>Ga0310345_10000909_pt1 | contig 36523 bp, 32 predicted proteins | sample HC15DNA20500_MG_FD_204667 | JGI IMG/M metagenome (GOLD analysis project Ga0310345, IMG submission 204667) | Marine microbial communities from station ALOHA, North Pacific Subtropical Gyre - HC15-DNA-20-500_MG | ecosystem: Environmental > Aquatic > Marine > Oceanic | place: Pacific Ocean: North... | reverse complement strand
CGAAGGAGCCCCCGATGGCGTCCCGCCTCCCCCTCGCCCGCCCCCTCCGCACCCTCGACGCCCGCGCCCACGGGATCCCCGCCTCGTGAGCCGCCCGGTCGTCCCCTACGTCGCCCGCGAGATCACGCCCGACTGGCTCGACGCGCTCCGCTCCGCCCTGCCCGAGGCGCGCATCGTCCCCTTCGCCGAGACCACGCCCGAGGAGCGCGCCGCCGCCCGCGTGGCCCTCGTCGCCAACCCCGATCCCGCGGAGCTCGCCGCCCTGCCCGCCCTCGAATGGGTGCAGAGCCTCTGGGCCGGGGTCGAGCGGATCGTGGCCGAGCTGCCCGAGAGCCTGAAGGTGGTGCGGCTGGTGGACCCGCAGCTCGCCGCCTCGATGGCCGAGGCGGTGCTGGCCTGGACCCTCTACCTGCATCGCGACATGCCCCACTACGCCGCCGCCCAGGCGCGCCGCGACTGGGCGCCCGTGCCGATGCGCCTGGCGCAGGAGCGGCCGGTGGCGATCCTGGGGCTGGGCCATCTCGGCAAGGCCGCCGCCCGGGCGCTGCTGGCGCAGGGCTTCCCGGTGATGGGCTGGACCCGCACGCCCTCCGAGACGGAGGGCGTCGCCGGCTTCCACGGCCCCGAGGGCCTGGCCCGGATCCTCTCGCGCGCCGAGATCGTGGTCAGCCTCCTGCCCCTCACCCCCCAGACCCGCGGCCTGCTGGGCGCCGAGGCGCTGGACCGGCTGCCCCGCGGCGCGGGCCTGATCAACTTCGGCCGCGGCCCGGTGGTCGACGTGGCCGCCCTGACCGAGCGCCTCGCCGACGGCCGCCTCGGCCACGCCGTGCTCGACGTCTTCGAGGTCGAGCCGCTGCCCGCCGAGGATCCGCTCTGGTCTCACCCCGGCGTGACGATCCTGCCGCACATCTCCGCCCCCACCCACAAGGGCAGCGCCTCCGCCATCGCCGCAGGCAACCTTCGTCGCTACCTCGAGACCGGCGAGATCCCGCCCCTGGTCGACCGCCGCCGCGGCTACTGAAGCCCGGGCGCCGCGCCGAAGGGCCGCCCCGCAGGGGGCGGCCCAGCTGCAGCGCCCAGGTCCATCGCCAGAGAAGCCTCTTCGAGCGCGTCTTCAATCCCATCAAGAACTTCCGCGGGCATCCCGCCCGCCATGCCGACGGACCGGACGACGCCCTCGCTGCCATCGAGCTCGCGGCGATCCGCTTCGGGATCGCGAGCTCACGAGTCCCCTTCCTGGTCTGCGTGACCGGCGCGACCGCCGCCGAGCCGCCGCGATCCAACCCGCCCGAGCTGCGCCGGCCAGCCCAAAAGTGAATTGCGGTTCCTTATTCACTTTTCCGTTGACCGGCGCATGCGCTGCGGTATGGTCCGACGCGACATCGAACGGAGGAACGACGGATGGGGCTCCCCGACTACGAGACGATCCGGTGGGAGCGCCGCGGCCGCGTCCTGCGGCTGGAGCTGAACCGGCCCGACCGGCTGAATGCGGTGAACGCGGCGATGCACACCGAGCTCGCGCGCGTGTTCGCCGACGCGGCCGAGGATCGCGGCAGCGACGTGATCGTGCTGACCGGCGCGGGCCGGGCCTTCTGCGCAGGCGGGGACCTGGACTGGCAGCAGTCGGCGATCGACGATCCCCAGTCCTTCGAGCTGACGGCGACCGAGGCGAAGAAGATCGTGTTCTCGCTGCTGGACTGCGAAAAGCCGGTGATCGCGCGGGTGAACGGGCCGGCGGTGGGGCTCGGCTGCACCCTGGCGCTGTTCTGCGACGTCATCTTCGCGGCGGAGGACGCGGTGATCTCGGACCCGCATGTGAAGGTCGGGATGGTGGCGGGCGACGGCGGCGCGGTGATCTGGCCGCAGCTGATCGGCTACGCGCGCGCCAAGGAATTCCTGATGACCGGCGACAAGCTGACCGGCGCGCAGGCGGCGGCGATGGGGCTGGTGAACCACGCCCTGCCCGCGGCGGAGCTGGACGCGGCGGTGGACGCCTTCGCCGACCGGCTGGCGGGCTCGGCCCTGCAGGCCGTGCGCTGGTCGAAGGTCAGCGTCAACATCGGGCTGAAGCAGCTGGCGCATGCGATCATGGACGCCTCGATCGCCTACGAGGCGCTGACCAACCGCTCGGGCGACCATGCCGAGGCGATCGCGGCGATGCGCGACAGGCGCGCGCCGATCTTCACCGGACGCTGAGGGGGACCGATCATGACCGACGCTCCGGGAACCGAGGTCGACCTCTCCGGCCTTGCCGCGCTGGTCACGGGCGGGGCGGGCGGGATCGGCGCCGCGATCTGCCGGCGGTTCGCCGCGCTGGGCGCGCAGGTCGCGGTCTGCGACCTGGACGGCGCGGCGGCGACGACGCTGGCCGAGGCGATCGGGGAGGGGGCGACGGGCCTGCCGCTCGACGTCGCCTCTCCCGAGAGCTGCGCGGCCGCGGTGGAGGGCGCGGCGGCGGCCTTCGGGCGGCTCGACATCCTGGTGAACTGCGCGGGCATCGCCGAGCCGATCCGCGGGACGCTGAGGCAGGAGCTCGCCGACTGGCGGCAGGTGATCGACGTCAACCTGCAGGGCGTCTACGAGATGAGCCGGCTGGCCGCGCGCAGGATGGTCGAGGGCGGGCGCGGGGGGGCGATCGTGAACCTCTCCTCGGTCACCGGGCTGGTGGGGCACCGGGCCTCGAACGCCTATGGCGTCTCCAAGGCGGGGGTGGCGATGATGACCATGACCATGGCCTCGGACCTCGCGCCCCGGGGGATCCGGGTGAACGCCATCGCGCCGGGGGTGATCGCGACCAACCTCTCCGCCGCGCTGATCGAGGACGGGCGGGCCGCGGCCGAGGCCTTCCTCGCCCGCACCCCGATGGGGCGGTTCGGACAGCCCGACGAGATCGCCAGGGCGGCTGCGTTCCTGGTCTCGGACTGGGCGAGCTACGTGACCGGCGCGGTGCTGCCCGTGGACGGCGGCTGGACGGGCTTCGGCGGGCCCGCGGCCTGACCCGCCCGACGCAGGACGCCGCGTTGCCCCTGCCCGCCCGCAGGGCTAGCCTTGCGTCGAATCCGGGCCGTCGGCGCGGAACCGCGGCGACGCAGCACACGGAGACGACCGAGGACATGGGGGCCGCGAAGACCGCGACGCGCAAGGCGAAGCTGACCCGGGCCGAAAAGGTCGAGGCGAACCGCGACGCCCTGATCCAGGCCGCGGTCGAGGTGATCGGGGAGGAGGGCTACTTCAACGCCTCGATCCAGAAGATCACCCAGCGGGCCGGCCTCGGCCTCGGCACCTTCTACCGACATTTCGAGACGCAGCAGGAACTGTTCGACCTGCTGCTGCCGGTGAAGGGCGCGGAGCTGCTGGACCACCTGCAGAAGGCCGCCACCGGCGCCACCGACTTCGTCGAGGTCGAGCTGCGCGGCATGGAGGCCTTCTTCCGCTGGGCGCGCAAGAACCCCTGGTTCTTCCGCCTGCTGCACGAGGCCCACGTGGCCGCCCCCGTCGCCTACAAGCGCCATATCGAGAACATCGCCGAGCGCTACCGCCGCTCCCTGCTGCGCAGCTGGGAGAAGGGCGAGCTGCCCGCCTTCGAGAAGGCGGAGCTGGAGACGCTGACCTACCTGCTGATCTCGATGCGCGACTACGTCTTCGCGGAATATGTCGAGCGGTCGGAGGACAGCGACGACTCGATCTCCGACGTGATCGAGACCTATCGCAAGCTGATCACCTTCGGGCTGAAGCGCGGTCCCGCGTAGCGCCGTTTCGAGGCGGTCGCCGTGCGGGGGGCTCGGTTCCCCGAGGCGCGAGGCGACCCGCACGGCGGGGCATCGGCGCCGCAGGTCGCCGGGGCCGGCGAGAGGACGCGGCTCGCCATCCTCGGCGAGGCGCCGCCCCCGGGGACGGCGCCTCGCCCGTCACATTCGCCCCGGCAGCCAGGTGGTCAGCGCCGGGAACGCCAGCAGCAGGCCGAGCGTCACGATCTCCATCGCCACGAACGGCATCACCCCGCGGAACAACTGGCTGGACTTCACCTGGTCCGTCGCCCCCAGCACGGCGAAGAGGTTCAGGCCCACCGGCGGCGTGATCGCCGCGATCTCCACCAGCTTCACCGCGATGATCGAGAACCAGACCGGATCGAGCCCCATCCCGGTCGCGATCGGGTAGAAGGTGGGCAGCGTGATCACCAGCAGCGACAGGCTGTCCACGAACATGCCCAGCACGAGGTAGAGCACGATCATGAAGGCGATCAGCTCGACCGGGCCGACGCCCAGCTCCTTCATGCCCCCGTTGATCGCGCCGATGAAGCCGCTGATCACCAGGTAGCGGCTGAACAGCAGCCCCGCGACGATGATCGCGAAGAGGCGGATGGTGGAATGGGCGCTCTCCACCAGGCAGGACCAGATCGCGCCCGGCCCGAGACGACGCATCGCGACGCCGATCGCCAGCGCCCCGAAGGCCCCGACGGCGCCGGCGGCCGAGGGCGAGAACCAGCCGGAATAGATGCCCCCCATGATGAAGCCGCCGAGCAGCAGGATGCTCCACAGCGACCGCAGGCCCGCGAGCTTCTGGCGCCAGGTGAAGCGCTCGTCGGCGTCGGGCGCCCAGCGCGGGAACCGCAGCAGGAACAGCTTGATGCCCACGACGTAGACGCCCGCCGTCAGCAGGCCCGGCACGATGCCCGCGATCAGGAGCGTGCCGGCCGACTGGTTGGTCAGCGAGGCGATGATCACCATGGCGATCGAGGGCGGGATGATCGCGGCCAGCGTGCCGGCGGCCGCGATGCAGCCCGCCGCCACCCCCGGCGAATAGCCGAACTTCAGCATCTGCGGCAGCGCGATGCGGGTGAAGACGGAGGAGGCCGCGAGGCTCGACCCCGACGCCGCCGCGAAGCCGGCCGAGGCGAGCACCGTCGCCACCAGCAGGTTGCCGCGGGTGCGCGAGGTGAACCGGTGCGCGGCGTCGTAGAGCCCGTCGATGATCGCCGCGCGGTGGCAGAAGCCGCCCATCAGCAGGAACATCGGGATCACCACCAGCGAGTAGTTGGCGACCGTCGCCATCGGCAGCGTCTGGAAGGTGGCGAAGGCGAAGGTCCACCCCACCCCCATCCACATCCCCGCCGCCGCGACCAGCGACATCGCCCAGACGATCGGCACGCCGAAGCCCAGCAGGACCAGCAGCGCGAGAATGGCGAGCCCGCCCGAGAGTTCAGGCCCCATCCGAGCCCCCGGGCCGCGTCCGCCGGAAGGCGCGCGCCAGCGCGACCAGCGCGATGCCCGCGCAGCTCACGAAAGCCAGCGCCGCGCAGAAGCGCACGGGATAGAGCGGGATCGGCACGATCGCCTGCACCGTCTCGGCCTTGGCCCAGCTCTTGGCGAAGGCCTGCCAGGAGGCGGCGGCGAAGAGCGCGCAGACCGCCACGGTCGCGACCGCGGCGACCCCGCGGGCCACCGCCTGCAGGGCGGGGCCGAACAGGCTGGTCAGCACGTCGACCCGCACATGCTCGTCCCGCGCCGTGACCGCGGGCAGCGCGAGGAAGGCGGCGGCGGCCACGAAGACCTCGGAGAACGAGACCTTGGCCGGGAAATACCACCCGATCGTCATGCCGGCCGCCACGTCCAGCGCGCCGACGATCATCGTCGCCGCCAGCAGCAGGGCGGAGGCGGCGATGATCGCCGTCTCCGCGCCCGCCAGCAGGCGGCGCAGCGCCCGGCCAGCCGGCCGGGCCGGCGCCTGCTCAGTCATGGAAGGCCGCCCGCTTCTCGCGCAGGATCGGCTCGAGGCGCTTCGCGGCCTCGCCCTTGCCCTGCGCCGTCAGCCGCTCGACCCACAGCGAGATGGTGTCGAGAGCCTCGGCGTCGGCCCTCTCCTTCTCCTCGAACACCACGTAGGTCATGCCGCGGGCGGGGATCGTCTCCTCGATCGTGCGCGTCTCGAGCGCCTCGTTGTAGGCGACGAGCTCGGCCATCATGTCGTCCGAGACCTCTGTCATCAGCGCCTGGACGGGGGCGGGCAGCCCGTCCCAGACGTCCTTGTTCATGAAGATGTTCCAGGTCAGGTGCGAGCCGGTGGAGAGGTCGATGGCGTATTTCGCCACCTCGTCCAGCTTGGTCGAGAAGATCTGGTCGAGGGGGGAATAGGCGCAGTCGATGGTGCCCTTCTGCAGCGCCTCGTACTGCTCCGCCAGCGGCACCGACACCGGCGCCGCGCCCAGCGAGGCCCACCATTCGGGCATGTAGGAGCCCGGCACACGCACCCGCAGGCCCTTGATGTCGTCGACCGTGCGCACCGGCTTCGTGCAGGTCAGCTTGTAGGGGTTGGCGGCCTGGCCAGTCAGCTCGACCACGCCGGCCTCGGCGAGCTCCTTCTGCACCTCCGGGTCCTCGCGGAACTTCCGCCATGTATCGAGGGAATCCGCGGGGCCTGTGTGGGTGCGCATCATCAGGTTGCCCGCCGTGCCCGCCACCGGCAGGTCCGAGAGGAAATAGCCCTGGGCGGAGACGCCCAGCGGCACGGCGCCGGAGCCGACCAGGTCCAGGATCTCCATCGCGCCGCCGAGGCTGCCCGCCCAGAAGATCGTCACGTCGATGGCCCCGTTCGAGCGCTTGCGGAGCTCGTCGGCCCACCACTGCTCCCACTCCGCGCCGCCGTAGGTCTGGGGCAGGAAATGAGCCATGTTGAAGCTCATCGCCGGGTAGTCCTCGGCCTTCGCCGCGGGGGCGGCGGCCAGCAGGACCGTCCCGAGCGCCGCCGCCGATGCGGCGCGCGAGACCCTCGGCGCCGCCCCGCGGGCGGCTGCGCGTGCCATCTCGATCATGTCTTCCTCCCTGGATTTCTCCGGCCTTTGCGGCCGGTTGCAGCCGACGCCCCGCCGCGCGGGCGCCGCGCGTCCGCCCTCCCCAGGCCGACGCCGCGCCCCGATCGCCTTCGGAGCCCCGGAACAGGGTCGGAAGGTAGACCAGCGAATCGCGAACCGCAATTCATTTTTCTTGACCGCGCGCCCCGCGGAGCCTATCGGCGAAGGCAGGAGACGGCCCCCGACCCGCCCGCATCCCGGACGCTCGGAGGCGCCGCAGCGACCGGGAAGGAGCCCCAGACGATGCCGCCGACCACCCCGACCCCGCCCGTCCGACCGCCCCTGCCCACGGCGGCGGACCTGCCTGCCTCGGCCTCCGCCACGCCCGTGGTGGGCCAGGTCTTCGCAATCGCCGAGCGCACGCCGGACGCCGTCGCGCTGACCGCCTCCGCGGGCGCGGTCGGCGAGACTCGGCGCACCTACGCCCAGCTGCGCCGGGACGTCACCCGGCTCGCCGACGGCCTGCGGCGGGCGGGGGTGCAGCCGGGAGAGCGGCTGGGGATCCTCGTCGACAGCCGCCACGCGGCGCAGGCGCTGACCGCGATCTTCGCCTCCAACCTGCTGGGCGCGGTCGTCGTGCCCCTCAACGCGCGCTACGCCGCGCGGGAGCTGCGCGACGCCCTGCGCCGCTCAGGCTGCGCCACGCTGATCGCGGCGCCGGACCAGCTGGAGACGCTGGCCCGGATCCGCGCCGACCTGCCCGATCTGCTGCGGGTGATCCCGGCGGAGGCGGGGGCCGCGGGCGCGCCCGGCTACGCCGAGACGCTCGACGCCGGCGATGCCGAGGCAGGGGGCTGGCCCAGGCTCGACCCCGACGCGATGAGCGAGATCATGTTCACCTCCGGCACCACCGCCGCGCCGAAGGCCGCGGTGACGACCCACGGGCGCACCGCCGCCTCGGCCCATATCTACCGGGCGCTGCTGGAGCTGACGCCGGAGGACGTGCTGCACAGCTTCTTCCCGATCTTCACCACCGCCTCGACCAGATGCGTGGCCCTGCCCGCGCTGACCGCCGGCGCCCGCGCGGTGCTGGACCCCGCGATGGACGTCCCCGAGGTCGTCGCCCGCATGGGCCGCGAGCGCAGCACGCTCTACTATGCCGTCCCCGCCTTCTACATCTTCCTGCTGGAGGCCGCGCAGCAGGCCGAGGCCGCCGGCCGGCCCCTGTCCCTGCCCGACCTGCGCCTACTGATCTATGGCGGCGCCGCGATGCCCGAGGCGACGATCGCGGGGCTTCGGCGCCGCTTCCCCGGCCTCGCCGCCATGCAGACGCTGGGCTCGACCGAGACCGGGGCCACCGGCGCCGCGCTGCAGCCGGAATTCGCGGCGGCGAAGCTCGGCTCCGTCGGCAAGGCCTATCCCTTCACCGACGTGCGGCTGGTCGACGACGCGGGGCGAGAGGTGGCGACCGGAGAGGTCGGCGAGTTCGCCGTCCGCTCCGGCGGCTGCTTCCGCGAATACCTCGACGACCCGGAGAACACCGCCGCCACGATCCGCGACGGCTGGGTGCTGATGGGCGACCTCGGCAAGCGCGACGCGGACGGCTTTCTGTTTCACGTCGACCGCAAGAAGGACATCATCATCCGCGGCGGACACAACATCGGCTCGATGGAGGTCGAGAGCGCGCTCTACGAACATCCCGGCGTGGCGGAGGCGGCGGCGGTGGCCGTGCCCCATCCCCGGCTCGGCGAGGACGTCTTCGTCTTCGTGGTGCGCAGCCCCGGCTCGCAGGTGGACGCCGAGACGCTGACCGCCCACTGCCGCGCGCGGCTCGCCGACTACAAGGCCCCCCGCCGCATCGCCTTCATCGCGCAGATGCCGCGCAACCCGATGGGCAAGATCGTGAAGACCGAACTGCGCGAGCAGGCCCGCCGCATCGCCGAGGCCCCGGCCTGAGGCCTGCAGAAGCGCGCCCGCCCGGCGGCCCTCGGCCGACATCGGGCGGGCGCGACGGCGCCGGTCTACGGCAGGGCGACCAGCGCCTCCCCGGCGAGCTTCACCTCGCCCCTGTCGTTGGCGGTCTGCACGTCGAGGCGGACGAGCCTCTCGCCCCCCCGCTCCAGCGTCTCGACCACCGTGCCGGTGCAGGTGATCGTCTCATGGACCTGGGTGATCGCGACGAAGCGGGTGGAGAAGCCGCGCAGCGCGGACTGCGGCGCCCAGTCGGTCAGCATCCGGCCGAGCCAGGCCATCGACAGCATGCCGTGGGCGAACACGTCCGGCATCCCCGCGGCTTTCGCCACGTCGAGGTCGATGTGAATCGGATTGTGGTCCCCCGACCCGCCGGCGAACAGCGCCAGCGTGGTGCGGGAGATCGGCGGCAGGGTCAGGGACGGGATCGCGTCGCCTGCCCCGAGATCGGCCCATCCGCCGCCGGGCTTGACGTTGGTCTGCGTCGTCATGGTCAGGTCCTCACCACGGCGGAGCGGGTCATGCCGCCGACGTCCTCGCCGTTCTGGTTGGTGGCCGAGCAGTCGGTGACGATGAATTCCAGCGCCCCGCCCTTCTTGTCGTAGATGTCCACGATCTTCGAGCGCAGGGTGATCACGTCGCCCGCGCAGATCGGCGCGCCATAGCGGAACGCCTGCTCGCCATGCAGGACCCGGTTCAGGTCGACCCCCATCTCGTCGTAGAGCGCAAAGGGATCGGGCCGCTTGAGGTCCAGCGAGAACAGGAAGGTCGGGGGCGCCGGCAGCGCGCGGTAGCCCGCCGCCCTCGCCGCCGCCTCGTCGATGTAGATCGGGTCGGTCTGGCCCGTCGCCTTGGCGAAGAACAGGAGCTGGCCCCTCTCGACGTCCACGGTCAGGGGCGCCATCTCGCGGCCGATGTATTTCCGGTCGATCATGGTTCAGGCCGCCTTGTAGAGGGTGACGACGCAGGCCCCGCCGAGGCCCAGGTTGTGCTGGAGCGCGACGCGGGCCCCGTCGACCTGGGTGGCTTCGGCGCGGCCGCGGAGCTGGCGGGTCAGCTCGTAGCACTGGGCGAGGCCGGTGGCGCCCAGCGGGTGGCCCTTGGAAAGAAGCCCGCCGGAGGGGTTGGCCACGTGCCGCCCGCCATAGGTGTTGTCGCCGTCGGCGATGTACTTCTGCGCGCCGCCCTGCGGGCAGAGGCCCAGCGCCTCGTAGGTGATCAGCTCGTTATGGGCGAAGCAGTCGTGGAGCTCGACCACGTCCACGTCCTCCGGGCCCAGGCCCGCGGCCTCGTAGACCTGGGCGGCGGCGGCGGCGGCCATGTCGTAGCCGACCAGCTGCATCATGTCGTGCGCCTCGAAGGTGGAGGGGGTGTCGGTGGTCATCGCCTGCGCCGCGATTTCGACGCCGGTCGAGAGGCCGTGCTTCTTCGCGAAATCCTCCGAGACGACGATCGCCGCGCCGCCGCCGCAGGTCGGCGGGCAGGCCATCAGGCGGGTCATCACGCCGGGCCACATCACCTGGGCGGCGAGCACGTCCTCGGTCGTCAGCTCGGCGCGGAACACGGCCTTGGGGTTGTTCCTGGCGTGGCGCGAGGCCTTGGCGCGGATCCGCGCGAAGTCCTCGAGCGTCGTGCCGAACTTGTCCATGTGCGACTTGCCGGCGCCGCCGAAGAGGCGCAGGGCGGAGGGGACGCCGACGTCCCCCACCAGGTCGTCCGCCTCGGCTCCGAAGGCGTCGGTGGGCGAGGGGCGGTCGGTGTAGACCGTGCCCAGCGCGCCGGGGTTCATCTGCTCGAACCCGACCGCCAGGGCGCAGTCCACGATGCCCGCCGCGACCGCCTGGCGGGCGAGGAACAGGGCCGAGGAGCCGGTGGAGCAGTTGTTGTTCACGTTGACGATGGGAATGCCGCTCATCCCCACCTTGTAGGCGACCGCCTGCCCGCAGGTGCTGTCGCCGTAGACGTAGCCCGCATAGGCCTGTTGCACGGCCGAATAGTCGAGCCCGGCATCGGCCAGCGCCGCGCGGATCGCGGCGGCGCCCATCTCGGTATAGGGCTCGTTCTGGCCGGGCTTGGTGAAGGGCGTCATCCCGACGCCCGCGACATAGGCCTTGCGCGCCATCTCGGTTCCTCCTCGCAGGGCGCGGTCCGCGCCGCGCCGGCGTCTCCACAGGGTGGGGAGACTCGATTTACACTGTCGCGTTACCTTGCGCACCGGCCGGTGCGTCGTCAAACGGATTCCAGTCGGCAGGACGGAGATTCTCGAGGTGGCGAAAGGGTTTGCCGGCGGCGGGGCGGAATGCCGAAAGCCCGCGGCGCGGTGCGTCGTCGCGAGGGGATCGGCCGGGGACGGCGGCGGGCGCGCGGCCCGGGCGTCAGCGTTTCTTCACGGCCCTGGCGAAGACGGGAGCCGCCGCCGGATCGACGGGCGTTCCGAAATCCCGTTCGTCGCGGCTATCGGTCGGCCGATGCAGGGCGACGGCTCTCCGCGCGGTCCGCGCAGGCCGCGCGGGGCGATGGTCGAGGGTGGGGCCGCTCTCAGCCCACGGTCTCGGCGTCCTTCGCCTCCGGCCGGGCCTTCAGGCCGTTGATGACGAAGGGAATGTAGCTGTCGGCGATCTCGTTCAGCGGCGCCGGGTTGGGGCGCGTGTTCCAGTGCGGCACCCAGTTGAAGGCGCCGAAGATCGCGGCGGTGGTCAGGCGAGGGTCGCAGGGGGCGATCGAGCCGTCGGCGATCCCCTCCTCGATCAGCGCGCGCATGGTCATGTCGCCCTTGCGCCGGCCCTCGCGCATGATGCCCGCGTAGGGCTCCTCCAGCGGCAGGTCGACCGAGAGGATCAGGCAGACGCCCATGTCGTCGGCGAGAAAGCCCATGTAGTGGCGCAGATAGCGCTCGATCCGCTCCAGCGGCGGGCCTTCGCGGCGGCGGATGTCCTCGGCGATCTCCTTCATCGTCTCGACCGCATGGCGGTTGCACTCGATCAGGATCTCGTCCTTGCTGTCGATGTAGTAGTAGAGCGTGCGCTTGGTGACGTTGAGCGCCTTGGCGATGTCGTCGAGCGTGGTGCGCTCGAAGCCCTGCTTGTTGAACAGGTAAGCGCCCGCCCGCAGCACCGCCATCCGCTTCTTGGCGCGGCGGTCGTCGCGGCTTTCGAAGGCGTTGGCCCACTTCTCTTTCTTCATCCGGCGGATCCCCCGTCCAGGGCGCGAGGCGCGCGCCAGGCGGCCCTCCCCGGAGGGAGGCCGCGATGTAACCGATCGGGGGTAGTTCTCACTCGACAGCGAAAATCTGTCAAACGACGAGGGGGAGAGCGGGGTCCCGGCGGGCGCAGGGGACCGCGCCCTGCGGTTGTGGACGGCGCGGGGCGGAATGTCCAGAAGCGGGACCGGCCCGCACGTCCCCTCCCTCCCTGCGAAAGGGAGGCGGGCGTCGGCGGGCGCGCGAGGGGCCGCTCGCGGGATCATGCCGGCTCGCGGTACATCTGGTCGACGAGGTCGGCGTATTTCTTCTCCACGAAGCTGCGCTTGAGCTTCATGGTGGGCGTCATCTCGTCGTCCTCGGCGGTCAGCAGGATGTTGATCAGGCGGAAGGTCTTCACCTGCTCGACCGGCGAGAAATCGCGGTTCGCGGCCTCGACCTCCCGCGCGATCAGCTCCACCACCTCGGGCCGCGCGCAGAGCGACTTGTAGTCGGTGAAGGGAATGGCGTGGGTCTGGGCGTGGTGCTCGACGTTCTCCTGGTCGATCATGATCAGGCAGGTCAGGTACTTGCGCCGGTCCCCCACGATCACCGCGTCGGCGATGTAGGGGGAGAACTTCAGCGCGTTCTCCAGCAGGCTCGGCGTCACGTTCTTGCCGCCGGCGGTGATGATGATGTCCTTGAGACGGTCGCGGATGCGCAGCGACCCGTCCTCCATCCACGCGCCCACGTCGCCGGTGCGCAGCCAGCCGCCCTCGGCCAGCGCCTTCGCGGTGGCCTCGGGGTTGTTGTGATAGCCGGAGAACAGGTTGGGGCCGCGGACCAGGATCTCGTCCGCCTCGCCCAGCTTCACCTCCACCCCCGGCAGCGGGAAGCCGACCGAGCCGGGGTTGAAGCGATCTGTCCGCGTCATCGTGGCGGTGCCGCATTCGGTCTGGCCGTAGCCCTCCGAGATGCGCAGGCCCAGCGCCAGGAACCACTTGAGCAGGTCGGCGGAGATCGGCGCCGCGCCCGACAGCAGGAAATGCGCGCGGTCGAGGCCCAGCAGCTGCTTGATGTTGCGGAACACCAGCAGGTCGGCGAGGCGGTAGCGAAGCTCGAGGGTCTTCGGAACCGGGCGGCCCGCCAGCAGGTGCTCCGCCCGCCGCGCGCCGATCGCGAAGGCCCAGTCGTAGCCGACGCGGCCGAGCCAGGTGGCCTCGGCCATGAGGGTGCGGACGCGGGAATAGAATTTCTCCCAGATGCGGGGCACGGCGAAGACCACCGTGGGCGACAGCTCCTGCAGGTTCACGATCACCGTCTCGGCGCTCTCGGCGAAGTTCAGGCGCGTGCCGTGCGCGAGGCAGGAGCCGAGCGAGATCATCCGCTCCGCCGCATGGCACAGCGGCAGGTAGGTCAGCAGCTCGTCCTCGGGGCCCAGCGGCAGCGGGTCGGGCGCCATGGCGGCGGCGAACAGCAGATAGCGGTGGGAGATCAGCGCCCCCTTCGGCGCGCCGGTGGTGCCGGACGTGTAGATCAGCACCGCCGTGTCGGCGTTGGAGCCGGCGTCGACGGCCGCGTCCAACGCCTCGGGGCGGGCCTGCAGGAAGCGCTCGCCGGTCTCGTAGAGGTGGCCGATCGGCTCGACCATCGGGTCGCGGAAGGCGCGCAGGCCCTTCCAGTCGACGACGTAGATCTTCGCGAGGTTGGGCAGGTCGGCGCGGATCTCCAGCGCCTTGTCCAGCTGCTCCTCGTTCTCGACCACCAGCACGCGGGCGTCGCTGTCGGCGAGGAGGTGGCGCAGCTGGCTGGCCTGGTAGGTCGGGTAGACGCCGTTCACCACGCAGCCCGCCAGATGCGCGCCCATGTCGGCGAAGACCCATTCCTTGTTGTCTTCGCTCAGGATCGCCACCACGTCGCCGCGGCGCAGGCCCAGCGCCATCAGCCCGCCGGCCACCTGCCGCGCGTGGCGGTCGAAGTCCTTCCAGGTGTATTCCTGCCAGACGCCGTAGTCCTTCTCGCGGAAAGCGACGCGCTCGCCCCACCGGGCGGCCCGGTCGCGGAACAGCTTGGCCAGCGTGTCGTGGCCGTCGATGGTCACCGGCTTCGCGCCGCGGTCGAACATGGCGGTCACCTCCAGGTCTTGCGCTTCTTCCAGCGCTTCTCGCCCCGGATGCCCGCGTCCGACTGGCCCAGGTAGAATTCGCGGATGTCGTCCGAGCGCCGGAGCTCGGCGGTGGGCGCGTCCATCACCACGCGCCCCACCTCCATGATGAAGCCGTGCCGGGCGACGTCGAGCGCCGCGGCCGCGTTCTGCTCGACCAGCAGCACGGTCACGCCCTGCTCGCCGTTGATGCGCCGGATCACGTCGAAGATGGTCCGCGTCAGCAGGGGCGAGAGGCCCAGCGACGGCTCGTCCAGGATCATCAGCTTCGGACGGCCCATGAAGGCGCGGCCGACCGCCAGCATCTGCTGCTGGCCGCCCGAGAGATACCCCGCCATGTCCCCCTTCTTGCGCGCGAGCTCGGGGAAGTAGGCGAAGATCGTCTCGCGGTCGCGGGCGATCTCGTCGGCGTCGCGCCGCCCCCAGGCGCCGAGCTTCAGGTTCTCGTCGACCGTCAGGAAAGGGAACACCTCCCGTCCCTCGGGCACATGGCCGATGCCCCTTGCGGCGACCGCGTCGGGGACGCGGTTCTGCACCTCCTCGCCGGCGAAGATCACCTGGCCCTTGCGGCAGTCGATGGCGCCCGAGATGGTCTTCAGCAGCGTGGTCTTGCCGGCGCCGTTGGCGCCCAGCACGGCGGCGATGTCGCCGTCCTCGATCTTCAGGCTGACCCCGGCGATCGCCATGATCGGACCATAGAAGGTCTCGACGTTGCGCACGTCCAGCAGGGCGCTCATGCCGCCGCCGAGCCCAGATAGGCGGCCTGCACCGTCGCGTCGCCCTGCACCTCGGCCACCGTGCCCACCGCCATCACCTGACCGTTGCCCAGCGCCATGCAGCGGTCGGCGAGGCGGCGCACCAAATTCATGTCGTGCTCGACCATCACCACGGTCACCCCCAGCTCCTCCTTGATGTCCTTGAGCCAGAAGGACATGTCCGTCGTCTCCTCGGGGTTCAGGCCCGAGGCCGGCTCGTCCAGCAGCAGCAGCTTCGGCTCGGCGCAGAGCGCGCGGGCGAGCTCGACGTTCTTGCGCGCGCCATAGGGCAGGTCGCGGACCAGCTCGTGCCGGTGGGCCTGCATGTCGAGGAGGTCGAGGATCTCCTCGACCTTCCGCCTGTGGGCGTATTCCTCGCGCCGCACCTCGGGCGTGAAGAACCACTCCGCGAGCCAGGTGCTGCGGATGCGGGCGCTGCGGCCGACCAGCAGGTTGTCGAGGACGGTGGCGTTCTCGAACAGCTCGATGTTCTGGAAGGTGCGGGCGAGGCCGAGGTCGACGACCTGGTGGGGCCTGCGCTTCAGCAGGTCTTCGCCCCGGAAGCGGATCGCCCCCGCCTCCGGCGTGTAGATCCGGCTGATCGCGTTGAAGATCGTGCTCTTGCCCGCGCCGTTCGGCCCGATGATGGCGTAGATCTCCCCCGGCTCGACCGAGAACGACACGTCGTCGATCGCCTTGATGCCGCCGAAGGAGAGGGTGAGGTTCTCGACGACCAGCTCGCTCATTTGAAGCGCCCCGTCTTCAGGTAGCGCTTCTGCCGGACGAAGGTCGCGCGCTTGTAATAGGGATAGGTCTCGATGAAGAGCCGCAGCTTGCGCCAGCGGCCGTAGAGCCCCTCCGGCTCGAAGATGATGAAGAGCGCGATGATCCCGCCGAACAGGAACTGCTCCAGCCCCGCCATGTCGGCGAGGGACGTCGGCAGCAGCTCCCGCAGGAAGGCGATGGCGACCGGCAGCACGGTGACGAAGACCGCCCCGAAGATCGCGCCGGTGATGGTGCCGACGCCGCCCACGATCACCATCAGCAGCAGCTTCAGGCTCTCGTTCACGCCGAAGGTCTCGGGCGAGATGTAGAACAGCAGGTGCGCCATCAGCCCGCCCGCGAGGCCGGTCAGCATCGCGGAGACGAAGAAGGCCGCGATCTTCACCCGGGCGATGTCGACGCCGAGCGAACGGGCCGAGGTCTCGGAATCCCGCACCGCGATCATCATCCGCCCCTTGGGCGCGCGCATCAGGTTCGCCAGGCCCCAGATGCAGAACAGCACCACCGCAAGGATCACGTAATACTGCTGCCAGGGCTCGCCGAGATCGACGCCGAAGATCGTCATCGGCGGCACCTCGAGCCCCATGTGCCCCCCGGTGACGTCGGTCCATTCTCCGAGGATCGTCTCGACCACGATGGCGAAGGCGAGCGTGGCGATGGCCATGTAGAAGCCGTGCATCTTCGAGGACGCCCGCCCCAGCGCCGCCCCGACGAGCCCGGCGAGCAGGGCGGCCGCGGGCAGCGAGATCAGGAACGGGACCCCCTGCCCCAGCAGCACCGAATGCGCGTAGGCGCCGATGCCCAGAAAGGCGGAGTGCCCGAAGCTGACCTGCCCGCTGAACCCGATCAGCACCATCAGGCCGAGACCGGCGAGGATGTAGACGAGGAAGATCGCCAGCTCGCCCACGAAGTAGGAGTCGATCAGCAGCGGCGCCGCCAGCGCCAGGCCCACGGCGGCGAGGATCCGGAACCGCTCGCCCCGGATCGCCAGGTGGTCGATGTCCTGGTCGTAATGGGTCTTGAAGAGGACCTGCATCGCCTCAGACCTTCTTGGCGAAGGTCTGCGGGATCAGCCCGTCGGGCTTCACGAACAGCACCGCCAGCATGATCACGTAGGCGTAGACCCCCTTCAGGGGCGGGAAGATGAAGTCGAGGAACGGCTCCGCCACCCCGATCAGCAGGCAGCCCAGCAGCGCCCCGGGGATCGAGCCGAAGCCGCCCACGATGGCGCCGGCGAAGGCCTTGATGCCGAAGGCGCTCATGCCCGTGTCGACCTGGGTGACCGGCGCCATCACGAGGCCCGCGAAGGCCGCGACCATCGCAGCGATCGCCCAGACGACGGAGATCAGCCGCTTCACCGGGATCCGCGAATAATAGGCCGCCAGCTGGTTCTGCGAGGCGCCCAGGATGGCGAGACCGATGGCGGTGCGGGTGAAGAAGCGCCAGAGCGCGAAGCACAGGATCGCGGCGCCCACGATCACCGCCGCCCGGTCCATCCCCACGATCACCCCGCCCACCTCGTAGTCGTGCAGGAACGGCGCATCGAGCGCCAGCGGCGCCCAGCCCCAGATCATCCCCGCCAGCGCCCGGATCATCAGTCCGATGGCGATGGTCAGGATGAAGATCGAGGCGTGGCTCTCCCCCGCCATCCGGCGCATCACCACCGCGTCGAGCGCATAGCCGATGGCGCCGAGCGACAGGATCGCCAGCGCCGCGGCGAGCCAGAAGTTCAGGCCGATGATCTGCGCGAAGGTCAGCGCCATGAAGGCGCCCAGCATCATCAGCTCGCCATGGGCGAAGTTCACGATCTCGGTCGCGCGGTAGATGAACACGAAGCCGATGGCGACCAGCGCATAGGCGCAGCCCTGCGATATCCCGATCAGGACGAGCTGCAGCACGTCGGAAAATTCCACGAATCCCTCCCAAAGATCCGAGCGGATGGAACGCGGCCGTCGCGGGATCTTGCGTCCCGACGGGGCGGCCGATGGCGGGAAACGACTCCTCCCTCCCTGCGCGCCGCGTCGGTCCGGTCGACCCGCGTCGAGGTCGGATCCAGGGTCGGAGAGGCTCGCCCTTCATACACTTGTCAGTGAATTTTCACACCTTCGGGAGCGGATCAACTGAAAAGTAACCGGAAGACGTAATTTTCGGCACGCGCAAGGAAATTGCGCAGCGGCCTTGTCGTCGCCCAGGCGGCGCGCGACGGAACGGATCTGTTCCTCGCCCGACCGGTGAGCGGCGAAATCCGCTCGGAAATCAACCGCGCAGCAGGGAACGGGCCGCAAGCTCCACCGACCCGCCGGCGGCGCCAGAGCCGCTTTCGCAGTTGCGGCATCCACGCTTCAGCGCCGTCCGTCGCTTTGCCTCGGGCGGCCGGCGCGATCTCCCCACTCCCGTCCCCGCCGGATCGGACTGCGAAAGCCCGTTGACGCCGCAGTCTTCAGTGTGAAATGTAACTCAAAAGTGAGAAAAAGCGCCAGACAGGGAGGTCCGGCGAAATCCCCCGATCCGCCGCCGCCCGCTCCGCCGCCCCCGGCGGAGCGTTTCGGCCGGCCGCCGACGGCGCCCTGCGCCGACGGCGGAACCCATCCGGGTCGCCCGTCGCCGGGCGGCCCCGCCCGCCGGACCGCGCGTGAACAGCCGGCCGGCGCCACACCGGGCCGGAGCCGCACGCGCGCCGCGCTTCGCAGGAGGAGACCGCCATGAAGACGTTGAGTTCCATCGCCGCCGCAGGCCTGCTCGTCTGGGCCGGCGCCGCCGCCCCGGCGCCGGCCGAGACCCAGGGCGTGACCGACGACGCCATCGTCATCGGCGTGATCAGCGACCTGTCCGGCCCGCTCGCCTCCGGCGGCGTGCCCAACGTGCAGGGCCTCCGGATGCGCATCGAGGAGGCGAACGCCGCCGGCGGCGTCCACGGCCGCAAGATCGACCTGCGGGTCGAGGACATGAAGTACGACCTGACGCTCGCCGTCCGCGCCACCAACAAGCTGGTCAAGCGCGACAGGATCTTCGCCATGATCTCCTCGGTCGGCACGCCGCCCACCATGGCCGCGCAGAAGATCCTGGACCCCGAGGGCATCCCGACCCTGTTCCCGGTCACCGCCGCCCGCACGGTGGTCGAGCCCCTGAGCCCGCTGCATTTCAGCCTCTACGTGAACTACCAGAATCAGGCCGCGGGCGCGCTGAAGCACTTCGTGGCCGAGACGGGCGCCACGAAGGTCTGCCTGCAGGCGGTCGCCAACGACTACGGCCAGGAGGTCGTCGACGGCTTCGAGGCGACCAGCCGGGCGCTGGGGCTGGAGGTGGCGTTCCACGGCTCGCACAAGGTGACCGAGACGGACTTCGCCGGCTCCGCCACCGCGATCAAGAACTCGGGCTGCGAGCTCCTGATCCTGGGCACCACGACCAAGGACACGATCAACCTCTACTCCACCCTGCGCAAGCTGGGCTGGGACAAGCCGATCGTCGGCAACATGGTCCCCTACTCCCCGATCGTGGCCGAGGCCGGCGACGGCGCCACCGAAGGCCTCTACATCGTCTCGCCGTTCCGCGCGGCCGACTACACCGACGGCGACGCCTTCCGCACCGCGTTCAGGACCACGTTCAAGGCGGCCTACAACGCCGAGCCCGAGCCCTATGGCGAGCTCGGCTACGTCGCCGGCGACCTGCTGGTGACGGCGCTGGAGGCGGCGGGGCGCGACCTGACGGTCGAGGCGCTGATCGAGGCGATCGAGGCGATCTCCCACTACGACGACCCGTTCGGCGGCCCGGGCTACGGCTTCTCGGCCGACAAGCACGCGGGCGGCGCGGGCCTGGTGCTGGTGCAGGCGCAGAACCGGAAATGGGTGGTCGTGAACGACCAGCTGCCGTTCTGAGCCCGCTCGCCCGCCCATCCCGGGGGCGGCGCGCCCGCCCCCGCCCCCTCCCCTTCGAAAGGTTGCCCCGAATGTTCGACCACCGCTTCTCCTGGATGGACGACGAGCTGGACATGCTGTCCGACGCCATGCGCGGCTTCGTCGAGAAGGAGATGAACCCGCACGAGGCGCGCTGGCAGGCGCAGGGCCATGTCGACCGCGACTTCTGGCTGAAGGCGGGCGAGGTGGGGATGCTCTGCGCCTCGATCCCCGAGGAATACGGCGGCCATGGCGGCGACTTCCGGCACGAGGCGGCGATCACCTACGCCCAGTATTCCGGCCGCGGCCATTCCAGCTTCGGGCTGGGCGTGCATGCCCAGATCTGCGCCTGGTACATCCTCGAGTTCGGGACCGAGGATCAGAAGAAGCGCTGGCTGCCGAAGATGGCGACGGGCGAACTGGTCTGCGCCATCGCGATGACCGAGCCGGGCGCCGGCTCCGACCTGCAGGCGATCCGCACGCGGGCGCGGATGGACGGCAACGCGTATGTCGTCGACGGGGCCAAGACCTACATCTCCAACGGCCAGCAGGCGGACCTGGTGATCACGGCCGTGAAGACCGATCCCTCGCAGGGCGCCAGGGGCGTCTCGTTGATGGTGGTCGAGACGGCCGACGCGCCCGGCTTCCGCCGCGGGCGCAATCTCGACAAGCTGGGACTGAAAGGCCAGGACACCTCGGAGCTGTTCTTCGACGGCGTGCGCGTGCCGCCCGAGAACCTGCTGGGCGGGGTCGAGGGCCAGGGTTTCCGCCAGTTGATGAAGAACCTGGCGCAGGAGCGTCTGGTGATCTGCGTCACCGCCGCGGCGATGGTGCGGAAGGCGCTGGAGACCACGATCGCCTTCGCCGGCGACCGCACGATCTTCGGCGCCCGCCTGCTCGACAAGCAGAACACCCGCTTCCGGCTGGCGGAAGTCGAGTCGACGGCCCGCGCCATCCACGCCTATGTCGACGACCTGGTGGCGAAGCACCTGCGCGGCGAGCTGAGCTCGGTGGATGCGGCCATGGCCAAGTGGTGGATCGCCGAGCAGACCTTCGAGGCGGTGAACAAGTGCCTGCAGCTGCACGGCGGCGCCGGGTACATGGCCGAATACGACATCTCCTCGATGTTCACCGAGGCGCGGCTCTACCAGATCGCCGGCGGCTCGGCCGAGACGATGAAGGACCTGATCGCCCGGCGCTACGGGTGACGAACGAGACCCGGGCCGCAATCTTTCTTCACTCACCAGTTACGGTCAGCCTCCGATGCGGCAATGACCTCCGGCGACTGGGCGCGCAAGCGGCTGGCGGCGCTGCGCACCGGCGCACGACGTTGGAAGCTTCCGAGGCGGCGGCGATCCGGCTGGCGCTGTCCGGCCTTCGGGCGGCGTGAGGCCGAAGGCTCCCGACCGGCAGGAGATTCGCGCTTGACCTCACGCTCTCCGGTTCTATTGGTAACCCATAAGTGTAAGTGCCGCGGCGCGACCGGCGCCGCCGAGGGGAGGAGATCGGACGCATGAAGAAGCTCGCGGGCAAGACCGCCTACGTCACCGGCGCGGGGCGCGGGATCGGGCGCGAGGTGGCGCTGAAGCTCGCCTCCGAGGGCGCGAACGTCGTGATCAACGACCTCGATGCGGGCCCCGCCGAGGCGGTGGCGGCGGAGATCGAGGCGCTGGGGGCGAAGGGCCTCGCCGTGCCCGGCTCGGTCGTCGATCCCGACTTCGGCGACCGCTTCATCCAGGCGGGCGCCCAGGCCTTCGGGGGCGTCGACATCGTGGTCAACAACGCCGGCTACACCTGGGACGCGATGATCAACAGGATGTCGGACGCCCAGTTCGACGCGATGTACGACGTGCACGTGAAGGCCCCGTTCCGCATCCTGCGCGCCGCGGCCCAGGTGATCATCCCCGCCGCGAAGGACGAGGCCGCCCGCGGCGTCGAGGTGGTCCGCAAGGTGGTGAACGTCTCGTCCATGGCCGGCACCGGCGGCAATGCCGGCCAGGCCAACTATTCCTCGGCCAAGGCCGCGCAGCTCGGCCTGACGAAGTCGCTCGCCAAGGAGTGGGGCCGCCACAAGGTCAACGTCAACGCGGTCGCCTTCGGCGTGATCACCACCCGCCTGACGGAGGCGACCGACGACAAGAAGACCATCACCGTCGAGGGCCGCGAGATCGGCGTCGGCATCCCCACCAAGGTCGCCGCCGGCTTCGCCGCCGCCATCCCGATGGGCCGCCCCGGCACCCCGGCCGAGGCGGCGGGGAGCATCTACCTCCTCTGCACGCCGGAGTCCGACTACATCTCCGGCCAGGTCGTCTGCGTCAGCGGCGGCCTCTCGATCTGAGCATCGCGACCAGGATCCCGGGGGCCGCCGCCACGGCCCCCGGCAAGCTGACGGCCCGCGCGCAAGGCCGCCGTCGCCTCGCGCGCCGAAGTGGTGGCGCCGGGCGGGCGCGAGCCGTGCGGAGACGGCGGCGAACCGCGAGGCGACCTGCTATTCCTCCCACGGACCGTCCGCGGTGCATCGCCCCGTCCTGTCCCGCGATCCGGCCCGCAGCCGACGTCCAACCGGAGACCCCGATGATCGAGTTCTATTTCGACTGCTCCAGCCCCTTCACCTACCTCGGCTTCCACGAGATCCAGAAGGTCGCGGCCGAGTTCGGCGTGCCCGTCGCCTGGCGCCCGATCCTGGTGGGGGGCATCTTCAACACCATCAACCCCACGGTCTACGAATCCCGCCGCGCCGGGGTGCCCGCCAAGCAGGACTACCTGCGCAAGGACGTGCAGGACTGGGCCCGCCTCTATGGCCTGACCATCCGCATGCCGCCGACGATCTTCCCGATCAACACGGTCAAGGCGATGCGCGGCTGCATCGCGCTGGAGCCCGAGGGGAAGCTGGTCCCGTTCGCCGAGGCCGTCTTCCGCCGCTACTGGGCCGATGACGAAAACGTCGACGACGACGCGGTCCTGGCCTCGATCTGCGCCGAGGTCGGGGTCGACCGCGACCGCCTCTTCGCCGCGATCGGGACGGACGCGGTCAAGGACCAGCTGCGCCGCAACACCCAGGACCTGATCGACCGCGGCGGCTTCGGCTCCCCCACCACCTTCGTGGGCGGCGACGACATGTATTTCGGAAACGACCGCATGGCCCTGGTCCGGGACGCGCTGAAGCGGCGGCAGGCGTCCGCGATCGCCTGAGCGCCCCCCCCGCCTCGGCCGACGCCCGGGAGGGCGGCCGGATCCAGGCCGGCGGCGCCGGCCGAGCGCCGGCGCGGCCTCGTCAGGAGGGCGCGGCTTGGCGGCGCTGCAGCTCTTCACGCAGGTTGCGGCGGATCTGCTTGAGGGCTCCGACGAGCAGCTCCACCGCCTCGTCCGGCAGGCCCGCGAACGAGATGTCGTCGAGCTGGTCGATGACCGGGTCCATCTTGGCCACCAGCCGGATCGCCTCGGGCGAGGGATAGATCCGCTTCGCGCGGCGGTCGCGCGGATCGGCGCGGCGCTCGACCAGGCCGCGGGCTTCCAGCCGGTCGATCAGCCCGCCGGTGGTCACGGTGCCGACAAGCACGCGCTCGGCCACCTGCTTCTGGGTCTGGCCGGGCTTGTGGACCACATTCACCAGCACCCAGCCCTGCGACAGCGTTATGCCGTCCTCGCGCATGATGTGCTCGTATATCTGGGCACGCAGCCGGGCGATGTCGTGGAAGGCGACGTTCGTGCCCGGGCGTTTGGTGGTCATAGGGTCATCCGGCGCAAGTCTTGACGTTTGCACGCCGATTATCACCCGCCTTATGCATTTGAAAGCTCATTGTCAGCCTGCGAACCTTCCTCCGCCCTCCGCGCCGGCGCCTAGAACGTATGGTTGGGAATGAACAGCGACAGGGCCGGAAAGGCCAGCAGCAGGCCCAGCACGACGAGCTCCATGATCAGGAAGCGGGAGACGCCGGCGAAGATCGCGTGAATCTTCACCTCCGGCCCGGTGACCGAGCCGATGACGAAGACGTTCAGCCCCACCGGCGGCGTGATCAGCCCGATCTCGAGCAGCTTCACCACGATCACCCCGAACCAGATCAGGTCGAGGCTCATGGACTCCACCAGCGGCACGACGAAGGGCAGCGTCAGCAGGATCGTGCCCAGCGGGTCGAGGAACATCCCCATCGCGAGATACAGCGCCACGATGTAGACCAGCACCATCCAGTCGGGCATGCCCGCATGCGCCACCAGGTCGACCAGCGCCCGGGTGACGCCGGTCAGCGAGACGAAGGACACGAAGATCTTCGCCCCGACCGCGATGAAGAACAGCGCGGCCGACTGCACCGCGGTCTCGCGCGCGGAGTCCAGGAAAGCCGCCAGGCTCAGCCGCCGCGACAGGAAGCCGAAGCCGACCACGAAGACCATCGAGACGGCCGCCGCCTCGGTCGCGGTGAAGACGCCGGTGTAGATGCCCCCGACCACCAGCGCCACCAGCACCGCGGCCGGCCAGGCGCGCAGCAGCGCCTCGGCCCGCTCCGCCCGGCTGAAGACGGTCTGCGCGCGCGGCGCGATGGACGGGCGCAGCCAGGTCCAGATCATCACGGTGGCGATGAAGCCCGCCAGCGACAGCAGCCCGGGCCCGATGCCCGCCATGAACAGCTTGCTGATCGAGGCCTCGGTGAACAGGCCGTACATGATGAACAGCACCGAGGGCGGGATCAGCGACCCCAGCGTGCCCCCCGCGGCGACCGCGGCGGTGGCCAGCCGCGGCGCGTAGCCCTGCTTGAGCATCTCAGGCACGCAGATGCGGCCCATCGAGGAGGCGCAGGCGAGACTGGACCCGGTGATCGCCGAGAACCCCGCGCAGCCGATCAGCGAGGCGATGGCGAGCCCGCCGGGCAGCCGCGCCAGCCACACCCGCACCGCGTCGTAGATGTCGGTCGTGATCCGCGCGTGGTAGGCGACATGGCCCGTCAGGATGAACAGCGGGATCATCGACAGCGAGTAGGCGTGCACGAACTCGAAGCCATGCGCCTCGATCAGGCCCAGGGTCGGATTGATCCCGCGTTCGAGGTCGAAGGGCAGACCCTGGCGCGAGGAGTAGGCGACCAGCGTGCAGCCGGTCCCCACCGCCACCAGGGTGAAGCCGATCGGCACGCGCAGCAGCAGGAGCGCCAGGGCGACGAAGAAGCCCAGGGCGCCGATGGCGGCGTAGTCCATCACAGACCGTGCTCCTCGGCCGGGGGAGGGGCGTCGTCGGCGGCGTCGGGGATCGCGCCCAGGCTGCGCAGCAGGTCATGGACCAGCAGGTCGAGGAGCCGGATCGCGAAGACCGCGTAGCCCGCGACGAAGACCACGTAGCCGGGCCATTTCGGCAGGCTCAGCATCCCGAAGTGGAAGCTCTCGTCGTGCAGGACGTGACCCAGCGCCAGCGCCCCCGCGACCAGCAGGGGCACGACCGCCAGCAGGCCGACCACGTCCGACAGGAGGTCCAGCCCCCGCTGCGTCCGCGCGCCCAGCAGGCCCGAGACCACCTCGACCGCGATGAAGCCGCGCCTGGCGCAGACCAGCGCCAGCGGCAGGACGATCGCCCCCACCATCAGCTCGCCCACGATCACGAGCTCGTCGTAGACGCCGCTGTTGAAGGCCGTGCGCAGCACGATCCCGGTCACGATGTAGAGGCCCGCCGCCAGGATGCAGGCGGCCGAGATCCAGGCCAGGACGGTCTCGATCGCGTCGAGGCCAGACCGCGCCCGCAGCCAGACGGCGACGCCCCGCGAGGGGGCGCCGGGAGAGGTCACCGGGCCCACGGGTAGCCCTCGTCGTCGCGGATCTTCGCGTGTTTGGCGAGCAGCCGGCGATACTCGGCCAGCACCGCCGCGCCGTCGTAGCCGCCGGCGCTGAAGTCCTCGACCCACTGGTCGACATATTTCGCGCCGATCTCCTCCATCCTCGCCCGGTCGGCGGCGTCGGCCTTGTAGACGCTGATGACCTTGCCGTCGTAGGCGCCGCTCTCCAGCGCCTCGAGGCTGGAGTCGTAGCTCTCGATCAGCTCGCGGGCGTATTCGTCGATGATCCCCTCGCCGGCCTCGCGCAGCGCCTGGCGCTGCGCGTCCGACAGGCTGTCCCAGAGGTCCTTGTTCATGCCGCCGATGAAGCCCGCCACCTGGCCCCAGTCGAGCAGCAGCACGTCCTCGATCACCTCGTTCAGCTTGTAGGCCGGGATCGCGTAGAGATAGCCGGAGGTGCAGTCGATCAGCCCGCTGTCGAGAGCCTGGTAGACGTCGCTGTAGGTGAGGCTGATCACGTTCGCGCCCAGGTCGTCGAGGGCGTGAGCGTAGAGGCCGGCGGCGCGCACCTTCTTGCCCCTCAGGTCGTCGAGCTTGCGCACGTTCGCCTCGCCCCGGCACATCTGCTGGATGCCGGTCGAGTGATAGTCCATCAGGTAGACGAGGTTGCGGTCCGCGAGCGCCCGGATCATCTCGGGGTTCGTGGTCATCAGCTCCTGCATCGCGTGCATGCCGACCCAGGGATCGGCGGAGGCGCCGATGGGCAGGTCGCCGACGCCCAGGCTGACCAGCTCCTTGGGCGTGTAGGCGTTCAGCAGCGTTCCGATGTCGGCCGTGCCCAGCGTGACGCCCTTGTAGATCGCCGAGAACTCCAGCAGGGCGCCGGCCCAGTGGACCTCGACCTGAAGCGATCCGTCGGACTTCTCGGCCACCAGCTCGGCGAAATGCTTGACGGCGGCCGCGCGCTCGCCCCGGTTGGGGCTTCCGTCGGCGAACCGGAGAACCAGCTGCGCCTGGGCCGCGCTCGCGGATGCGAGGGCCAGCGCCACGGCGGCGCCGGCGAGACGTGCGATCTTCATGTCTTCCTCCCTGCGGCCGCGTCTGGCGGCCGGTCGTGAACGCCGGGTTGGCCCGGTCTTTCGCGTGGCGGTGATGGCCGCCGCGCCCGGGGCCGGGCGCGGCGGGACGAGACGCCGGGTCAGCCGACCTCGGCGCACCCGTTGTCGAGCACGACCAGGCTCCGCTCGACCGAGCTCGCGCGGAACAGGACCTTGCCGTCGCGCGTCCACATCTCGGTGCGGATCGTCTCGCCCGGGTAGACCGGGCGGGAGAAGCGCAGCTTCAGCGACTTCAGGCGCGTGTGGTCGTAGTCGCAGGCGCTGCGCAGGATCGCGTGGCCGGCGACGCCGAGCGTGCACAGCCCATGCAGGATCGGCTCGCGAAAGCCGGCCGCGCGGGCGACCGCGGGGCTGACGTGCAGGGGGTTGTCGTCGCCCGACAGCCGGTAGAGCAGCGCCGCCCGACGCGAGGTCGGCAAGTCGCAGACCGCATCCGGCGCCGCGTCGGGGATCTGCACGACGGGCGGCTGCGGCCCGGCGGGGCCGCCGAACCCGCCGTCGCCCCGCGCGAAGGTGGTCGAGGTCAGACGCGCGAGCCGGTCGCCGGTCGCGACGTCGTGGAGCGTGCGCTCGACATAGATCAGCGCGCCCTTGCTCTCGCCCTTGTCGAGCACGTCCGTGACCCGGGTGGTCGCCGCCACCGTGCCGCCCGGCGGCAACGGCTTGAAGATCTCCAGCCCCTGCTCGCCATGCAGCACCTTCCGCCAGTCGACGCCCGAGCGGGGATCGCGGACCCAGAAGCCCGGGCCCGCCAGCACCACCGCCATGGTCGGGACCACGCGGAAGTCCGCTTCCTCCCACAGGTAGTCGAGCTGCTTCCCGTCCAGCGGGTCCATGCCCAGGCCGATGCCGAGCGCGTAGATGATCGCGTCGCGCGCCGTGTAGGTCTGGCGCACCTCCTCGAACGGCCACGACTTGATGATGTCCGCCTGAAACGTCACGCGGCGCCCCTCCCTTCCTCTGGCCCTCCGGCGGCCGGGTCGCCGCAACGCCGCCAGGCGGCGCCGACGGGGATTCGCCCGGCCTGCTTGTTCTAAGCGCCCGCTTATAATGCGTATGCTTATTACAACCAAGCGCAATATGACTGTGCTTGCCTTACCGTCCGCCCGGCGCCAGTCTGTCGGGCAAGAACCGCCGCGATCGATGCCGGCGGCGCGACGGCGGGCGGCGCCCCCTGCGGGACCCGCGCCCGATCGGATGGGAGGATCTCGATGACCGACATCGTGGAGGATCGCGACGGCGATCTCCTGATCCTGCGGCTGAACCGGCCGCAGAGCATGAACGCTCTGGGCGTCGACCTGCGCGAGGCGCTGACCGATCGGGTGGAGCGGCTGGCGGCGGCGAAGGACGCGCGCGCGCTGATGATCACCGGCACGGGGCGGGCGTTCTGCGCGGGCGCGGACCTGCCCACGCTGCTGGCGCGGCGCGACCGGGTGGTTCAGTCGCTGGACGACGGGGTGAACCGGCTGATCGCCCTGCTGCGCGGCCTGCCGATCCCGGTGGTCTGCGCGGTGAACGGCGCGGCGGCGGGGGCCGGGGTCAGCCTGGCGCTCGCCTCCGACGTCCTGGTGGCGGCGGAGTCGGCGAAGTTCCACCTCGCCTTCGTGCGGATCGGCGCGGCGATGGATGCCGGCTCGTCGCTGTTCCTGACCCGCACCATCGGCGCCGCCCGCTCCCGCGCGCTGGCGATGATGGGCGGGCACTTCGATGCGCGGACCGGCAAGGACTGGGGCGCCGTGCACGAGGTCTGGCCCGACGAGGTCTTCGAGGCCGAGGCCCGGGCGCTGGCGAAATCGCTCTCCGAAGGCCCCACCCGCACCATCGGCCTGATCAAGCGGCAGATCAATTTCGCCGAATCCCACGCGCTGGACGCGGTCCTGCCCTTCGAGGCGGTCGCCCAGGGCCAGGCCTTCGCCGGCGAGGACCTCGAGATCGGCGTCGCCGCCTTCCTCGAACGCAAGCCGGCCGCCTTCAAGGGACGCTGAGCCCATGAACAATTCGGCGAACATGGGCGAGGTCCGCCTGGACCGCGCCCGCATCCGGCGCATGGCGCGCCACGTGGCGGCCGGGCTCTCGAGCCTGGGCGTCGGCGCGGAGGAGGCGGTGACCCTCCTGATGCGGAACGACCCGGAGTTCCTCAGCGTGGTCGTCGGCATCGAGCTGCTGGGCGCCACCGCGACCCCGGTCAACTGGCACTTCACCGCCGAGGAGATCTCCCACGTCGTGCTCGACTCCGGCGCCCGCGCGCTCTTCGCCCACACCGACCTGTGGCGCAGCGTGCAGGACGCGATCGACCCGGCGGTGCGGGCGCGCGTGACCGTGATCCTGGTCGACCCGCCCGCCCCCCTGCGCGAGGCCTACGCGATCCCGGAGGAGGCCCGCGCGATCGGGCCGGGAGAGCTGGAGCTGATCGACTGGGCCGAAGGCTTCGACCCCGTGCCGGACGCGCCCAGGCCCGCCTCGGCCGGAATGATCTACACCTCCGGCACCACCGGAAAGCCGAAGGGGGTGCGCCGGCTCGCGCCCATCGGCGTCCAGCGCAACCACAACCACGACGCCTACGTGCCCTGGATGCGCAACCTGCTGGCGGCGCCGATCTATCACTCGGCGCCCTACCGCTCGGCGACGGCCACCTTCGCCATCGGCGGCGAGCTGTTCCTGCAGCCGCGGTTCCGCGAGGAGGAGTTCCTGGAGCTGATCCAGCGCCACAGGATCACTCACGCCTTCATGGTCCCGACCATGTTCATCCGCCTGCTGCGCCTGCCCCCGGAGGTCCGCGCCCGCTACGACCTCGGCAGCCTGCGCCATGTGGTCCATGCCGGCGCCCCCTGCCCGCCCGACGTGAAGCGCGCGATGATCGAGTGGTTCGGCCCGGTGATCTACGAGTTCTACGGTGGCACCGAGACCGGGGCCGTCACCTACTGCACCTCGCAGGAGTGGCTCGCCCATCCCGGAACGGTGGGCCGCGAGACCTCCGACTCCCGCATCCGCGTGCGCGACGACCGGGGCCGCGACCTGCCCCCCGGCGAGACCGGCGAGATCTGGTGCCGCCTGCTGACCTATCCCGACTTCACCTACCAGAACCGCCCCGAGGCCCGGGCGGAGATGGAGCGCGACGGCCTGTTCTCGATCGGCGACGTCGGCTATCTCGATGCGGACGGCTACCTGTTCATCACCGACCGCAAGCGGGACATGATCATCTCGGGCGGCTCGAACATCTATTGCAACATGATCGAGGCGGCGATGATCGCGCATCCCGACATCGCCGACTGCGCCGCCTTCGGCATCCCCGACGACGAGCTGGGCGAGGCTCTGGCGGTGGCGATCGAGCCGGCCCCCGGCTCGGGGCTGGACGAGGCCGGGGCGATGGCCTTCGCCAGGTCGACGCTGAAGGGCTACATGGTTCCGCGCAAGGTGGTGATGGTCGAGGCCCTGCCCCGCGACCCCTCCGGGAAGATCTTCAAGCGCAAGCTGCGCGATCCGTTCTGGGAAGGACGGGAGCGGCGGATCTGACCGCGGCGCGCCGTCCGATCCGCCCCCCGATCCCGGTCAGGCGACCGGGATCGCGCCGCCCGCGACGACCTGCCCGCCGGCTGCGGACGCCACCGAGGTCCAGCGACGGGACGCCATCGGCTCCGCCCCCTGCGGGCGCGCCGGCCCGCCCGGCTGGGAGCCGGCCCATGCCGGCCTTCGGGCGTGGCGGACGCGTGGAGCGGGCGCCGCGTCCCGAGATGCGCCTCCCGGCGACGCCTCCAGGCGCCGCCGGGAGGCGCGGCCTCACGCCCCCTCTTTCCCCACGATCGAGATCGCGCAGACGTTCTGGTGCGGGAAGCCGCCCAGGTTGTGGGTCATCCCGAAGACCGGCTCGACCGAGCGCTGGCGCTCGCCCGCCCTGCCCTGCATCTGCAGGTACATCTCGTAGATCATCCGGATCCCCGAGGCCCCGATCGGGTGGCCGAAGCACTTCAGCCCCCCGTCGATCTGGCAGGGGATGGTTCCGTCGGCGTCGTAGAACCCGTCCATGATGTCCTTCACCGCCTGGCCGGGGGCGGAAATGAACAGGTCCTCCATGGTCACCAGCTCGGTGATCGAGAAGCAGTCATGCACCTCGAACAGCGACACCTGCCCCCGCGGGTCCTCGATGCCGGCTTCCTTGTAGGCCCGCTTCGCCGCCGCCCGGGTCGAGACGAAATGGCTGCCGTCCCAGGAGTTGTGCTGCGCCTCGACCCCGTTGGAGGCCGAGAGCTGCAGCGCCTTCACCGTCACCAGGTCCGTCTTGCCGAGCCCGCGCGCGATCTCCGGCGTGGTGACGATCGCCACCGCGGAGCCGTCGGACACCCCGCAGCAGTCGAACAGGCCGAGCGGCGCCGCCACCATCGGGGCGTTCATCACCCGGTCCTCGTCGATCCTGTTGCGCAGGTGCGCCTTGGGATTGCGCGAGCCGTTGTCGTGGCTCTTCACCGAGACATGGGCCATCGCCCGCTTGAGATCCCCCGCATCGACCCCGTGCCTGGCCGCATAGGCCGAGGCGAGCTGCGCGAAGGAGCCGGGCGCAGAGGCGTTGGCCCAGAACAGGTCGTTGACCGAGCCGCGGCTGCGCTGCGGAAGGCCGCCGTAGCCGGTGTCCTTCAGCTTCTCCACCCCCACCGCCAGGGCGATGTCCGCGGCGCCCGAGGCGACCGCATAGACCGCGCCGCGGAACGCTTCGGTGCCCGAGGCGCAGTAGTTCTCGACCCGCGTCACGGGGATGTTGGGCAGGCGCAGGGCCATCGAGACGGGGACGGCGGACTTGCCGACATGCTGCTCCTCGATCCCGGTCCCCAGCCAGGCCGCGTCGATCTGGCTGGTCTCGATCCCGGCGTCGGCGAGCGCCTCGACATAGGCCTCGACCATCAGGTCCTCGGCGTTGGCGTCCCACCGCTCGCCGAAGCGGGAGCAGCCCATGCCGAGGATGGCGACCTTGTCCTTGATGCCGCTGGGCATTCTCGAATCCTCCCTACTCGGCCGCCTGGGCCTGCGCGGCCGCGCCGTCCTCGACAGGCGTGGCCTTCCAGAAATAGCGACGGAAATCACGCATCCCGTCGAAGTCCTTGATGCGGAACACCATCTTCATGGCCGCCCCGACCTCCAGCTCCGCGCCCGGCGCGATGTCGGTCAGGTCCGCCATCAGCCGCCCGCCGCCCTCGAACTGGACCATGCCGAAGTAGGCGGGCGGGTCGGGCGTGTAGGTGAGCTGGTCGCGGGTCCAGGAGTTCAGCTTCGCGGCCTTGCGGGCGAACGGCTCGTCCACCTGGGCGTCGACCGCGTTGCAGTTGGGATTCACGCAGATCCGCGACTTGGGAAATTGCCTTGTCCCGCAGCGCGCGCAGGCGCCGCCGACCAGCCCCTGGGTCACGTCCTTCGTGCGGTAGTGGGTCGAGAGCTTCGTCTGCTTGTCCACCTCGGCGCGGATGCCGCGCTCCAGCGCCACCAGGTCGTTGAAGGCGAGGTAGCGCGTATACCGCGTCTCGGACCGCCCGCGGGCGAGCTGGGCCCCGACGCCGGGGCGGGTCTTCGCGGCGCGCACGGCCTCGGTCGCGCGGAACAGCAGGGCGTCGACGCCCTGGCCGAAGCCGGCGGCGAGGATCAGGTCGCCCGGCTCGGCCGTCTCCAGGGCATGGACCAGCATCAGCAGGGGATGGGCGGCGCCGGTCTCGCCGCACCGGGCGACCAGGTTGTCGGCGACCGACCCCTCGGGCAGGCCCGCGGCCCTGGCGACGCTCTTCGCGACATTGGCCATCGCGGCGGGGAAGCAGAAGGCGGCGACGTCGCCGGGGGCGACGTCCCGGGCGGTCAGCAGGGCCCCGATCGCCTCGGGGACCAGCTTCATGAAACCCTCGTCGCGGACCCAGCGTTCCTCCCACGTGTAGTCGAACTTCTCGTCCTCGCCGCGGAAGTGGTCGACGAAATCGACGGCATGGGTCAGGCCGCCGACATATTCGGCGATCACCTCCCCCTCGCCGACCAGCAGCGCGGCCGCGCCGTCGCCGACGGTGAACTCGAGGGCGGAGCCCGGTTTCACCGGCCGCTTCTCCGACCCAACCGCCAGCACCGGGGCGCCGAGTCCCCTGGCGGCGGCCAGCGCCGAGATCAGCGCCGAGCTGCCGGCGCGCTGCGAGCCGCCGAGATCGAGCGTCGTCAGCGCCCTGGGCAGGGTCAGCGCGTCCGCCACGATCCCGGCGTTCTGCCGGTCGCGGAACGGGAAGGAGGTGGAGGCGAGATAGAGCGCCGCGGGCGCCTCCGCCCGTCCGTCCAGGCAGGCGGCGGCGGCCTCGACCGCCATGGTGACCACGTCCTCGTCCCAGTTCGCCATGGCGCGCGTGCCGCGGGCGAGGCCGCGCAGGCCGGGGTTGAACCAGGCGTGGGCGGCGAAGATCTCCTTCCGCTCCAGCCGCGCCTTCGGCAGATAGGCCCCGGTCGACAGGATGCCGACGGTCATTCGCGTTCCTCCAGGTATCGGGTTCTCTTGGACGCCGGACGGGTCACGTCGCGGCCCTCTCCAGCTCCGCCAGCAGCTCGCGCCGCAGGGCGATCTTGTCGATCTTGGAGGTGGCGCTCAGCGGCAGCTCCTCGCGCCGGATCGTGATGGACCGGGGCGTCTTGTAGCCCGCGACCAGCGTCCGGCAGTGGGCGATCAGCTCGGCCTCGGAGGCGTCGGCGCCCGGGACCAGCGCGACCACCGCATGCACCCGCTCGCCCCAGGTCGCATCGGGCAGGCCCAGCACGGCGCATTGCGCGACGCACGGGTGCTGCAGAAGCGCGTTCTCCGTCTCGATCGGATAGACGTTCTCGCCCCCGGAGATGATCATCTCCCTGGTGCGGCCCGCGATATGCAGGAACCCGTCCGCGTCCAGCCAGCCCGCGTCGCCGGTGTGGTAGAAGCCGCCTTCCAGCGCGCGGGCCGTGGCTTCGGGCTGGTTCCAGTAGCCCTTCATGATCTGCGGGCCGCGGGCCAGGATCTCCCCCGTCTCGCCCTGCGGCAGCGGGTTCCCGTCGGGATCGGCGATGCGCAGGTCCACGGTCGCGACCGGCAGCCCGACCGAGCCCAGCTTGCCGAACCAGGGCGAGCCGGGAACGTGGTGGGCGGGGGCGAGGACCGAGAGGGTGGGCGAGGCCTCGGTCATCCCGTAGGCCTGCATGAAGCGCACCCCGGGCGCGGCCTTCATCACCCGCTCCATCAGCGGCGGAGGCATCGGCGAGGCGCCATAGGTGATCATCTCCAGCGAGGAGAGGTCGGCGCTCGCGAAATCGGGGTGGTCGAGCATCATCGCCAGCATGGTGGGCACGGCGGTGAAGACCTGGATCCGCTCGGCCTCGATGATCCGCAGAAGGTCCGGCACGTCGAACTTCGCCATCACCACCGAGTGGATGCGGAACATGGCCGAGACCATGGTCCGGCTGCCCGAGGCGAGGTGGAACAGCGGCCCGATCACGAGCTGGTTCAGCCGCGGCCGCTGCTCGCCGATCAGGCCCACGGCGAGGGAGTTCGAGAGGAAGTTCTGATGCGTCAGCATCACCCCCTTGGGCCTGCCCGTGGTGCCCGACGTGTAGAACAGCGCCGCCACGTCCTCGTCGGCGGAGGCGAGCGCATCGAACTCCGCCGGGCTCAGCGCGGCGGGGGTCGCCGCCAGCCGCTCCCAGGACGACATGTCGGCAGGGGCGGGGGCGAGGCCGGTCGCGATCACCTCGCGGATCGAGGGGCAGGCGGCGCGCAGGGCGCGCGCCTCCTCCAGGTGAGGGGCGTCGGCGACGAGCACGACCGGCGTGCAGTCCTCGAGGCAGGCGGTCTTCTCGGGCAGCGCCAGGCGCCAGTTCACCGGCGCATGGATCGCGCCGATGCGGGGGACGGCGAGCTGGCACTCCATGATCTCGAGGCTGTTGAGCCCCAGATAGGCCACCCGGTCGCCGGGCCCGACGCCGAGCCCGTGCAGCGCGGCCGCGAGGTTGCGCCCGCGCCGCTCGACCTCGGCCCAGGTCAGGGTCCGCCCCTCGCAGGTGATCGCCTTCGCGTCGGGATCGAGATGCGCGTTGCGGGTGACGAAATCGGGGTGGCGGATCATGCCCCGCGCCCCACCAGGTCCCTCCCGATCAGCTCGCGCATGATCTCGCCGGTGCCGCCCGCGATGCGGGACATGCGGGCGTCGGCCCAGGCGCGGGCGATCGGCATCTCCCACATGTAGCCCGAGCCGCCGTGAAGCTGCAGGCACATGTCCATCACCACGTTCATCGCCTCGGTCGAGGCCATCTTGGCCATCGCCGCGTCCACCGCGGTCAGCTTCCCCTCCAGGTGCATCTCGATGCAGCGATCGATGAAGACCCGGTGCAGGACCGCCTGGGTGCGGATCTCGGCCAGCTTGAAGCGGGTGTTCTGGAAGTCGGAGACGGAGCGGCCGAAGGCCTGGCGCTGGCGGGTGTAGTCCACGGTCCAGTCGAGCGCCGCCTCCATCATCACCGCGGCGCGCACGGCCTGGGTCAGGCGCTCCTGCGGCAGCTGCTCCATCAGCTGGACGAAGCCGCGGCCCTCGACGCCGACCAGGTTGGCCGCGGGCACGCGCACGTCCTCGAAGAACAGCTCCGACGTGTCCTGCGCCTTGTAGCCCACCTTCTCGAGGTTGCGGCCGCGCGTGAAGCCCACGCGGTCGGTCTCGACCAGGATCAGCGACACGCCCTTGCCGCGGGCGTCGGGGTCGGTCTTCGCCGCCACGATCACGAAATCGCAGCACTGGCCGTTGGAGATGAAGGTCTTCTGACCGGAGACGACCCAGTCGTCCCCGTCCCTGACCGCCCGCGTGCGCATGGACTGGAGGTCCGAGCCCACCCCCGGCTCGGTCATGCCGATGGCGCCGATCGCCTCGCCCCGGCACATCTTCGGCAGCCACGCCTGCTTCAGCTCCTCGGAGGCGTAGGCGACCAGGTAGGGCGCCACGATGTCGGAATGCACCGACAGGCCGGGGCCGGAGGCGTTCTTCTTCACGAACTCCTCCAGCACGATCGCGGCGTAGAGGAAGTCCGCGCCGGGCCCGCCGTACGCCTCGGGGACGGTGACGCAGAGCAGCCCCTGCTCGCCGGCCCGCAGCCACATCTCGCGGCTGACGACCCCGGCCTTCTCCCACGCGTCGTGGTGGGGGACGACGTGCTCGGCCACGAAACGGGCCGCGGCGTCGCGGAACATCTCGTGCTCCGCGTTGAAAAGCGTGCGCGCGAACATGCGCCTCCTCCCCTGCCGGTCCCCGCCCGGGAGGGGCGGGCCGCGGCCGATCGTTTCGTATCGTTCAGCAGGGGCAAGATAACTCGCTTGCTATTAATTCGCAAGCTTCTTAATTTCCCGTCGACCGTCCGCAGCGGCCGGCGACGCCTGCCGCCGCGGAGCGGATCGGGAGCGAAACGAAGGGATGGACGGATGACGAAACTGCTTGCGGGGAAGGTCGCCCTGATCACGGGCGCGGGCCGGGGGATCGGGCGCGACCTGGCGCTGCTCTACGCGGCCGAGGGCGCGAAGGTCGTGGTCAACGACCTGGGCGGCTCCGGCTCGGGCGAGGGCGAGGACAAGGCGCCGGCGCAGGAGGTGGTCGACGAGATCAAGGCCGCGGGCGGCGAGGCGGTGGCGAACTTCGGCTCCGTCTCCGACCGCAAGGCGGCCAACGAGATGGTGACGCAGGCGGTCGACACCTTCGGCTCGATCGACGTGGTGGTGAACAACGCCGGCATCCTGCGCGACGTGATCTTCCACAAGATGAGCGCGATGGATTGGGACCAGGTCCTGGCCGTGCACCTGGGCGGCAGCTTCAACACCTCCCACGCCGCGGCCCGCCATTTCCGCGAGCAGGGGTCGGGCTGCTTCGTGCATTTCACCTCGACCGCGGGGCTGATCGGCAATTTCGGGCAGGCGAACTACGCGGCGGCGAAGATGGGGATCGTGGGCCTGTCGCGCTCGCTGGCGCTCGACATGTCGCGCTTCGGCGTGACCTCGAACTGCATCTCGCCCTTCGCCTGGAGCCGGTTGATCGGCACCATCCCCACCGAGACCGACGCCGAGAAGGCGCGCGTCGAGCGGATCAAGGCGATGACCCCCGCCAAGATCG
>Ga0310345_10000908_pt1 | contig 36570 bp, 53 predicted proteins | sample HC15DNA20500_MG_FD_204667 | JGI IMG/M metagenome (GOLD analysis project Ga0310345, IMG submission 204667) | Marine microbial communities from station ALOHA, North Pacific Subtropical Gyre - HC15-DNA-20-500_MG | ecosystem: Environmental > Aquatic > Marine > Oceanic | place: Pacific Ocean: North... | reverse complement strand
AGTTTGATTTTCCGATGTCACTACCTAGAGGGGGGGGTCTTGCCCGTGGGGGGCCGGAAAGGGGCCTAGAAGGCGTGTCAACAAGGGTCTACGGACTGCGGTCTTATGCCTAATCCGAAGGGCGGGATGCCTAGAAAGCCCGATGCGCTCAAAAAACTCCACGGGACGGCGCGAAAGGATCGCTCCGTGGGGTCCACCGCAACGCCTACCGGGATGCCGACGCGCCCGACAGGGCTGAGTTCACAGGCCGCTCGCGTCTGGAAATCGCTCGGCCCGAAGCTCCACGGCCTTGGATTGCTGTCTGAGATCGACCAAAGCACCTTCGCCGTCTACTGCCAAGCCTACGCCGATTGGCTGGAAGCGACTCGACTCCTCAACAAGCTCGGCATCGCCAACTGGTACAGCGAAACCGAGTCCGGCTATCGCCAAGTGATCCCCGAGGTCGCCGTCCGCGACAAGGCATACCAAGTGATGCAACGCCTAGAGACCCGCTTCGGCCTAGACCCGTCCAGCCGCAGTGGCATCGCCATAGAGGGCCAGCAGAAGATCGCGAACGCGACCGAAGAGTTCCTCTTCGCTCCGCGAGTCATCGCGTGAGCCCTGCCGTCGCCGCTCTAGACAGTGGGACGGAGTTGGTGGCTGACCTGTTGGAGACAGATCGCGCTATCGGAGAGCTTGAGACGCTGGCACGGGAGCGCATCTTGCGGGCGCACGAGGAGTGGCCTGCGAAGGGCTACACCTTCGACCTCGCCGCTGGCCTGCGCGTCATCGAATTTGTGGAGGGCTACTGTCGCCACTACAAGGGCGAGTGGGCCGGGACGCCGATGCTGTTGGAGAATTGGCAGAAGGTCATCCTGCTGGAGTCGTTCGGGTGGATGCGCGAGGACGGCCTGCGCGTCCATCGCACGATGTGGCTGGAGCTAGGTCGCAAGAACGGCAAGTCGGCACTCGCCGCCGCGCTCGGCGTCTACCTCCTCATCGCTGACGGCGAGCAGGGCGCGGAGGTCTACTCGTCGGCCACCAAGCGCGACCAAGCGCGGATCGTGTTCCAGTTCGCCAAGGAGATCGTGAACCAGAGCCCTCAGTTGGCGGAGCACATCAAGGTCCAGCGCACCAACATGAGTGTGCTCCGCACCCGCTCCAAGTTCGAGCCCCTAAGTGCCGAGGGTGACACGCTCGACGGGCTCAGTCCCCACGGCAACATCATCGACGAGTTGCACAGCCACCGCGACCGCAACGTCTACGACAAGCTGATCACCGCGCAGGCGGCACGTCGCCAGCCGATGAGCGTGTGCATTACTACGGCTGGGATCTACGATCCCGAGAAGATCGGCTGGCAACTCCATGACCACGCGACTGCTCTGCTCAACGGTACAGTCGAGGATGACTCGTGGTTCGTCTGGATCAGTGCGGCAGACCGGGACGATGACCCCTATGCTCCTGAGACGTGGCAGAAGGCCAATCCGAATCTGAATGTGTCGATCTACCCTAGCTTCATCGAACAGCGAGCGAGCGAGGCTCTGTCCCAGCCCAGCAGTCTGAACGCCTTCATGCGTCTGCACCTGAATCAGTGGACCCAACAGATCGAACGCTGGCTCGACATGGCCCACTGGGACGCCTGCAATCACGAGGTCGATCTGGATGCGCTGGAAGGCCGGGAGTGTTACATGGGGCTCGACCTCAGTAGCAAGCTCGACCTCACGGCGCTGGCTCTTATCTTCCCGCCAACGGACGATGACCTGTGGCGGCTCTGGGTGAACTGCTATATACCAAGGGAGACTATGGTGGAGCGCGAGCGGGTGGACCGCATCCCTTACTCGACGTGGGAGCGCGAGGGATGGATTACGCCCACGGAGGGCGATGTGATCGACTACAAGTGGATCGAAAAAGACATCCTAGAACTCAGCGAACGCTTTAACGTGCAAGAGGTTGCTTACGATCCGTGGTCAGCCCAGCAGACGGCGCTACGGATACGAGACGACATGGGCATCCCGGTCGTGCCCATCCGTCAGGGCTTCATGTCGCTCTCGGAGCCGACCAAGGAGTTCGAGCGGTTGGTCGTGAGCGGGAAGCTGGCCCACGGCGGCAACTCATGCCTCGCGTGGCAGGCGAACAATGTGACGGTGCGACACGATCCGGCAGGCAACATCAAGCCCGATAAGGGCCAGCAGACGCACAAGATCGACGGCATCGCGGCATCCATCATCGCGCTGGCCCGTGCATCACTGTGGGACGGCGGTAGCGTTTACGAGGAGGAGGGTATCCTAGTCCTATGAAGAGATTGAAACTTGATCTGCGCGATGCTCACATCTATGGCGGTATGATCCTCATCGCCATCGGCACCTTCGGCCTCACTGGCTGGGAGGGTGCGCTGATCGCTCTCGGCGTCGTCGGCCTCTACCTCGGCACCTATCGCATGGGGAGATTGTAATGGGAATTTTCACCGTACTAGAGGAGCGGCAAGCGCCGGGACCGCTGGACGACTTCTGGTACGAGCCGATCAGCAGATGGAAGGATCAGGCGGAGGTCAGTCCGCACGAGGCGCTGAGTTCGACGCCTGTCTGGGCGGCGGTCAACCTCATCTCCGGCACCATTGGCTCCCTGCCGCTCGTGCTCTATCGCGAGCTAGGGAACGGCGGCAAGGAACGCGCTGATGATCAGCCGCTCTACGATCTCCTGCGCTGGCAACCCAACGGCTTCCAGACGGCGGTGGAGATGATGGAGATGGGGCAGGGCCACCTGTGTTTGAGGGGCAACGCCTTCTTCCGGCTGGAGACCAACGTCGGTGGCGAACTGATCGCCATCGTGCCGCTCCATCCTGACCGGATGAAGCTGAAGTCCAGTGGGGGCGTCATCGAATACCACTACGCGAAGGGCGTGGGCAATCCCCGAGTCTTCTCATCCGAGGAGATCCTGCACGTGAAGGGGCTCTCCAGCGACGGGCTGATAGGCTACAGTCCCATCACCGTTGCGGCTGGCACCATCGCGCTCAGTCAGGCGGCGGAGCACTACGGTGCTCGCTTCTTCGAGAACTCGGCGACACCGAGCGGCATACTCTCCCACCCCGGTAAGCTCAAACCAGAAGCGCGTGGCAATATAAAGAAGTCGTGGGAGGCCGCGCACGGTGCGGGGAAGCAACATTCCGTCGCGTTGCTGGAGGAGGGCCTGTCGTGGACGGCGCTCTCCGTGACGCCAGAGGAGGCCCAGTTCATAGCTACTCGGAAGTACCAAGCCGAGGAGATCGCCCGCTTGTTCAACGTGCCGCCTCACCTCTTGATGCTCCTCGACCGCTCGACGTTCAGCAACGTGGTGGAGCAAAACAAGTCCTTCGCGGTGAACTGCATCAGACCGTGGGCGATCAGGTGGGAGCAGGCTATTCGTAAGTCGATCCTTGAGAGGTTCGGAGATAGCTCGCTGTTCACGGAGTTCGAGATGGATGCCCTGCTCCGGCCCGATACGATGGCGAGAGCACAAGCGAACCAGATCCTGCTCCAGAACGGAGCACTCACTATCGACGAGTGGCGGGCTCGCGAAAACATGAACCCGCTGGACTCACGCGCTGGCGAGGTCCATTGGATGCCGCTGAACATAGCGCCCGTCAGTGTGGCCGAGGCGGGTCCAAGCGAAGAGGATGCGGCTCGCCACCTACGCAACGAACTCCGAAGCCAGCACGTCGAGGTCGACGACAGCTTCGGCCTGCGCGAGCTTCGCAGTCTGGCCAACCGCCGCAAGATCGCGGAGGCGACGAGGCCGCTGATTGAGGACGCCAGCCAGCGCCTGATCAAGCGCGAGGTCAAGGCGGTGAAACGCATGATGACGAAACAGTTGTCCGGCCTGCCGGATGGTCGCGAGTTGCGTGGCACTGACGGACTCTTCACTGAGTTGGATGAGTTCTATCACGGTGAGTTCATGGAGGTCATCGCGGAGGCGTTGCTCCCGGTCATCCGCTCCTATGCCAGAGAGATCTACACACAGGCGGCGTTGGAGGTAGGCTTCCCGCCGGAGTTCACTCCTGACTTGGAGGAGTTCATCAGGGGCTACGTGTCGGTCGCCTCAGTGCAACACGCCAAGACATCGCGGCAGGAGCTACAGTCGCTGATCAGCAATCTCGACTTCACGGAGGTGCTCAACGCCTTGGAGTTGAAGCTCGCGGAGTGGCTGGAGAAGCGAGCGGCGAAGATGGCCAAGCGCCAGACGACGGAGGGCAATGGTGCCTTCAGCAAGTTCGCCTACATCGCTGGCGGCGTTGTCAGCCTGCGCTGGGTGACAGCCGGAAGCGCGACGTGTCCGTTCTGTAAGAAGCTGAACGGCAGAAGCGTACTCGGCGCAGAGACTTTCCTGCAAGCTGGGACCGCCTTGGAGAGTGACGAGGGCAAACTCAGGGTGTCTCGTAACGTGAACCATCCGCCAGCGCACCCCGGTTGTGACTGTTTCATATCCCCCGGCATCTAGAGAGGAAGACGAACATGAACATCGAACGCAGAGATTATGACCTTGAGGGCCTAGAGGTTCGCGAGACGGAGAGCGGGAAGACCATCAGGGGACTCGCTCTTCCCTTCAATCGAAACAGCGCCGACTTGGGGGGCTTCATCGAACGCATCCAACCGGGAGCCGTCTCGGTCGACAACACCGACATCGTGATGCTCTGGCAACACGACTCGACGGACCCGATCACCAGACAGTCGAGCGGGCTCGAACTCGAAGTGCGGAAGTCCGGTCTCTGGTTTGAGGCACAGGCCACGGACTTCAGCGACCGCCAGTTGGATCTACTCCAGCGCGGCGTGGTCAAGCACATGAGCTTCGGCTTCGTCACCATCGACGACGAGTGGGAGCAGGAGTCGAAGCCCGTCAGGCGGACGCTCAAGGAGATCGAACTGCGCGAGATCAGTCCGGTCACTTGGCCAGCGTACAAGCAGACGAGCGTGGCGGTGCGTAGCGCCCAAGAGGCGGGCATCGACTTGCGCGTGGTGCCTGACAACATCAGCACGGCAGTGGACGAGGACCGTCGCACCCCGTGGGAGAAGCCTCGGCTCGAAGACTTCACCTCGGAGCAGTGGGCTGATCTCAGCGCAGAGGAGCGCGACGACATAGCGGGCCACTTCACGTGGGCACCGACGATGCCGCCGGACAGCTTCAGTGAGTTGGCGCTACCGCATCACAGGGCGTCGGACGGCAAGGTGATCTGGCGTGGCTTGGTCGCCGCCGCTGGCAGGCTCGACCAGACGCGACTGCCTGAGAGCGCGATGGGCGCGGTACGAGCCCACCTCGCGGCCCACTACAAGGCGTTCGGCGAGGAGGCACCGTGGGAGAGGAGCGCACCGGACGACGAGACGATGCGGCGGGAGCGGTTGCGGCTGGTCACGCTCGACCTATGAGGTTGTGGGGGCTGGTCGCTGGGTCCGTGTTCTTCAGCATCATCGTCGCCGCCAGCCTTGCACCCAATGAAGAGCAGACGAGGTATCGCGACTTCAAGAAACTGGAGCGAGCGCACAGATACGGCTCTTACGGCGGGGGCGTCGAGGGGTAGGGACAAAAAAAAGAGGGGGCCTCTCGGCCCCCCCCCTCTCCCCTCAGTATTCGCCGCCGCCCCAGTGCGTAGCGCAGATGGGGCCGATCCCGTCCTTCACTGACTTGGGGTCGGTGAGTTCGGCTCCGCAGTTGGAGCAGACGCCCGTCTCGCGACCGTGGCGGCGGGCGGCACCGATGGGGTCTTCGTCAATCGCGAGGAGGTCGATGCCCGTCTGGGTGTCGGCGCTTCCCACGGGGCGGAACACGCTGTCCGGCGTGACCTTGCCCTGATACTCTCCGTCACGCTTCACGTACAGGCATCCGGCGTTGTTGCCCTGCTCTGGCGCGGTCGTGATCCTCAGTGATCCGACGGCGAGGCGCGGACGGTTGACCGTTGCGCCTGCCCGATTGAACGCCCCTATGAGTCCCGGCACTGTGATGGCGCTCTGGGGCGCTGGGGTGGCTTCTAACAGGTCGCGCAGTGTGACCACTGGGGCTGGTGCGGCTGGGGCCTTGGGGGCCGCTACAGTGTCGAGGCTGGCGTCGAGCACTCCCTGCTTCTGGACGACCAGTTCGACCTGACGGGCGTCGATGCTCTGGTCGACCACTAGGTGCTGAACCAACACGCTGTCGTGTTGGCCGATGCGGTGGCACCTGTCCTCGGCCTGCGACAGGTTCCCCGGCACCCAATCCAGTTCGGCGAAGATTACGTGGGAGGCGCGGGTCAGCGTGATGCCGACGCCAGCCGCTCCGAGGGAACCGATGAACACGTCCACGTCGCCGCGCTGGAAGCTCTCTACTGCCGCCTGCCGCTCCTCGGAGGTGTTGTCGCCTGTCAGGGTTACGCAGTCGAGTTCCGACGCGAGGGCGGTGATCACGTCCTTGTGGTGGGCGAAGACTACGACCGGATGGTCGATGTTTTTCAAGTGGTCGAGGATCGCTGGCACCTTGGCTCGTGCCATCAGGTGGCGCTCACCCGAAAGCTCGTCGAACTTGATCCGAGGCGATGTGGTCTGCGACTCGGCTTCCGCGAGTTCCTGCACCCTGAGTTCCTCTGTGTAGTCTGCGCCGTCGAGCACGATGACCTGACGCCGCTTCGGCGGTAGCTCGTTGAGCACGTCGGCCTTGAGGCGGCGTACCATGATGGAGCTACGCAGTTGCTCCTGAAGCTCGGGGAGGTTGGACGCGCCCAAGAAGTCCCAGCCGTGGCGAGTCTGGTGGGCGTTGCAGTAGCGTTTGGCGAACTTGAAGAAGTGGCCGAAGCGCGACGGCGCGAGGTAGCCAGCGATGGGCTGGATCTCGACGGGCCTGTTCGGGATCGGCGTCCCCGTGAGTACCAGCTTCCGCTCGGCGCTGATGGCGAGCGCGGCCTTGGTGCGCTTGGTCTTCGGGTTCTTGCAATAGTGGGACTCGTCGAGCACGACGATGCCCCACGTGCGTCCGTGCAATGCGTCGGCGTGTTTGGCCAGCACGTCGTAGTTGATGACCACGACATCTGGATCGGCTGGGAAGACTTGCCCCCCACCGTTCACGATGTCGATCCGACGCTCGTCCACCAGCCACCGCTGGAGTTCGTTCCTCCAGTTGAGCTTGAGCGAGGCAGGGCAGACGATGAGCACGGTCTCGGGGCGCGTGGCGTTGATGACGCCGATGGCTTGGATGGTTTTTCCCAAGCCCATCTCATCGGCTATGAGCGTGGCGTCACGCCCGAGCGCGTAGGCGATCCCGGCCCGCTGGAACGGGAGGTACTCAAGCCCGTCAGGGGAGGGGATGTCGATGGTCGCGTCGGTGGCGCGGGACGCCTCGACGGTGGCCTCGACCTCGGCGGCGTCAGGCGTCGTCCAGTGGGAGACTTGCCACTTGCCCTGATACTTCGAGACGCGGTAGCCCAGCGCCTTCAGATCATCCTTGTGCGAGCGCCACACTTCCCAGAACTCGGGCGTGGGCGTGGCCGAGCGCACGGTGCGTCCGTCCGGCAGTTCCTTGGTCTCTCCCCACGTCAGGTCGAACTCCATCTCGGTACTCCCCTTATGAAGGCGAACATCATCCATACAGTCAATCTGGGGACATCTGTCCTCTGACGCAAGGGGTATGACCACATTCGTTTCGAGGTCGTGTTGACGGGTGGGCGGGCATCCCCCTAGATTGCCTTCAGTAAATCGGGAAAGCGTGACGGGGGCGGACGGCCCACGACAACCGGATCGCTTTCTCAGGTCAGTGCGTGACGCTCGGCGAGCGCGACTGCCCAACGTACCACATGGTTCACGTGGTGCTGGGGCAGTCCATCTTTCCCCCGGCACAACACAACCGGGGAGACCTAATGAAGATTCGCGAGAAGGCGCGAGAACTGAAGGCTCAGTGTGAAGAGCTTTTGAGTTGCGCCGAATCCGAGGATCGCACCCTGAGTGACGACGAGCAGAAGCAGTACGACGCCAGCTTCGTCGAACTCGAAGGTGCCTTGGCGCAGATCCGACGCGCCGACGAGCTTGCGGTAGTCAGCGCAGGGCTCGCAGAGCCAGCAACGCCACCGCTAGGGCCGACAGCGGCACTAGAGCCGGAGCAGACACGCGACGAGACGGCAGACATAGTTGTCGGCCACGACCGCGCTGTTGCGAAGGGCTTCGACAACATCGGCGAGCAGTTGCAGGCAATCGCACACGCTTCGCATCCAGAGAGTCGCTATGAGAGTATCGACAAGAGGCTCTTCTTCCTGCAAGAGCGTGGTGGCAATCCCGAGGGCGAGATCCGGCAATCGGGTGCCAGTGAGGCAGTCGCATCGAAGGGCGGCTACCTTGTGCAGAAGGACTTCAACGACCAGATCCTTGAGAGGGTCTACAGCATCGGCGAGGTGGCCTCCAGAGTGACGAGGCAGGCCATCGGACCCAACGCCAACGGGCTCAAGTTCAACATCATCGACGAGTCCAGCAGGGCGGCAGGATCTCGGTGGGGCGGCGTCCGTGCCTACTGGGTGGCAGAGGCAGGAGCACTGACCGCCAGCGAGCCTACCTTCGCACAGGTCGAACTGACCTTGAAGAAGGTTGCGGCCCTGTTCTACTCCACGGAAGAACTCCTCATGGATCAGACCGCCTTGGCGGGCTTGGTCGAGAGAGTGGTTCCGCAGGAGATCATGTTCAAGGTCGAAGAGGCTATCCTTGGTGGATCAGGTTCAGGCCAGCCGCTCGGCATCAGCAACAGTGCCGCGATAGTGAGTCAGGCCAAGAAGAGCGGCCAGACGGCGACCACTATCGTCACTGACAACGTGACCAATATGTGGTCACGCCTCTGGGGTCCGTCCAGAGCCAACGCAGTGTGGCTCGTCAATCAGGACGCAGAACCGCAGTTGAGCACTATGGCAGACGCCAACGGTAACAGTCTTTACATTCCACCGGGAGGGCTGTCAGATACGCCCTACTCGCGCCTGTTCAACAGGCCAGTGATCATGTCTGAGTACTGCGCCACGCTTGGCACCGTTGGAGACATCCAACTGCTCGACTTGAGCCAGTACTTTGTGATCGACAAAGGCGGGGTGCGCGGAGATTCTTCCATGCACGTTCGCTTCCTCTACGACGAGAGAGCTTTCAGATGGATGTTCAGGGTCGATGGCCAGCCTAGCTGGAACTCGGCACTGACGCCGCTGAACGGCTCGAACACTCTCTCGCCATTCGTCAACCTCGCGACAAGGAGCTAGAAGATTATGGCGGCTCAAGGATTCAGCATCGGCGAGGGGCAGGGGCATTTCGTTCTGGGTGTGGCTCCTGTCGACATCGACGCCGGAGCGCAGACATCGGATGCGTTCAAGATGGCGAACTACAGCCACGCGACGATCATCATCGCGTTGGGCGTGACAGGTGCGGCCAGTACGGTCACAGTCAAGGAGAACACTGATGCGTCAGGTAGCGGTGCGACTGCTATCGCGTTCAGCTACTACTCCGAGGAAACAGCCGCTGGGGACACCACTTCGGCGCGTACCGCCGCAACGTCTTCAGGCTTTGCGACCAGTACAAATGACGGGGTTTTCTATATTATTGAGTTGAACGCAGAAGACCTCTCAGACGGTTCAGAATGGGTCACCGTGCATATGTCCGATCCCGGTTCGGCGACGTTTGCCAGCATCGGCGTGATCCTCTCAGGTGCTCGGTACGCCGAGGTCGAGGCTCCGACAGCTATCGCCTAACGTACCAGCGACGATAACTGGCGGGGGGCGTCGAGCCCCCCGTCAGGTATTGCTCAACCGAGGGAGGACTGCACATGGGTATTGCGATTATGAGGTTGGACGGACCCACCAAGGGTGAGGTCTACGTGGAGCGCGACGATCTCGCAGAGGCGATGATCTCCACGGGTCAAGCGGAGCGGGCTACGTTTGGCCAGCACAACGTGTCGTCGCCAGCCGCGCCGGAGACGCCAGAGTCGTCGAAGCCTGTCGGCAAGATGAGTCGCGCAGAACTCGTGGCGGAAGTCGAGAGGCGAGGCGTGAGCGTCAGCGGTAGCGGGAAGAACGGCGCGGTACTGAAGGGCGATCTCGTCGATGCGTTGAGCTAATGCACACGCAGACGCCGTGGAACCGTATCGTCACGACGACGGCGGCAGTCACTGAGCCCGTCAGCCTTGACCGTGTGAAGCGCAGTCTCGGGCTCGACAACGTGCGCGACTACGACACGACGCTCCAAGAGCTTATCAAGAGCGCGACGAACGCCGTGTCGAACGACCTCGGGCGGGCGCTCGTCACGACGGTCTACACCCTGCACTTGGACCGCTGGCCGGGACGCGAGATCCAGCTTCCGTATCCGCCGCTCATCTCTGTGGACTCTGTGAAATATTACGGAGATGTGACCGAGACCCTCGACACGTTCAGCAGTGGAAGTTACACGGTGAGCACCGGAGGCGACCCCGGCGTGATATGGCTGAACGAGGATGCGAGTGGCTGGCCGGAACTGATGGACCGTCCCAGCCCCATCGAGATCCAGTTCCAAGCGGGCTTCGGTGCTGACTCCGATGACGTGCCAGCCGCCATCCAAGCGGCTGTCGCCATGACCGCCGCATATTTTTTCGACCAGCCGTTGCCTGTGATCACTGGCACCATCGCTACGGAGCTACCGCTGGGCGTGAGCAGGCTGATCGACTCTGAACGCTTCCAGAGGTACTAGGAGATGGCCAAGCGCAAGAGCCGCCTCCGCACAAAGCTCATGTTTCAGTACGACACTCGGAGCAAAGATACTGATGGCTTCGAAACCTCCGATTGGGACGACAAGGGCGAGAGGTTCTGTCAAGTCGAGCCACTACAGGGCAGGGAATACTGGGACGCCCACGCAGTGCTTGGCTCTCAAGGTCTGAAGATCCGCACCCACTACGACACGGTGATCAAGGACGTGGAGCCGGATCGCTGGCGGATGAAGAACGGCACCACGGTCTACTCCATCGTCAGCATGATAAACGTGGGCGACGAGAACCGCTGGCTGGAGTTTCTCTGTACCACGGGCACCGGGGTGTTGGACTGATGACGAAGCCGATTCACGGGATGAAGGGCACCAGAGTCGAGATAGAGGGCGACGAGGAGTTGATACGGAAGCTCAAGGGTATGTCCAAGGGATTCCAAAGCAAGGCACTCCTTCACGCAGTGACGCAGGGCGCGGAGATCATAGAGCGCGAGGCCAAGGCTAATGCTCCGCGAAGGAGCGGGCTCCTGCGCCGTGCCATTACGACTGTCAAGCTGAAGGAGACCAAGAAGCTGGCGAAGGTGGCGGTGGGTTGGCGCAACAGCAAGGCGTCCCGGTTCCCCGCCTTCTACGGCATCATGCAGGAGAAGGGCACCAAGCCTCGCCAGCGGAAGAGTTGGCGCAAGAAGCCACTGACAACAGGGCCAGTGAGTACGGGCACGGGTCCAGTGCGCTCATTCCTGATCCCGGCATACCATAGTAAGCGCGGACAGGCGACGAGACAGATCAAGATCGAACTCAGTCGCCTGATCCGAAAAGCAGTGAAGAAGGGGATGTGATGGCGAACCAGATTGAGGACGTTATCTACTCGCGACTGCAAGCTACATCGGCGGTGACCGATCTCGTGTCTACTAGGGTCTACCCTATTCGTCGGCCAGCAGACGCCAGCTTGCCCCTCATCGTGTTCGACCGCCTAAGTGAGTTCTGCCCCCCGGCAATGGTTTCGGACCCCGGCAACGTGATCTCGCGCTTCCGGTTCAGTTGCCAAGCAGACAGCCCAGAGAACGCGAGGACTCTGGCGGCTACCGTGAAGGCCAGCATCGGTTATTATGCGGACAGCACGACGACGCCAGTGGTCGACGGGTGTTGGCCGGAGAGCGGCTTCGAGGAGTTCGATCTGGCGGCTGACTTGTTCAGTGTCGAGAAGGACTTCAGCATCGCATATCGGGAGTAACTATGGCGACCTATGTACAGACGAATGTAGGGCTCTACTGGGGAGGATACAGCCTAGCCTCCAGCTTCAACGCGATAGCCTTGAACCTCGGCAACAGCCCGCAGGATGACACCGTATACGGCGATACCACTGTCTCCAACGCTAGTGGCCTGTCGACTGTGACACTCGAAGCGGAGGGCTTCTGGCAGAGCACGACCGACGCAGTACTCCAAGCGAGCTTAGGCTCCAACGAGGTCATCAGTGTGACGCCAGTGGATCAGTCGGCAGGCTCACCCTCTATCTTCAGCAAGTACACGACCTCCAGCTACAACCCCATCGCGAAGGGTGAGGTGGGGAGCATGATGGGGTTCTCGCTCAGTGCCGAGGGGCGCGGCGAGAAGAGCGTGTCTGGCGAGATTCTCGTGATCCCGGCCACCTACACCACATCGTCGGAGTCATCGACCAACGCCTCTATCGGGGCCGTGAGCGCCACGCAGTCGGTCTACAGCGCCCTCCACGTGACTGCCGCAAGCGGGACGCTCGACGTTATAGTGGAGAGCGCACCGTCGAACTGGTCAGGCGAAGCGACGAGGATAACACACACGCAGTTCACGGCTGTCGGCGCAGAGATGAAGTCTGCGGCGGGCGCGATCACGGACGCCTACTGGCGAGTCAAGTGGACCGTATCGGGTGGCGGCTCCTTCGACTTCATATCCTCACTCGGCATCATTTGATCATCTAGGAGAAGAAAATGGCAACCTTCGTACTGTACGACGCTTTCGTGTCCATAGCGGGGGTCGATCTCAGCGATCATGTCCGCTCAGTCACGGTCGATGCTGGCCAGAACATGGCCGACGATACGGCTATGGGCGATGCCTTCGTCAGCAACGCCGCAGGGCTCGCGACGTGGAGCATCAGCGTTGAGCTACTTCAGGACTACGCCTCGTCGAAAGTGGATGCGACTCTGGAACCACTTTTGGGCATTGGTAACACAGCCGCCTTGGTCGTGAGGCCAGCGAGCGGATCGGTGAGTGCGACGAACCCCAACTACAGCGGCACGGGTATCCTTGAGTCGTACAACCCCATCGGCGGTGCGGTGGGTGATCAGGCGATGGCATCGGCCACGTTCCAGAGCGCGTCGGCGTTGACCAGAGCCACCTCGTAGTATGCGTTTCCAAGTCCCTCCCTTCAGACAAGGCAAGTCACATCATGGTGCTATCCAAAGAGCAGATCCTTCAGGCCGATGACCTGAAGCGCGAAACCGTCGACATACCGGAATGGGGCGGTGAGGTACTCCTGCGCGAGTTGCGTGGACGCGAGCGCGATGCGTTCGAGGAAGGGTCGATGGACAAACAGCGCAACGTCACGATGACAAATATGAGGGCTCGCCTCGTGGCGCTGAGTGCAATCGACGAAGAGGGCGAGCGCCTGTTCACCGCCAAGGAGGCCACCGAGTTGGGCGACAAGAGCGCGACGGCACTCAACCGCCTGTTCGAGGTCTGTTGTCGGTTGTCAGGCATCACGTCCGAAGACGTGGACGCACTTGAAAAAAACTTAGAGACCCATCACGACGCGAGCGACGAATTTGGTTTGACCTCGCTGAGTTGATGGGCGTCCCCGTAGGTGAACTAATGGACCGGATGTCCAGTTCCGAGTTCGCGGAATGGATCGCTAGAAGCCGCATCAAGCAACAGGAGGCCGAGCAGGCCGAGATGATCGCCCGAGTCGACCAGAAGATGAAGCGCCGATGATCATCAGCGAGATGAACGTCAAGCTCACGGCGTCCAGTTCAGGCTTCGCCAAGGTGATGGATGCGGCGGGCGACAAGGTGAAGAAGTTCCGTGGGGGAGCCGCCAAGGTCGGAGCCGCTCTGGGTTCGATGGCGACCGGAGTGGGGATCGCGGCGGCGGCTATCGCCGCAGTCGTGTGGCCTACCAAACTGCTCTTCGATCTGGGGGCCAGCATCGCCGAGACGGGCTCCAAGTTCAACACGGTCTTCGGACCCGAGGCGGCGGCAGAGGTGTCGGCGTTCCTCGACAACTTCGCCAACAAGGCTGGCCTGACGACGAACGAAGCGAAGGGGCTAGTGGCCACGACCGGAGCCATCGCTCAAGGGTTGGGCTTCACTCAGAAGGCGTCCGGTGAGTTCGCCACGGAGATCACTAAGCTGGCGGGTGATCTGAGTTCGTTCAATAACATCCCCACCGAAGAAGTGCTGATGGGTATCAACTCAGCGTTGACCGGGGAGCGTGAGCAGATGAAGCGCCTCGGGATCGTCATCCTAGAAGCCGACGTGCAGGCCAAAGCGTTCGCCCAGACAGGCAAGACCGTGGCGAAGAACCTCACCCAGCAGGAGAAGGCTACGGCGACTCTGGCGCTGATCACGGAGAGGGCGGGAGTTGCGGTCGGTGACTTGGATCGCACCAGCGGGTCGGCGGCGAACGTGTTTAGACGGCTCAAGGCTCGCTTCTTGGAGATCCGCGATGCGATAGCCACCGCACTGATGCCAGCGTTCAGCCACATCCTGACGGGGATTGAGAACAGCGAAGGAGCAATCCAAACATTCAAGCAGGCCATCATCGACAACACCGGAGCCATCAGTGCGTGGGCCATCGTCGGCATTGAGGCGTTCAAGTTTGTCGCAGAGACGGCCATGATCCCGCTGAAAGTTATAAAAAACATCGCGGAGATTATGGGGAATCTGTTTAGGATAGCTAAGGCCGTTGTGTTCCAAGATTGGGGCTCCGTTACCGATGAGATGATAGAGGGCTGGGAGAACGTGAAGGACATAGGCAATATAGTGGTCGGTGTATGGGATCAAGCGGGGGACGTAGTTGGCGCAATCGGTGACGCAGTTAGTGGGGCGAACGAGGAGTTCATAAGGCTACAGAATCAGGTCAACGCCACGGCGGGCACAGTGGACAATCTGCACAATAGGTGGAATGAGATTGATTGGGCCGCATGGTATGCTGGCCTTGGAGACGAGACTCCCCTTGATGCCACCATTGAGGCGGTCAAAACTCTAGAGGATAAGCTCAGGGATCTGAGCGAGAACTTCTCCAAGAACTTTGTGGGCCGCATGACGGATGCGGCACAGGGCGGCAAGGACGCCTTCAGCGGATACTTCGAGTACATGAAGAAGCAGTTGATCGCGCTGGCTATGAGGGCGCTCCTGTTCAAGCTCATCATGGGTGTCGCCACCAAGTTCGACCTCGACCTCGGTGGCTTCGCCACGTCGATGACTGGCTTCAGTCCTGCCACCAGCGGTGACTCGGGAGACACGGGCGCGGGAGCGCCGGGGGCCGGGACGCCGATCCTCTCCGGTCATGCGGCGCGGACTCCTCGCGGCGGTATGATCGTCAACCAGAACATCAACTTTTCCGTCTCCGCTATTGATGGCAGAGACGCCGCCCGCTTCATCAAGGAACAGGGCGCGACCATCGCGGAGGTGATCGCGACGGCGGCGAAGGACTCGACGGCCTACCGTCGCCAGCTTCAGGGCGCGTAGGCGTGGCCGCTTTCCCTCGCACCGTACCCCCGGCTCGGGTCACCTACCCCAAGGTTATCGGCTCTCTGCTGAGTGTGGGACAGTCAGGTGCGGTACAGACGCGCTCAGAGGCCGCACAGGGGCGAACGTGGCAGGAGGCTTGGCCTGCACTGCCTGCCGGGAGCGAGGACGTGCAGGAGCTACTTGTGACCATAGAGGATCTCTACAATACGGGAGCGACGTGCTCCCTGAGTCACTACCTCCTCCCCGGCTCTGGCTTGGCGGCGAACGGTTCTGGCCTCGGCTCCCCGAAGGTGAACGGGGGGGGCCAGAGCGGCACGTCGCTGATGACCTACGGGTGGACGGCGAGCGAGGCGGGGGTGATGAAGGCGGGGGATTGCTTCACTGTCCCCGGTTGCGATGTGCTCTTCAGGGTCACCGCTGATGCCGCTTCCGATGGGAGCGGTCTGTCGACGATCACCATAGAGCCCCCCATCGTCTCTGGTAGCTCTCCCACTAACAGCGGGGCGCTGACCATTGCATCCGCCACGCTCACCGCCGTGGTGCTGGACTACGGGTCTGCTACGGCAGGACCGGACGAGTTCATCGGTGGATTGCAGGTGACCTTCAAGGAAGCCCCGTAGATGTCGCGCACCCTGACTGCGGCGATGCAGACGGCGATCAGCGCGAAGGAGGGCTATGGTGATATCTGGTTCATAGAGATCACGTCATCCGATACGACTCTCCGCTATACGACCGCGCCCACCGACGTGTTGTGGGACTCGCAGACGTGGACAGGCGTCGGCGGGGTGATCTCTTTCGATTCTCCGCCAGAGACCTCAGACCCATCTGGTCAGAGTCTGCGGCTCAGTCTCGCGGGCGTCGACACGGCGCTGATCACGCAGATCCTCGACTACGATTTGCGCGGGCGCAACTGCACTCTGTACTGGGGTCAGATCCTGACGAGCACGGGCGTGGTCGTGCTGGACCCGCTCGAAGCGTTCGGGGGCCTGATGAACGCCAGTTGGGATATCGCGCACACGCCCTCTGATGAGAGTACACGGGGCACGGTGACGGTATCAACTACCATCGTCAGCGAGTTGGCCCGCTACTTATTCCGGCGCATCCTGCGGACGAACACGACGAGCCTGAGATTGCTCCAGAAACGGGGTGGGATCTTTGATGCGAGCAATCCCGATCTCTTCTTCCAGACACTGCCAGACCTCGTAGGGAAGCCCGTCTACTGGGGCAGGGTAGGGACACGAGCCAACCCTGCTTCGGGCTGGCGGGGACGCGCTGGCCTTGTCGAAGATTGAGCGGGTGCCCGAGTGGCAACGCGATCTTCTGCTCTGGGGTGATCGCCAACGTCGAAGGAAGTGGCATTGGGGTGAGACGGACTGCGGCACACTGTTGCGTCAGGGCCTTGAGGTAGTCTTCGGTCATCCGCTCATGGACATCGCCTACGCATCGCGAGAGGAGGCTCGCGCATGGATGGAGGAGATGGGCACGAGCGCGAGCAAATACTTCGAGGGATGCGGGGCATCGCTTCAGCCCATTGGCGAGCTACGTGGTGGCGATGTCGTGGTGAGACCGGGGACGGTGAACAAGCTCCCCCGGCTCGCGCTCGCGCTGGACAAGGAGGTGCTCCTGACCAGTGATCCGGTACAAGGGCCGCACTGGATCGGCACCTCTGACCTGAGACGGCGGGCACGGGTTTATAGGTTCGGGCCATGAGCGATACCGCCAAGACCATCGTGAAGTTCGCCGCCATAACTGCCGCCGTCTACTTCACGGGCGGTGCGGCGGCTAGTGTGCTAAGTATGTCATCTATGGGCTGGGGCACCGCTGCTATGATCAGCGGCCTCGTCACGAGCGCCATCTCGGGTCGCAACTTGAGGTCGCAGATCGACAAACTCGGCGATGACATCTCGACGAAACAGCCGGGGATTCAGGTCAACTCGACAGGCACGGAGGTATCGCTTCCCATCATCTACGGGAAGGCGAAGGTGGGGATGAGCATCGTCGACACTCGGCAGGCGGCTGACGTGAACACGATTGCGCTGGTAGGCGCGTTCGCCATAGCACCGGAAGCGGGGTCCGGTATTGAGGCGGTCACGGACGTGTATTTCAACGAACTGCAATCGCTCGAAGACCCCGTGTTCGGGACGAATACTAGTGGCAATAATCCCCAACCGTTCGACAACGCAGTGGTCAAGAGTCCGTGGAACGGCAACGCCCACAGCGGCACCTTCGGCACCGACTTCTTCCTTGAGTATTTTTTGCACGACGGAGACGACGCGCAAGTGAAGGACTTCGCGCTCAACGCTGAAGTCCTCGACGAGGTGGCTGGCTTCGGTGGAGCATGGGGTGCGGACGCTAAAGGGGTGGGCGTGGCCTATATAGTCCTCTGGCTCTATTTCACAGAGGCGATCTACACGAATGGAGTCCCCAACGTCACACTGGAGGTGAAGGGGAATAAGGTGAAGGACTGCCAGAATCTGAGTGCCGCCGCGAGCTACTCGGAGAATCCGGCTGACTGCATCTATGACTACATGACCTCGACACGGTATGGGTTGGGCATCCCTACTGACCAGATCGACGAGGCGAGCTTCTCTGCCGCCGCCGCCTATTGCGATGAGAGCGTGACGATCACTATAGACGGCGGAGATGACGTGACGCTCGACGACAGGTTCACGTGCAACGGCTTCCTGATGCCTGACGATGGGCCGCTGAGTAACCTTGAGCGCCTGCTCTCCTCCTGTTGCGGGCGCATAGTGACGGAGGGCGGCAAGTACAAGTTGGTCCTGCGTAAGGCGCAATCGGCTGAGACGTTTGAACTGGACCGCACCAACATCGTGGGCGAGTGGAGCTTCGTCAGGACGGGCATCGACGAGACGCCTAACACGTTGGTCTGCACCTATGTGGACGTGGACCTCAACTACACGCCGCAACCTATCACCATCCCAGAGGCGGGGGCGAGCAACGCATACCTCACAGAGGACAACGACTACGCTGTCGAGGCGCGTCTTGAATTACCCTTCACGGAGAACGCCTACATGGCACAGATGATCGCCAGCCAGCAGTTCCTCGACAGGCGAGCCGACATGGGTTGCACCCTAGTCGCGCAACGCGAGGCGCTGAAGCTGGCGGTCGGAGACGTGGTGAACGTCACGCATGACACGCCATCGTGGTCGTCTCAGACGATGTGGGTCGAGGCGGTAGGACTGAGGCGCGACGGGCTCGTAGGGCTCGCGCTCAAGGAGTACGATGCTGACGCCTATGTCGTGCCCGAGATGACTGTGAAGGGGACGATGGTGCCTTCGGTTCTGCCCGCTCGCTACGTGGATGCGGACGCACCCACGGTTCAGATCCTCAACTTCTCCATCGAAGGAGAAGCGCAAGAGACAGAGAATCTGGTGTATTGCGACATGAGCGTGACCTTCAGCGGTGGCATGGGGAGCTACAATGTGCATCACAAGCCCGATGGCCTCACGGGCTACGACTACGAGGTGGACTTCACGGGCACTTCCTTCTCCGCATATCTGTTCCTAGTCAATGGCTCCACGCCCTTCGACTTCGACTCTGATCCGATTGATCCCACTGGACGCTCGACGATCACGTTGACGCCCTATCCTGAAGCGAGTCTGGAGGGCATTGCAGGGCCAGCCATCACGTTGACCTTCCAAGTGGGCATCGGTGAATAGCATAAATTTTGTAGACAAGGCCGTGGCGTGGTAGAATAGTAGAGCGACACTGTAGCCCTCCGACTAATGGATGAGACGATGAAACTGAACAAGCATGAATACGAGACCATCTACAGAATCCTGATCACCTCCAGCGTGGAGTCGGTCGGTGAACAGCGGAACCTGAACGACATCCTCGAAGCGTTCGAGCGGGCAGGGACCGGGATCGGTGGCGAGGCCAATGGCGTCCCGAGGATGTATACTATTGAGCGCGACATCAAGCTGGACCTACCAGCCGGGGCACCCACTACCTTGCGCGATCATCTGGACCGTGGGATCGGGCGCTTCCAAACGTGGAGCGTCAGGTGTATACCAGACGTGCTTGATCGGCTGGACGGAACGACGACGACCAAGGGGGACTGATGGCTACAGCGGGGCCAGTGCATTTCGAGATTCCGACGTACTCGGAGTTCTCCGTGACGATGACGTGGTACACCTCCTCGGCCAAGACTGCGACCATCGACTTGAGCACCTACACGGCGGCGATGGATATACGCAGGAAGCAGTCCGACTCGGCGGCGCTGGTAGCACTCACCAGTTCCAGCGGCATCACGCTAGGCGGGAGCGGAGGCACTATTGTGATCAGCCTCACAGACACTCAGACTGCCGCTGTAACTCCCGGCCCCGCAGTGTGGGACTTGGAACTCATAGACTCTGGAGGCTCTAGCCTTCGATTGGTAGAGGGCACAGCAGAGTTCACTCCTAGCGTCACGAGGAACTGACTATGGCCGGACCCACGCTCTTAGAGATTGACGCCACCCAGCAGACGCTGGAGATCACTAGCTCGCGTGATGCCGTCAGCATCCAAGGCCGCGCCATTGAGACGGGTACGCCCACGGACGGCGAGGTGATGACCTACTCCACCTCCTCGTCGGAGTGGATCTACCAGACGATCACGGAGAACGTGGACGACCGTGTGGCCGCACTGATACAGGACAGCGCGGGCGGTGGGCTGACTTGGACATATGATGACTCCGCCGGGACGTTGACCCCGGCCTACGTGGGCGACAGCACGTTGGTGACTAGCGGGGCACTCAACTCGGGGTCCATCACCAGCGGCTTCGGCACCATCAACATCGGCTCCTCGGCGCTCACCGCTGGCGCGGCTTCCTTCACTACGATCAGCGGGAGCACCAGCCTCGCCCTCGCGACAGGCGCAACTGTCACGGGCATCGACAACGGTGGCGTGGCTACCGGATCGGCCACGCTCCTCGCCACGCAGGGCGCAATCAAGACCTACGTCGACGCACAGGTGACGGCGCAGGATCTCGACCTCATCACCGACAGCGGCAACATCGACATCGACCTCGACAGCGAGTCGCTCACGCTGGCAGGCGGCACGGGTCTCGACTCCAGCGCGTCGTCTACCACGGTCACCTTCGCCATCGACTCGACGGTGGCGACTCTGGCTGGCAGTCAGACGCTGACCAACAAGACGCTCACGACTCCGGTCATCAGTTCGATATCGAACACAGGGACGGTCACCCTGCCCACGAGCACGGACACTCTGGTGGGGAAGGCCACGACCGACACGCTGACCAACAAGAGCATCTCGGGATCGACCAACACGCTCTCAGCTATCGCGAACGGCTCGCTGACCAACTCAACTGTCAGCTATGGTGGAGTCAGCCTAGCGTTGGGGGCCTCTGATGCCACCCCGGCCTTCGACTTGAGTGACGCCACCGGATACACAGGCGACAGTTCGCTCGTAACGACGGGAGCACTCAACTCGGGCTCCATCACGAGTGGGTTCACGTCTATTGATGTCGGCTCTGGGGCGATCACTACGACCGGAACTGTGTCGGCTACCACGCTGACGGGTACGCTGTCGACTGCCGCTCAGACCAACATCACCTCGGTGGGTGCGCTCGCGGCTGGCAGTATCGCCTCGGGCTTCACCTCCATCTCCACGAGCTACACCGACGCGAAGGTGGAGTCGGTCGTGGCCGGGAACTTGATTGATGTCTCGGGTGCCACGGGTGACGTAACGGTGAGCGCGGATCTGTCGGAACTCTCGACCTCGACCAGTGACGGCGACGGCGACTACTTCGCGGTTGTCGATGCCGCTAACGCTCAGAAGAAGCTGACCAAGGCCAACATCGACATCAGCGGATTCAACGATGCGGTCGCTACCTCCATCACCGGAACGGGTGCGCTGAACGCAGGAAGCATCACAAGCGGATTCGGAGCCATCGACGTTGGCTCCTCCTCCATCGACGGTGGCACGATCACGGGGACATTCTCAGGAAACCTCACTGGCAACGTGACCGGGAACACATCCGGCACTGCGGCCACCGTCACGGGTGCGGCTCAGTCAGCTATCACCAGTGTCGGAACGCTCACCTCGCTCGCCTTGTCGGGCGACTTGGATATGGCCGATGATGACAAGATTCTTTTAGGCACAGGAGATGATCTACAGATTTATCACGACGGTTCCAATTCAATTATTTCTGAAGGTGGACCGGGAGGACTTTTAATTTATACAGCAGGCGTCACTACTTCGGGATTCTATAAAGTAGGTGGAGAAGCACTGGCTACTTTTGAGCCCGATGGTGCTGTCACCCTTTACTACGATAACGCAGTCAAACTCGCCACAGTCACAGGTGGCGCAACTGTCACTGGCACGTTAACAGCCACGACACTGGCTGGCACTCTGTCCACAGCCGCCCAGACCGCGATCACCTCGGTCGGCACCCTCACAGGATTAACGGTCAGTTCATTGACCAGTGGGCGCGTGGTCTTGGCTGGAACCTCTGGTGTGTTGGAGGACGATGCTGGGATGACGTACAACACCAGCACCAACACACTCACAACGGACAACTTTGCGGGTGACTTCTCAGTCACCAATACGACGGCTGATGCGAGTTATTATCTGACGTTCGTCAGCGCGTCAGCAACGGGGAGTCGGACACTTAGGGCTGATGCTGGAGCGTACTACAACCCGTCAAGCAATACCCTTACGGCAGACAATTTGGGTGGCACTCTGACCACGGCGGCTCAGTCTGCCATCACCTCAGTCGGCACCCTGACCTCGCTAGGCGTATCGGGCACCGGGACGGTAGGAGGCATCCTTTCGGTTGACGACACCACGGAAACCACATCAACGACCACTGGCTCAGTCCACACGGACGGGGGTGTGGGGATCGCGAAGGATCTCATAGTCGGTGGCGATATGATCCTCGGCACCAACAATGTCTCGGAACTCATAGGGATCAACACATCGGGCGCTGAAGTTAGCTTGCTCTACTTGGATAATGCGAACAACATTTCGATTGCTGGTACGGGCACCCATGTGGCTATGGGTGGTACGCTCGCGGTTACCAAGACAGGATCGTCCAGCAACTGGGCCACGACGATCACCAACAACTACGATGGGGACAGCGATGTCTCCGTTGAGATAGCGTTCGCCAACTCCAGTGGTCGCAACTCTGGGATCGGCGTCAGTATGGATGACGCCAACTCTGGCGAGTATCTGCTCAGTCTAACCTCTGCCACCGCCAACAGGTTCAAGATATCCGGGGATGGTGTCGCAACATTCGGTGGTGCGACTAATACATTCTCGACGGAAGCGGTGATTAAAGACGCGGATGGTAATGGTGGGCTGTCAATCACGGATAATGCTGGTACTCCCAAAGTCTTGCAGCTTTGGTCAACTCATGGTGGCTCCCCCTCCATAGGTTCACGGTCGAACGATAGTTTCCAGATTATCACTAACGATACGGTAGGACTTACCGTAGATACGTCGCAGAATGCCACATTTGTGGGTTCTCTGAATGTGGGCGGTGGCTCGAACAAGTTTCATAGGGCTGTCAATTCTGGGAACCCTCAGATTCATCTGGGGGCTTCGGACACTGAGGATATGTACATCCAAGCGGTGTACGATGGTGGCACCCAGAATCTAAACTACATCGCATTCAATTCGCGAACGGCCTCTGGGACTGCCAATAAAGGGCAGTTCATCTTTTCAGTGGATGAAGCGACTGTCTTATCCATTCAGGATGCCGGGATTGATGTGGCGGGCGGCGTAACCGCCAGCGGCGATGTCGTGGCACCGAAAGTACAGGTCGGCGGGACTGCTTACAGCACTTGTGCGCTTTCGGTACTTGAAGACAGCGCGTCGAGAGAAATTGCGTATCTTCAAAACAGCCACGCTACCACGCCCTATGGCCTTTTTATTGATTATTCTGCCTCGTCCCCTAACAACGCCGCTTATGACTTCCTTCGGTGCGAGGATTCTACTGCTCAACGACTTAACATCTGGTCGAACGGAAATATCGTCAACCAGAATGATAGTTATGGAGCGATTTCAGATGAGCGGCTGAAGACCGACATGACTCCCGCTCGTTCACAGTGGGACGATGTGAAGTGGTTGGGTGCGAACGCAATTAATTATCGTCATCTAGTGGATGGCGATGATGCCAATACTCTACTGGGCTGGGGGGCGCAGAGTGTGGAAGCGGCTGGAATGGGTGGACTCGTTGAGCTTGCGGGCGAGGACGAAGATACATACACCCTAAAAACCTCAGTCATCCATACGAAAGCTGTGATTGCGCTTGGTGAGGCTTTGGTCCGTATTGAGGCTCTTGAGGCACAACTGACGGGATGATGACATGACTTACGATTGGTTTTTCTCGGTGCTAGATGTTCGCCCATCTGCGGAGGGCCAGACCGATGTTGTTTACCAGATTCAGTGGAGATATGGAGGCGACGATGGGGATGGTCATTCCGCTTTCGTTTCTGGCAGGGTTGGATGCACCTATACAGAAGGCGATCCGTTCATACCGTTCGCTGATCTCACGAAAAGCGATGTCGAGGGATGGACTACGACGAATCTGGGCGACGACGAGGTGGCTAGACTCAAGGTCCAGATCGACGGGATGATTGCGGAAGAGATCACGCCGACGACCGAAGCGATGACGCCGCCGTGGCAGGAGCAGAGCTAGGGTGAGGCTTGCGGAGACGCTCCAGCAAGTCGTGCCATCTGCCAAGGCCGTCACCGTCGTGGTCACGGTAGCCGCTGGAGCGTTCATGGCAGGCATCGGAGCGGTCCTGAACTGGGGCCAGTACACGGACCTCCCCGCCGATGTCGCGCTCCTACAGGATCAGCGCGTGGCCGCTGACGAAACGATTGCCGATCTTGCCGATGGGCTCGAAGAGGCGGCGACGGAGCGGGCGCGGATACTCTGTCTGGTACGGCTGACGGCGACGGGCGAGGTGCTCAGTCCCCTCGAAGTCACTGAGAGGTGTCCCTGATGGCTGGACCCCTGAGCTTCATCAGCGGGCTGATCAAGCCCGTCACGGGCCTGATTGACAACCTTCACACAAGCGATGAAGAGAAGGGCGCTATCAAGGTCGCGCTCGACACGATGCACAAAGAACTGGTCATCGAAAGCCTGAAGTTGGAGAAGGCGCTGGCAGAGGCCCGATCCTCGATAATCGTGGCCGAGGCCAATTCGGAGAGTTGGATCACGCGAAGCTGGCGTCCCATCATCATGCTCTTGTTCGGTGGGCTCATCTGCTTGATCGCAACCGGACTCATGGACGTGGAGGCATTGGCCGCTGTCCCTGACCGCCTGTGGACTCTGATGTCGATTGGGATTGGGGGATACATCACCAGCAGGGGGGCTGAGAAGATCGTGCCCGTCATCGGTGCGATGAAGCGCAAGGAAGAGGTCTAGGTGGCGCACTCATGGCCGGGAGGGTTCAGCCTCCAGTTCTTCGCTCCCTCGGAGTTCGACCATCCTGAACTCATGGACCCGACGTTCCTGCAAGATCTTGATCGCCTACGCATGAGGTGCGGCTTCGCGCTCAAGATCACGGATGACGCCCGCGACCAATCAGACCTCGACCGCATCTACGCGAGGGAGATCGCCAAGGGCATCGCGTACCCCACGACCTCCGCGCACCTCCACATCGACAACACGTTGGTGCGGTCAGTGGACTTGAAGCCTGCAACGCCACGAGCGGGCGATGGGTGCGATCTGAATCTAGAGGAGCGCGAGCTTGAGTTGACCCACCAGATCCTGAAGCTGTGGGATGACAACGTGTGGAACCATCTCGGGCTCGGCATTGAGACGGCGCACTGGCACATCGACGACACGCCACGGCTCGGCGAACGTCGGCCAGCGTTCTGGGTAGCGGTCAGTCGATAGGGGGTGATATGGAAGCTGAAGGAATCCTCGGCCTCGTCGAATCGTATGGCCTCCCGCTCGTCCTCCTCCTCGCCGCGATCTACGCCCTCTACCGCTTCCTCGTCTTCAGCCTCGTCTCAGTGCGGGAGGAGTTCAGTCGAAGGCACGAGGACAACGCTAAGGCGATGGGCGAACTCAAGATCTCTGTCGCTGAGATGAGATCCGACATCAAGATCTTGGTCGAGTTCGTTCGCTCCAACCGCTGACGGTGGCCCACTAAGCTCCGCCTCTCTTCGCTCTGATGCGGGCGTAGCGTTCTTGGTTTCTCGTGAAGCGTGGGAGATGCTCGTCGCAGACCTTCACGTGGTCTACGGTGCCGCGAGCGTCTACCGCCTTGCGGAGCGGCACTGAGTCGTAGGGATGCACCGGGGCGTCTATCCCACCAGCGTCTTCAATGCAGTAGCGGCAGTAGTCGGTGCGGATGTTCCAGTGACCTCTGTCCTTCACCTTCCTGAAGGCACCCCCACTGAGGGTCATAATCGTCATTCCCCAAGCAATCGGTGCGGAGCAGTGCGGGCAGAAGTCGCCGTCCACTTCCTCGTAGCCGACAGGCTCGCGGCACTTCGGGCATGGCGGTCGGTGGGCCTTGGCTGTCATTATCCCTCCCTCACTTGGTGCGCCAGCAACCCATGAGCCCACCCTCTAAAAATCGGCAGGCGAACTTTTTTCTGTTGTCCAAGCCATACTTGGAAGCACGGCTGACTAGTCGCCTACAGTCCACGACATAGGACTGCTCTGGTCGTCTGCCATCAGGCCAGCGGTCCAGAACGAATGAGTCGCCCACCTCCATACACTCCAGCGGGAGATACCTGTACCGTGCCGCCGTTGGCAACGGTAGTGGGATTCCTTTTCTGAGCCTCATCAGGCCCCCTCCCGGTTGAGTGCGCTAGTGACAAGCTGTTGTGGGGTGGCACCCTTGTTCGATCCAAACCTCACATCAACTCCACGCCCGCGCACTTCAGCATTCCAGCGGTGATACCTGTTGCCGAAGACCTTGCCCTTGTACTGACCACGGGCGAGGCGCACCGTGTAAACCTCGCCCTCATACTCCACCACTGCCGCCCAGCTAGTGCGGGATCTGAATGTGTACTTGGTAGTCACCGTCTCAGGCCCCCCCCTTCGAGCACATCCACTCCAGTGCTCTCTCATGGTGGATGGACACGCCGCGCTTCGGCAGGCGTCCGCGCCATGCCACTGCCTCGCGGATCTCCTGTGGCGCTCTGGTGGCCTCATAGCCCACGTGGACGGCTGGCCCCTTGGGGGTGAGTCCGTTGTGGGTGACCCATGCGAGGTAGGCAAGGCATCCGCCTGCCGTCATAATCCGGTCGCCCATCACCCAGTGGGTGGGGCCTTTGGCTCCGCGCCCGCGAAGGTTGCGGACCCGATACATCCCCCGGTTCTCGCCACGCTGGATCGGCGTCACCCTGATCTTGGGGTGATAGCCCGCCAGCCGTTCGATGGCCTGTCGTAGCGTCATCCTGTACTCCCTATCTGAAGGTGAAGGTATAGTGCATCCATTAAATATGGGGACAGATGTCCCCGGTGTCAAGTTTTATCTTTTGCCCCTCCTCGCGTCCAGCCAGATTTCGATCACCGATCCGACGATAATGAAGAGCAGAAGGCCGAGGCCCAGCATCAGGCTGAACTCCACGTCGTAGCCGTAGCTCACGGTGACCTCCTGAACGTCACCCAGTGGGTGTGAGCGGCGAGCCAGCCGTAGCGGACTCCGTACCTCACGGCGATGACGGCACACTCAGCCATCAGCGGCCAGCGTCTCACGATGTCCTCCGCTTGAGCGGATCACGCTCGCGGAAGCCCGTCAGCATCACGCCATGCTGGTGAGCTACCTCGCGGATCGTCTCGGGCACCATCTCATCAGTGAAGGGCGGCTGGTACTTGGAGCGTGAGCTAGTGCGCTGGACCGTCCCGTCTGACCAGAGCCGCCAGACCTTGCGGTAGCGTCCGTCTCCGTTGTGGGTGGCCTTGACCTTGCTCGCCTTCACGAGGATGTGGCCAGTGGGGAGCGTCATGGTGTCTCCTCGCCGCGCCCGTAGCCCTGCACTGTCCACTCAAGAATGATCTCGTCAGTGCGTGACCGCAGTGAGTCGTCTGATGCGTCAGCGTCTACTGGGTACTGAGGATCGGCTATCGCCGCCAACCTCGCCGCCTGCCGCATGGGTCCGCGCACGATATGCTCCATGAGTGCTTGTCCCTCACGGCGGAGTCTGCTGTACCTCGCATAGTTGGCGGCGTTGGCGTCGATCTGAGCCGCGAGCGTATCGCGGAGAGCCTCGACATCGGCAACCGTCATGCGTTGCACGTCGATACCTTTGATGAATGAGCCGCGACCTGTCGAGAGGGCCAACTGTAGCGCCTGCTCTGCGGGCGTTAGTTCCGTTACGGTGCTCATGGTGTCTCCTCCTTCGGCCACGGTAGCGGCTGGGGGTTCTCAAGGAAGGCACGTGCAAGCGACGGGATGGGCGTGTAAGCGCCCTTCCAGCGTCTCAGGGTGCGGGGGTGTACCCTCATCACCTCTGTGGCGAAGCAGGCATCTGTGAGCGTCGACTCCTTGATCCTCGCGTGTAGCAGGATCACGTCCTTGTTCTTCATGGTGCTTCCTCCCGGTCGACGACGACCTTGAGTGGTTTCCAGTTGAACGCTTTTCTGGCGCAGTCTTGGCAGAAGTTCCTGTCGATCTTGTAGGCCCACCAGTGGGCGCGTGAGCCGCACGTGTCACACTTCTCTCTCTTGGTATTGATCATGGCGAGTGGGGTGGAGGCGACCCGATCAGGCCCCCTCCCGGTCGAGGGTTCGGAGGCACTTCTTGCACGTCACCTTGCGCTCACGCGGTAGCATCTTATCTCCCGGCTGAACGAGTAGATCGCAGACCGTGTAGGTCGTAGCACCCCCCCATATCAGCCCGTGAACTTTCTGGCCGTGCATCGTTTGCAACGTGAGTGTGACCCGATCAGGCCCCCTCCCGGTTGGAGTCCAGAGCGGCGGTCGGACGGTATGGGTCATCCGAAGGGGGCACCGTGTAGTAGTTGAAGCATCCCACCTCGTTGTCTTCCCGCTCCAGATACTTGGCGTCTTGGAGGGCTTCTGTGAGCCCGTTGCCATGTAGCCAAGCGACGAACCTTGACCGCTGTCCGGCTGACATCCTGAGCCAATTTTTGTGGCTCGTCCCTAACATAGGATGGATTACGTTGCTGTCGGTCATCTCAGTACTCCTACTCTGAAGGATGGGAGAGACCCGATCAGGCCCCCTCCCGGTTGTAGGTGACGTGATAGTTGGAGTAGACGTGTCCGTCTTCGGCCCACAGCTTGTCGCGCAGAAGGACTCCCTCGTCCGTCAGGTCGTACTGGATGACCGTGCCGCCACGCTGGCGCAAGCTAGAGCACTCCGGCTCGTAATAGCTGTGCCGCTCTGCCAAGCCCTTGCGGGCGAGGCCAGCGCCGATGCGGTTGTTCTCTATGATGGTATAGCACCCACCCCCAGCAAAAACTATCTCTTCGCGTTCGCGCTCTGTGAGTTGGTTGATAGCCACCGTCTCAGGCCCCCTCCCGGTTAGGGGTGGCGCAGTCGATGCAATGCCTGCGATGCATGGGGCCGCCGGGGTTCCAGCCCTGCACCGCGTGGCGCGTCCCCGAAATGCACCAGCGCCCGTGCGGGCACTTGTGCCGCCTACGCGCCTTCCCGCCGACCTTCTGGATCGCTGGATTCCTCGCAACAATTTGACGACCGCAAGCTGGGCAGGGAGGCATTGTGCGCGTCACCGTCTCAGGCCCCCTCCCGGTTGAGGGTTACGATGGCCCAGCACTCAGGATTGTCGCGCATCCAGATTTCAAACATCGACAGCCCGTGGTCGGGGTCCATGTGGGCGTGACGATTGGGGGATGCGTCCCGGCCACGGTCTTCCTCGTGGATGCACTGGTGGAAGTTGCACCAGCCGTCGAGTGGATCGTGCGTCGTTGGGTTCGCCATCTCGGTACTCCTTATATGAAGGTGATTATCCATACAGTCAACCTGGGGACAGTTGTCCCGTGGCGCAAGGGGCAATGTTAAGGGGTCATCTGTCTGTACCTATGGAGGGGGGCTGGCGTTAGGTTTCCAGCGGACCTTCAAGATAGGAGTACAGCATCATCCTACCGCCCGCGCACCATCTCCAGCACCTCGACACCCTCGTGTCGGTGGCCTCTAGGTCGATGAGCTATGCCGAAAGGTGCTCGCGGCGAGTAACTCCTTCGTCGAAGGCGGCTACGGGGGTCACCACACGTTCCACATCCTTCAAAAGGAGTCCCAATGAATCCCGAGGATCTACTCTCTAACCTCCACGCCGCGACCGCAGACGCTCGCGAGGTCACGTACTCCGTCAACAGGATGGGCTACACGATTGACGGTAAGCTCTACCGTCGAGTGACCAGTATGCTCGGCGGTGGCATCCCCAAGCCAGCCTTGGTCGGCTGGGGAATTAAGGCCGTGGCTGAGTTCGCCCTATCCCATAAGGACCAGTGGGAGAACCTCCCCAAGGCCGACGCCCTGAAGCTCCTGAAGGGATCGCCCTACTCTCAGCGCGACGATGCCGCCGCCCGTGGCACGGCAGTCCACAAGACGCTTGAGGCCCTGCTGGGCGACACGGAGATGCCCCAAGACCTGACAGAGGATGAGCAGGCGTGTGCGGATGCGGCGGCAGATTTTCTCGCCTTGCGCGACTCGAAGCACCTCGGGACCGAGATCACGGTGTTCAACGACTCGCTGGGCGGGGGCTATGCGGGCACCTTGGACCTCTGGGAGATCGACCGGGACGGCACGACTTGGATTCTCGACTATAAGACATCCAAGTCAGGGGTGTTCCCAGACATGGCCGTGCAACAGGTGGCCTACCAGAGGGCTGAGTGGGCTCTGGTGAAGGCAACGCCTGTCCCCGGCGGCGAGTCGTCGGTGGCGAAGGTCATACCGTGGTGCCCCGAGTTCGCCCAGCGGCTCGGCATCGTCCACGTGACGCCGAAGGGTGCCACGCTCCACCCCATCAAGAGCCCCGAGAGCCTTGTGCCGATCTTGGAGTCGGCGGCTACGATCTCACGATGGCTGGCGGACACCAACTCGTTCAGGAAGACGCCGAAGGTGCGCGTGTACGACGAACCAATCACTTTGAAAGGAGTTGAAAAATGACCAACAGAACAGATGAACTCCGCGCCAGCGGAGCCGTGGCTCGCACAAGAGACGTGAGCGAGGTTGGCTCCACGGAGCCAGCGCCCTACATCAGGTGGGCCGATGACTATGCATGGGTCGAGGGTCAGGTGATGGAGTTGTGGGACTCGCCGAAGGGCTATGGCGAGAACGTGGCGATGGCTCTGACCAGTTGCTCCGATAATCTGATGGGCAAGCTGGGCACTGAGATCGTCACCATCAAGGGTAGCGAGAGGGTGAACGTCGGCCTCGCCGCCGCAACGCTCAAGGGCACGATCACGGCGGCGGATGTCCAGCAGGCCAAGCACTTCCACGTGGCGTTCATGCGCTGGCAGGAGCCTGCCAACGGCAACCGCTATCGCGTCTTCGCCGTCTTGGAGGTCGCGCCACCGGAGGCCCAAGAGCAGGGCATCGTGGCAGTCAAGGTGCCAGAGGTCGAAGAAGACGCACTGCCGTTCTGATGCCGGATAGGACAGAGGCCCTCCTACGGTCTGGGGTGCGCGAGGTGCGTACCCCAGACGCCGCCCGCGAGCTTATCGCCGCGAACTTCCCACCAGACCAAGGCCCCTATGAACTGGTCGAGCAACTGCGGGCAGTGGGAGAGCGCAAGGCGCGGGCAGAGGGGGTGGCGTATGAGTTGGAGCACGGACGACAGATCGTCCTGTCACGCCTAGCCACCGAGTTCAGCCTTGCCCATAGCAAGGAGCCCCTGTCTGAGGCCAAGCTGGAGCGCATGGCGCGGGCTGACCCCAGATACGGCGACCACATCAAGAGGACCGCCAAGGCGATTGAGGAGCGCGACATGGCCCGCTCCGAGTACTGGGCCATCAAGAGCCTGCTGGAGTGGGACAGGGCAAGTGTGGCCCATCTGAACGCACTCTCGCGACTAGAGGAGCCCGTATGAGCGGTGAGCAGAGGGAGATGTTCGAGATCACGGAAGGGAAGCGCGAGGCTTCGTTGAGTCGCGAGGAGGCGTCTGCCGTATCCCCTGAGAGCTACGGTGTCCCCTTCCAACGTCATTCTGAGACATCCAAGGAAGCGGCGGCGGCACTAGAGGGGAGCGAGACCCTACGGGCGCTCGTCTACAAGGCAATCACATCGTCCGGTGCCCGTGGCATGACCGATCCAGAGGCGCAGGCGGAGCTAGGGTTGAGCGGGTCGACGCAACGCCCACGGCGCGTGAGGCTCGTCGAGATGGGACTAGTCCGCGACTCGGGCAACCGCAGGGCGTCGGAAGCGGGACGGCTCTGTACTGTCTGGGTGGCCTCGTGAGCCGCCAGAAGAGGGTGAGCCGGAAGCGGAGGCAATCGCGGCGAGCGCGGCTGTTCGAGAGGAACTTCCACTCACAGGAGCGCGTCAGGTTCATCAAGTCCCTGCCCTGTGAGGTCACCAAGCGTCCATCGGATACCGTAGTCAACGCCCACATGAAGAGCCGGGGCGCTGGCGGCACCTACCGCGACATCGTGCCGCTGTCCTCCGTCGTGCATCAGCACTTCGATGAGATGTCGCAAGCCACGTTTGAGATGACCTACAGGCGCTCCAAGGCATCAGTCAGGGTCCGCGCCGAATACTATCAGCAACTCTGGGAGGCGCAGACGTGAAGTTCGTCCTCCCCCTCCCACCCAACCGCGCCAACAGTCGCTGGTCGCCGTGAAGCCGTACTACGCCGACGAGTGGGTGACTATCTATCATGGCGACTGCCGTGAGGTGTTGCCGGGGATAGATCCGGTGGAGACGTGCATCAGCGATCCGCCTTATGGGCTGGAGTTCATGGGCAAGGGATGGGACAAGGGCGTCCCCGGCGAGGAGTTCTGGCGCATCATCCTCGGGGCGTTGCTTCCCGGTGCGCCGTGTCTGGCGTTCGGCGGTACGCGCACCCATCACCGCCTGATGTGCGCGATAGAGGACGCTGGCTTCGAGCTTCGCGATTGTCTGATGTGGCTCTATGGGTCCGGCTTCCCGAAGTCGCACGACTTGAGCAAGGGGATCGACAGCGCCGCAGGAGCGGAGCGTGAAGTGGTGGGAGAACAGACCAAGGCGCGGTCTGAGGCGGCGAAGTCAGCATTGCCCACGATGGGATCGCCCGTGAAGTACGAGACATGGGATCTTACCGCTCCTGCGACCGAAGCCGCGAAGCTCTGGAACGGCTGGGGCACCGCGCTCAAGCCAGCGTGGGAGCCTATCGTGTTGGCTATGAAGCCGCTCGTCGGCACGTTCGCCCGTAACGGCCTCCGGTATGGCGTGGCTGGCCTGAACATCGACGGGGCGCGGATAGGGACGGAGGACAGTTACAACGTGCCGCAGGCCGATTTCAGTGCGTCGTCTGATCGTGGTTCAATGATGCAGGGCGCGGCGCAAGAGTCGTACCGTTTAGACCAACGCGCCGAGTCGCATCCCTCCGGTCGCTGGCCCGCGAACGTCGTGCTAGACGAGGAGGCCGCTCGACAGCTAGACGAGCAGAGCGGGGAGAGGCCGGGAGCGACTAGTAACAGCACCGGACGAACAGCGGCTTTTACTACGCCGTGTCGTCTTAGCCTTGCGGAAGGGTATGCTGACTCGGGCGGCGCATCGCGCTTCTTCTATACAGGGAAGGCGTCAGCGACTGACCGAGGCGAGAACAACAACCACCCAACGGTGAAGCCGAGCGATCTCATGCGCTGGCTCTGTATGCTCACGAAGACGCCGACAGGGGGCACCGTGCTAGATCCGTTCATGGGCTCAGGCTCGACGATCTTCGCGGCCAAGGAGTCTGGGCGACCATCCATCGGCATAGACATCGACGAACGCTATTGCGAGATCGCCGCCAGCCGATGCGCTCAGGGTATGCTCGACCTAGACGGGGTGCTGTGAGGCTGATCTTGGCCCTCCCACCTAACCGCGCCAACAGCCGATGGCACTGGCGCGAGGAGTCTCGCCGCAAGAATACCTTCTACCTGATGAGCACCGCGCTCTATCCCAAACTCCCCACCCAGACGCTGGAGCGGTGCGACATCTCCTGCGACCTGTACGTGTGGAGCTTGATGGACACCGACAACGCCTACGGGCGGCTCAAGTGGGCCTTGGATTGGCTACAGGATCGCGAATACATCGCCTCTGATAGCCCCAAGTGCATCGGGACGCTGACGGTCAGGCAACACGTCGACCGGAAGAATCAGCGGCTGGAGTTGGAGATCATACCTTCGGAAGGAGAGACGTTGTGATTGTCACCATCAAAAGCTACTCGCGCTTTCAGCATTTTAAGGATCGCCGCCCTCCTTGGATCAAGCTCTATCGTGAATTACTTGATGACCGCCAATGGCACGACTTGCCACCTGAGTGTGCGAAACTATTGGTTGAGTGTTGGTTGCTCGCTTCAGAGCAACACGTCGCAGGCATCATCACTGGTGATATTGAAGATATCGCCTTTCGGCTACATCGGACGGCTGATGAAGTCTGGCCGTTACTCCAAGCGGTAGCGGTGCAAGGGTTTATAGATATATCGTCGGATGATGATATCAACGTGACATCAGCGCGATATCAAGATGATGCACCAGAGACAGAGACAGAGACAGAGAAGAAACAAACACGTCGCAAGCGACGGGTGTATCCGTCTGAGTTCGATGGCGTGTGGAACCTCCATCGGCGTGGGCCGAAGGCGAAAGCGTTCGAGGAGTGGCGGCAGGCGGTCGGTGAGGTCATCACACAGGAGGAGCTAGTGAAGGCGCTCAGAGGCTACGTGGCGACTCTCACGCCAGACTTCCACGGTGTCCACCTGTGGCGCTACATCAGAGACCAGCGGTGGGAGGAGGCCCATGAGGTTCCCGGTGTACTCAAGCGCAACATCATCACGGGCTCGACTATGAGGGTAGTATCGTGAGAGACCTCAACTCTCTGCTCTTCCAAGAGCAGTTCGCCGCCACCCAACGGCTGGACCCCGACGCAGTGCCTACCCATCTGCCAGCCCTGAACGCGCTGATGCATGATGATGGCGGTCAGATCGGTTTCGGGCGGGGATGGTTCATCACGCTGGCTGGCCTGACAGGGCACGGTAAGTCAATCACCGCGCTCAACTTCTGCGTGGCCGCACTGAGGGCGGGCGAGCGTGTGGCCTATGTCTCGCTAGAGATGAGCGCCCAGCAGATCGCCGCTCGGTACTATGCCATCGCCGGGAATGTGCCCGTCGTGGGCCTTGAGCGTGGCTCGTTCGACGACCGGATCTGGACGGAGGCACAGAAGGGGCTGGCGTTGCCGTCACTGTGGGTGCCGGAAGAGATCAGCGGGCGCTGGGAGGATCAGGTGGCCTTCATCAGGCAGGCGGTGGAGGAGTACGGCGCAACCTATGTGATCCTCGACTACCTCCAACTCACTAGCGTGGGCAATGAGGACAACATCATGCGGGCCATCAGCGAGGTCACGACCGATCTGCGAACCTATGCGGCCAACAATGGGGTGATCGCGCTGGTGCTCAGTCAGTTCAACCGCACCACGTCAGCGGAGTTCCGCACACGCCCTCGCATGACAGGGCTCTGGGGCGGGGCTATCATCGAACAAAGCTCGGACGTGGTGATGCTACTCGCCCACCACGCCTATGAGCGGGACGGCGACAAGGCCCGCACGTATATTCAGGTGGAGAAGAATCGTCATGGCGAGGTGGGTGACATACCCATCCTCAACTCGTACCGCGACCTCTCCCAACGCCAAGCGATGCCTGACGAGCTAGACGAGTGGCCAGAGCCCTGATGGGATCGCCGCCAGATGATCCACTCAGGTTCGACAAGACAGGGCGCAGGCTGAGTGATGTTGAATATCACGCCATGCTTGATGACATCATCAACTCATGGCCATCGTGGAACCAAATCGTGCGAGAGCATGAAGCGAAAATGAGAAGAAGCCCACCAGAACGGAGTGCATCGCTGTCAGGGGAGCGGGAAGCGCCACGGCGGCGGCAGTGGCTGTCGCGCTAAGGAGGGGATGAGGGATGAGGAACAAGAAGCGCGTCACTAGCCATAGCAAGAAGCATCGGCGTGACCGCACCAAGAAGCTACGGCGTGGTCGGCCACGGGCGCATCAGGGCTCCAAGCATCATCGGGAACTGATGAAGAGGTTGCGGCGAACAGGCCAGCCGATCTTCGGCGAAGAGGACGGGTGAGCATGGCGTGGGTCGCGTTTGCCGTGGGTGTATTCATCGGTGGAGTGATCGGGGTACTGCTCATGGCCATGATAGCCGTAGCGGGTACGGAGTCAGAGATGGAGCGCCTGCGGGAGGCGTATCAGAGGGGGCGAACAGGCCAGCCACCCTTCGGTGACGTTGACCAATGGGGCACAAGCGTGAAACATTAGGGGATGCAAGGAGGAAGGTATGGCCTCCGTAGAGACAAGGGTGAAGCAGTGTCCGAGATGTTCACAGCCCGTCCAGCCTGTCGACCAATGGTTCGACACGTGTGGCTATTGCGCGTGGCCGCTGGCTGACGTGGGGATTGACTGCGTGAGATGTGGGACACTGAACTCCATCGACGACACGCTGTGTGACTGTGGCCGACAGCTATGAGCCGATGACGGGATGCCACGCCGCATTGATACACCATGTAGCTATGTCGGGTGTAGTCGTATCAGTCGAAAGCGATTTTGTGACGAGCACACACTACGGGCCTCGCAGGACGATGGGCGGCTCCGAGGGAGCGCGGCCCAGCGCGGCTATGACGCTAGGCACAGGCGCTGGCGGTTGCTCGTCTTGGCTCGTCATCCGCTCTGTCAGATGTGCGGGGATAGAGTGGCCACGGTAGCTGATCACATCACGCCGCTGAATCCTCGCGATCCGTATGCGGGCGATTGGAGCTTGGGCAACGGACAGGGGCTCTGTCGCTCTTGTCATACCAAGAAGACACGAGAGGAGCAACGCGCAACATGAGTGAGAGCCAATGGAATGGCTGGGTCTGGCCGTGGGAGGGGAAGCAACGCACGGCGGCACAGGCGCTGATCGGGTTGGGGCGGATGCAGGACAGGCTGATGCGTAAGCACGTCTGGGTGTATCAAGGCCCAGACAAGTACAAGCCAGTGTTGCGTCAGAAGAAGGGTGGGGGTGGGCCGGGGAGGGGGGGGTGAGAT
>Ga0310345_10000907_pt1 | contig 36604 bp, 24 predicted proteins | sample HC15DNA20500_MG_FD_204667 | JGI IMG/M metagenome (GOLD analysis project Ga0310345, IMG submission 204667) | Marine microbial communities from station ALOHA, North Pacific Subtropical Gyre - HC15-DNA-20-500_MG | ecosystem: Environmental > Aquatic > Marine > Oceanic | place: Pacific Ocean: North... | reverse complement strand
AGCACTCGGTCTACACGGTCGCCTCGCCGGAAGCGGCGGCCTCGATCCTGTGGCGTGATTCGGCGCGGGCCATCGACGCTGCCACGAATATGAAGATCACCGCCCAGGATCTTCTGGAGTTCGGCGTGATCGACGGGATCATCCAGGAGCCGGTGGGCGGCGCCCATCGCGACAAGGATGCCGTGATCAAGGCGGCGGCGGCGCAGATCGACGAGGCGCTGTCGGAATTCGTCGGCAAGTCGAGCGACGAGATTCGCAAGGATCGCCGGCAGAAATTCCTCGCCATGGGCTGCGGATAGCATCACCAAGGCACTGTCGGATACCCGTCAGAAGCTCGTCAAGCCTCTGACAGCGTTAACTTTTTCACCTCAAAGGAGCCGCTTTTTTAGTCTCATTAAAGAGGCTATACTCGCCTATCGGAGTAAGGGGGACGGTGACACGGGGGAGGTGTCGCCGCTAACTCCGCCTTAACCTTGCGGGTTCGATCTTCCGGAGACGGGATTTCCGGGTTCGAAGTTTGGCCATCGCAGCCAGGGGCACTGCTTGCGTATGCTTTGTTTTTCGTGGGCCAAGGCTTTGCTGGCAGCATGTTTGCTGCTTGCCGTCGCCGCCTTGGGCGGGTGCGGGCAGTATTCGCCGGACTATATGAAGCCGCTTTCGCCCGAAATGCGCGCGCTTCTGGCCCAGAAGGGCATGCGCGAGCAGGCGCCGATCACCATCCGCATCTTCAAGGCCGAGAACGTTCTCGAGATCTGGAAGCAGAAGGATGACGGCCACTACTACTTCCTGAAATCGTACCCGATCTGCAATTTCTCCGGCGATCTCGGCCCGAAGCTGGCGCAGGGCGACAAGCAGGCGCCGGAAGGGTTCTACATCGTGGCCAAGAACCAGATGAACCCGCGCAGCCACTATCACCTGGCATTCAATATCGGCTTCCCCAACGCCTATGACCGCGCCTGGGGCCGCACCGGCAGCAACATCATGGTGCATGGCGACTGCAAGTCGGTGGGCTGCTACGCCATGACGGACGGGGTCATCGAGGAGATCTACGTGCTGGCCCGCGAGGCATTCGCCGGCGGCCAGGAATACTTCATGATCCAGGCCTATCCGTTCCGCATGACCTCGGCGAACATGGCCAAGCATCGCGGCAGCAAGTGGTACGGGTTCTGGGAGAACCTGAAGCAGGGCTACGACTACTTCGAGGCCACCCATCAGATCCCGGAGATCCAGGTCTGCAACCGCAGCTATCTGATCAACGCGGTGTTCAATAATCCGCGGGAGCGGGCGGACCCCACGCGCCCTTGCCCGGCCTTCCGGCGGCTGCCGATCCGGCCCTTCTCTCCGCGACCCGAGCAGACGGCGATCAACCAGTCTGCGATCGAGCCCTTGGGCAGTTCCCTCGGCCTCAGCTTCGGGAAGCGTGAGCCCACCTATCACATGTTCACCCTGGGCCCGGCAGACCCGCTAACAGCGCCAAGCCAGTAACGCCCTCCGTCGGCCCGCTCTCGCTGGTTGCTGCTTCCTAAGGCCTCCTCCCTGTTAGAAAAAATCTCTGGCTCGCTGCTAAGATAGCCGCGAGCGAGGCCCGCTTCCGCCCCAAAACAACCCCCCAATAAACCGGCCATTAACCATGCCCGATTCATCCTGCTGTCATCACGCCGGGGGGCATTCGTTTTGCGTCACTCTTCGACTTGGCAGGTTCGGAAACTCGCGCGCATTTGCGCCATCGCTTGCAGCCTTGCGCTCAGCCTCGGGCTTGGCGGCTGCAGCCAGTTCCTGCCCGATTATCTCAAGCCGCTCTCGCCGCAGGCCAGCAATGTGCTCTCCCACAAGGAGATGTCGTGGGATTCCCCGATCCTGATTCGGATCTTCAAATCCGAGGCGGAGATGGAGATTTGGAAGCAGAAGGACGACGGCCGCTTCCACCTCTTCAAGACCTATGAGATCTGCCGCTTCTCCGGAAAGCTGGGCCCGAAGCGGCGGGAAGGGGACCGTCAGGCTCCGGAAGGCTTCTACACGGTTGCCGAAAAGCAGATGAATCCGTGGAGCCGGAATCACCTCGCCTTCAACATCGGCTATCCCAACACATTCGACCGGTCCCACGGCCGCACCGGGAGCCTGATTATGGTGCACGGCGGCTGCTCGTCGATCGGCTGCTACGCCATGACCGATGAGGCGGTGCAGGACATCTACGCGCTGAGCCGGGATGCCTTCGAAGGCGGTCAGGAGGCCTTCCAGATCCAGGCCTATCCGTTCCGGATGACGGACGCGAACATGGCCAAGCACCGGAAGGACAAGTGGTTCGACTTCTGGGCAAACCTGAAGGAAGGCTACGACTACTTCGAGACCACCCATTTGGAGCCGAAGGTCGATGTCTGCGGCAAGCGCTACATGATCAACGTGGCGTTCACCGACGAGGACGCCGAGGTGGACCCGCGCAAGGATTGCCCGGCCTATCGGCCGCTGCCGGTGATCCCCCATACCAAGAGCCTGCAGGTCGCCACACCGAAGGGCCCGCCGCCGCGTCCGCTCGGCGAAGCGTTCGGCCTCGCCTTCGGGCCGAAGGAGCCGACCTATCACATGTTCAGCCTCGGCCCGGCGGTGACGCGCGAGAACTGAGTCGCGCCCCCGCGGGATCTTCCCGCGCTCTCCCTAATCTGAGTGAGACCTGAGGCCGAATGCCCTTCGGACCGGGCTCGCACGCCGGCGTGCGTACCCAGATTCACGTGCGTACCCAGGTTCAAGTACCGGCTCCTCAGCCTCCAAAGGGGCGAGGCGGACCGTCCGCCTTCCATCCTCATGGTCCAAGCCTTCCAGAACCTTCGGGAAGAATTCCTTTACCCTCCTGGTTGTTCAGTAGGCTGATATTCGCCTAGGTTCTCTAACGCGAATCACCAACACGAGCCGTGGGGGCGGGGCTGGTGAGAGGAAAAGACGCGGCAAGGCAGCTTTTGCTGTCGAGCACGGCGCTTGTCGCGGTGCTAACCGGCTATTGCCGTCGGGCCTATGGCCAGCAGGTCTGCGTCCAGTCGGGAAGCGAGTTTCGATGCGATGGGTCCAGCATCGATACGCAAGACCTTACCAACGTCTCCAATGTTGCCGTCACCACGGGACCGAATTTCTCGGTCAATACGGTCCTGCCTTCCGGCTCCCTGGGCTACGGCATCACCATCACCGGAACTGGCGACCTCTCCTATCAAGACGAATATGCTTCACCGATAACGGCCGCCTACGCAGCTCTCCATATCGTCAATGCCGGCGGCTACGGAGCCACTGCCGGACGTGTCGAGGTCAACACCAACGGTACCTTGAGCGGCCATCAGGGCATCTATGTTCGGAATCAGACGTCCGGCGGCACCGAAATCACCACTGGTGGCCCGATCTCGAGCTTCTATCGTGGGATCGCGGTCAATAATCTCGGGGGCGACCTCTCGGTCACGACCGACGGGGCGGTCGGCTCCAACGGAGAGGCGATCTGGCTGCAACAGCTCGGGGGCGGCGCGGTCACTCTCAATGTAAACGGCGATGCGACATATACCGGCAACTCGGAAACGCCTCACGCGGTCTATGTGAAGAACGTGAATGGTTCTTCCGTCGAGATCACGACCGCGACCGGAACTTCTGTCTCGGGCGGCGGGGCCGGCATTCGTGTCCTGAATACAAGCTCTGCGGCGTTCACTTCGATCACGGCGAATGGCGATGTTTCATCGGCCAACACCGCGGCTATCGAGGCGTTTAACGGCGAGGTTTTTGCCCCTGCCGGAACGGATATGAACATTTCCGCCGCTGCCGGCACCACCCTCGAAGGCCTGGGCGGAATACTTGCGCGCCACCGTGGCAGCGGCGCGCTCTCCATAGACACCGGGGGCAGTGTCGTCGGCCGCTCCACCTATGGGATCATGGCTCAGAATTACGGCACGGACCTCGTTATCTCAGCGCACGATGTCAGTGCCCGCGTCGGAATTCACGCGTTGCAGTACGGCACAGGACGGATGGCGATCACGACGTCCGGCGACGTTTCCGGTAACGCGCTCTATGGCATTCTCGCTCAGAACTACAATGGCTCCGAACTCACGATTACGACGGAAGCCGGATCGACGACGAAGGGGCAGCGTTCCGGAATCTACGCCCGCGGCAACAGCGCGACGGCTGAATTGGCGATATTTGCTTACGGTTCGGTGAGCGGAGGGGCGGGCGCTTATTACTACGGCATCGATGCCGCGCTCTACTACGGCACCCGGCTCACGATCCAGACTGGCCCCGATTCCGCGATCAATGGGCCGCGGGATGGAATCAGAGCGCACAATGCCGGTGCGGGCGGATCGGACATCACGATCAACGGCAGCCTCACAGGCGACCGACGCTTCGGCCTCTGGGCAAAAAACTATGCCGGCGATCTTACGGTGACGACGGGCGAAACAAGTTCGGTCAAAAGCGCGAGCACCGGAATCAGCGCGCTTCAGTACGGTGGCGGCGATCTGTCGGTCGCTGTCGATGGCAAGATCGACTCCGGGTACGCCGGAGTGTTCGCAAAGTCTATCGCCGGTTCCTCCCTGACGGTCACGACCGGCGTGCTGTCCACTATTCGCGGGCCCGAGATGGGGATTCGAGCCCGGAACCAGGGACGCGGCGCCACCTCCGTGAACGCGCTCGGCAACAGCTACGGCGACCAGCGAGCCGGCATTTCTGTGCAAGGTGATGCTGGATCGGGAAACATCCAGATCACCACCGGATCCGGTACGACACGTGGCAGCAGGGGCATCGAGGCGCTGCATCTTTCGGGCGGTCCAATCGGCGTTACCACCGGCGGCAACGTGACCGGGACGTCCGGCGAGGCCATCTACGCTCGAACATTCGGCGATATTTCTCTCACAGTGAATTCAGGCAGTACGATCACCGGGGCCAACGGCTACGCGGTCAGGATGGTCTACGGACCCACCACCATGACGGTCGCGGGAACGGTCAAGGGCGGGACCGGCGGCGCTATACAGCTCGGTGGAACAGGACAGACCCAGAATACGCTAACCCTTTCGCCGACGGCTTCGATCAGCGGTACCGTGAACAGCATCGACGGGTTCGGAACGCTCCAGTTCGGCGGCGCAGGGCAGGGAAGCTTCGATCTCGACGATATCGATCAGGTCTCGCGTCCCGGACAGTACAAGGGCTTCGGAATCCTGAGAGTCGTCAGCGGAGAATGGTCGCTCTCCGGGTCCAGCTTCGTGGATTTCTACGTCAATGGCGGCGTGCTCAAAGGAACGGGCTCGTTCCGCGATTTGAGCCTGCAAGGCGGCACGATCGCTCCGGGAAACTCGATCGGCACGATCAGGGCCCAGAACATCACATTCGGCAGCGGCACGACTTACGAGGTCGAGGTCGATGCGGCAGGGAGATCCGATCAGATCCGCGCTGCGGGCACGGCGATGATCCGGGGCGGCACGGTCAATGTCTTGGCCGCGGGCGGCGACTACGCGCCTTCGACTCGCTATACGATCCTCACCTCGAACGGGCTTACGGGGCAATTCTCCGACGTCACGAGCAATCTGGCCTTCCTGACGCCTTCTCTGCTGTACGACTCGCAGAACGTCTACCTGGTTCTGGCCCGGAATCAGCAGCATTTCTCGAATGTTGCAGACACGCCGAACCAGACATCCGTCGCCGGCGCGCTGGACACGTTTCCGACCGACCACCCGGTCTTCCTGAAGATCTTGAACCTTTCGGCGTCGAGCGCCCGGAAAGCCTTCGATTCCCTCTCCGGCGAGGTCCACGCCAGTATCGGCGGAGCGCTGATCAACGAAGGCCGCCACGTCCGCGATGCCGTGATGGGGCGGCTTGTGCAGGCGTCGTATGGCGGCACGGGTGTCGGGGCCGGCGGTCCGCAAGCTGCCGTGCTTCAGAGCTCGTCCTCCACGGCGACGCTGGCGAACATGATGGCGCTCGGCTACAGCGGCGAGGATCTCGCAGCGCTGCAACCTCTACGCCCGCGTGGACCGACGGTCTGGAGCGAGGGCTTCGGAAGCTGGGCGCGGTTTGACGGAGACGGCAGCGCGGCCAAGGTGAACACTGCGCTGGGCGGCGTCGTGACGGGGATCGATGCGGAGGTCCTGCGCGACTGGCGGCTTGGTGTGGCGGGTGGTTATTCCTACAGCGATATCGACGCCGATGCGCGGGCCAGCGGCGGCACGGTCGACGCGTATCATCTGCTCGTCTATGGCGGTGGCGAGATGGGGCGCGTGGCTTTGCGCGGCGGTGGCGCCTGGAGCTGGCAAGAGATCGAGACGAGCCGCGCCGTCTTCTTCCCCGGATTCGCCGAGCTCCAGACCGCGTCCTACGATGGCGACCGGGCTCAGGCCTTCGGCGAGGTCGCCTATCGGCTGCTTCCGGCGAGCCAAGTCTCAGCCGAACCGTTTGCCGGGCTCGCCTACGTACATGAAGAAACCGATGGATTTGCCGAGAGCGGAGCTCTGGCCGGCATGAGGTCGTCCGGGTATCGCGAGGATGTCACCTATTCGACCCTCGGTCTGCGCGCGGCGACGGACATGACTCTCGGTGGGTTCGCGGTCGCGCCGCGAGTCTCGGTGGCCTGGCTCCATGCCTTCGACGATATCGACGTATCTCAAGTGCTGGTCTTCACCTCGACGGGGATCGACTTCGAGATCGGCGGCACACCGATCGCGAAGGACTCCGCATTGATCGAAGCGGCTGTCGATTTCGCAGTCTCACCGAGCGCAACGCTCAGCGTCGCCTATGACGGGCAGTTCGCTTCCGACGCGGACGAGCACGGCATCAAGGGTCGCGCCAGCTGGAAGTTCTAGGAGCGACAAGCTCCTGGCATTCGGTGTGGAAGGATTTCCCTTCAACCTTAGCATTGTTCAGTAGGCGGATATTCGCTTAGCCTTCATTGCTGCGAATCGGCAGGTCACCGTGGGGGCGGGGCTGGTGAAGCGAACAAATGCGGTGAGGCAGCTTCTGCTGTCGAGCACGGCGCTCGTCGTTCTGGCGGGGCTGTCTGCAGGCCCGACGGCGGTTCAAGCGGACCAGTTCAGGGTCGAGGACCAGGTATCGTTCGCAAGCGCTCTCGCACGCATTGCGCAAAGCCACTCGGAAGATCATACGATCGACATCGTCCGCTCCTTCACAATGAGGGCGGCGGTTGCTCCCATCGTGCTGGACGACGGCCGGACGCTGACCATCAACGGCAACGGCAACACGATCGACGGGGACGGCCAGTTCCGGCCCTTCTTCGTGTCCTCCTCCTCGCCAACCACAGGCGGTGGGCCGACGATCAACATCAGCAACCTCAACATTGCGCGCGGGGCCGGTATCGGCGGTTCGGGCGCGGCCGGGGGTATGGGAGCAGGCGGCGGCTTGTTCGTCGATCAGAACACCACCGTCGTGCTGGACGTCGTGAACTTCCAGAACAACTCCGCCACCGGAGGCGCCGCAAACGGCAGCCATGGGGGTGGCGGCGGTCTGGGCGGGGATGGCGGGGTGGGGTACGGCAGCGGCGGCGGCGGCCTATACGGCAAGGGCGGATCCACAAACGGCGGCACCGGAGCGAACGCCGGCACGGGTGGCGGTGGCGCGCTCGGTCGGGGCGGCACAAGAAATTCCAGTGGCGGCGCCGGCGGCGGCGGCGGCTTCTTCGGAAATGGCGGCGGCTCCAGCAGCTCCGGCGGCGGGGGCGGCGGCGGTTTCTTCGGAAATGGCGGAAATGGCGATGGAGGTGGCGGCGGCGGCGGCGGCCGTACAGCCAATGGCGCCAACGCGGGCACCGTGACCGGGGGCGACGGCGGCGGTGCTGAAGGCGGCCACGGCGGCTTCTTCGAATTCAGTGGCGATGATGGACGGGCCGAAGGCGGTGGCGGTGGCGGCGCGGGAACCGCTAAGGCAGGCGGCAACGGAGCCTTCTTCGGTGGTGGCGGTGGCGGCGGCAAGAATGAAGTCGCCAATAACGTCTCGGGCGGCAACGGCGGCTTCGGCGGCGGTGGCGGTGGTGCAGGGAGTGCCAGCAGCCTCCGCGAGTCGAATGGCGGCAACGGCGGTTATTTCGGGGGCGGCGGTGGGGCCGGCCAGGGTTTCTTCGGGACGAGGGCCGGGAACGGCGGCGATTTCGGGGGCGGTGGCGGCAGCGCTCTCGATGTCAATGGCGGCACTGGCGGTTACGGTGCCGGCGGCGGCGAAGGCGCCATCGGCACCGGGGGCAATGGCGGATTCGGAGGCGGGGGCGCCGCAGGTCTCGGCGGTGCAGGAACCGGCGGTTTCGGCGGCGGCGACGCCGGCTCCTCGGGTGGTGGAGGCGGCGCGGCCTACGGTGGCGCAATTTTCGTACGGCAAGGCGGGACGCTGATCATCAAAGGCGCAGGCGAGATGGGCGGCGGCGATACGACGGCGGGGTCGGGGCATGGAAACGGCAAGGACGGAAAGCAGGCGGGCGCGGGCATCTTCCTGCAGAACGCCGCGGTGAACTTCCAGCCCGACTCCGGCGACGTCCAGACCATCAACGACGCGATCGCCGACGACACGGGCAACGGTTCGAACTCCGGATCGCTGATCAAATCCGGCGCCGGAACCACGATCCTGAACGGCATCAACACATACACCGGTTCGACGACCATTTACGGTGGCGAACTCATCGTGAACGGATCCATTGCCGATTCGGCCGTCATCATGAGTGGCGGCACAATCGGCGGGAGCGGTCTGATCGGAGACCTTTCGATCGATCGGGGATCTATCGCCCCCGGCAATTCGATCGGCACGCTGAGATTCGCCGGCAACGTAACGCTGAATAGCGGGGCCACCTATCAGGTCGAGGTCGATGCCGCCGGAAAATCCGATCTGATTTCCGTCGGCCAGACGGCCACGATCAACGGCGCCAAGGTGAGCGTGCTCGCCGGGGGCGGCGACTACGCATCTTCGACTCGCTACACCATCTTGACTGCCAATGCGCTGACCGGCCGGTTTTCCGGTGTCACGAGCAATCTCTCGTTCCTCGACCCGTCGCTGCTCTACGATGCGCAGAACGTCTATCTGATCTTGGAGCGCAACGAGACCCTCTTCGCCGATGTTGCGCAGACAGCGAACCAGCAAGTCGTTGCGGGCGCTCTGGGCGCCCTCCCGACGGACAACGCGCTGTTCCTCGACGTGCTGAACCAAACCGAAGCGGGGGCGCGCCAGGCGTTCGATGCGCTGTCGGGCGAGATCCATGCCTCTGTCGGCGGTGCGCTGCTGGATGAAGGCCGGCATGTGCGCGATGCGGTGATGGGACGTCTGGTGCAGGCCTCATATAACGGCACTGGCCTCGGCTCGGGCGGGCCGCAATCTGTAAGCGCCGATCCCAATGCCGGCATGATGATGCTGGGCTATGGCTCGAAGGATCTCGGCGCCTACGCCGAGCCTCTTCCGGTCAAGGAAGGCCCAACCTTCTGGACGCAGGGCTTCGGCAGCTGGGCCAATTTCGACGGCAACGGCAATGCTGCCTCGCTCGATCGCGACATGGGCGGCTTCATTTCCGGCGTGGATGCCGCGGTAATGCCTGGTTGGCGGGCAGGTATCGCTGCCGGCTACAGCTACACGGGTCTTGATCAAGATGCGCGGCTGTCGTCCGCCAATGTGGATGCCTACCACCTCGTTCTCTACGGCTCAGGCAAGGTGAACCGGTTCAATCTGCGCGGCGGCGGCGCGTGGTCCTGGCAAGATATCGAGACATCGCGGAATGTCGTGTTCCCAGGCTTCTCCGAGTTCGAGGAAGCCTCTTATGATGGCGACCGTGGGCAGATCTTCGGCGAGATCGCCTATCCGGTGGTGCTGCATTCGAGCATCGCTATGGAGGGTTTCTCCGGCCTGGCCTACGTGCATCAGGAAACGGATGGCTTCACGGAGTCCGGTGTGCTCGCGGCGCTCACCTCCGCCGGCTACAACGAAGACGTGACCTACTCGACCACCGGCTTCCGGGCCGCCACGACAATGGCCTTCGGCAACACGGTCATCACGCCGAACGTGTCTTTCGCCTGGCTGCATGCCTTCGACAGCGTCGACACCGATCTGGCTATGGCCTTCGCGTCTGCCGGGCCTGACTTCACCATCCAGGGTACGCCCATCGCGCGGGACTCTGCTCTGGTCCAGGCCGGGCTGGATTTCGCCGTCACGCCCGCCGCGACCCTCTCCATCGCCTATGACGGGCAGTTCGCGTCCGACGCCGACGAACACGGCATCAAGGGCCGCGCCTCCTGGAAGTTCTAGAGCCTGAACGGCGGACTGATTTCGCCTTGGCAATGCCCGATTGAGCGGGGCACTTTGTGCGCATGATTTGGCGCATTCTCTTTGGCATCGTGGTGGCGTTGGGCATCGGTGCGGCCGTCTATCTGATGACGCCCGAGGGCCGGCAGCTGCTCGACCGGGTGCAGATCAACGCGACGCGCGCCGAGCATGTCGCCCTGTGGGGTGCCGGCCGGTCTCTGCCCGGCACACCCGACCTGGCGAAGCTCGACGAGCGCCTGGCGGCCAAGGGCGTAAAAGTTGGCGGCCCCGTGTTCATGCGCATCTTCAAGCTGGAGTCGAAGCTGGAGCTTTGGATGGCGAAGGATGACGGGACCTTCGTGCGGGTCGCGACGTATCCGATCTGCTTCTGGTCGGGGCGGCTGGGGCCGAAGCAGCAGGAAGGCGATCTTCAGGCGCCGGAGGGCTACTACACGGTGGATGCGAGCCAGCTCAATCCCAATAGCCGCTGGCACCGCTCCTTCAATCTCGGCTTCCCCAACAGCTTCGATAAGGCGCAAGGCCGCACCGGCTCCTATCTCATGGTGCATGGAGGCTGCGCCTCTATCGGCTGCTACGCCATGACCAACGACGTGGTCGACGAGATCTGGAAGCTCGTGACTGCGGCTCTAGAGAACGGGCAGGAGCGGTTCGCCGTCCTGGCGCTGCCGTTCCGGATGACCGACGACAATATGCGCAAGCGTGAGGGTTATCCCTGGCGGGACTTTTGGGCGGATCTGGCGCGGGGCGATGAGATCTTCGAGAAAACCCTTGTGCCGCCCAGGGCCAGTGTGTGCGACGGACGCTATGCGTTCGCGCCGGGTGACGCCGGCGAAACCGTTCCGATGGTCGAAGAAGGTTGTCCAGGACCGCTGGCCGTCCGGCAGTGATCGTCTAGAACGGCCAGAAGAACGCGATGGCGGGGGCGCCGACGAGGAGCACGATGATGCTCAAGGGGAGCCCCAGGCGCCAATAATCCCCGAAGCGATAGCCACCCGGTCCCATCACCAGCGTGTTGCACTGGTGGCCGATGGGGGTGAGGAAATCGCAGGCCGCGCCGATGGCGACGCCCATGAGGAAGGGGTCCGGGTTCTCCCCGAGCTGCTCGGCGAAGCTTGCCGCGATGGGCGCCATGACGAGCACGGTGGCAGCATTGTTGAGGAAGGGCGTCACCGCCATGGCGACGGCCATGATGAGCAGCAGGCTGCCCATGGCCGGCAGGTAGGCTCCCGCCTCGGAGAGCCACATGCCGATGAGCTCGGTGCCGCCGGTCGTGCGTAGTGCGTCCGAGACGGGAATCAACGCGCCGAGCATGATGAGGATCGGCCAGTCGATGGCGTCGTAGGCCTCCTTCAGGCTCAAGGAGCGGAACAGCAGAAGCAGCACGGCCGCGCCGAAGAAGGCGATGGTGACCGGCACATAGCCCAAGGCGACCAGGATCATGGCGGCCGCCAGGATGCCGACGGGGAGGAGGCTCGGCGTGCGGTCCATGCGAATGGCGCGCTCGGCCAATGGCAGGCAGTGGAGCGTGCCAAGGGTCTCCGGCATCTGGGTGAGATCGCCCCGCAGAACGATCACGTCGCCGGCTTGGAGCTTCACCCGGCGAAGACGGTTGGCGATGCGCCGACCGCGGCGGCTCACCGCCAGCAGCGTGACACCGTGGCGGTCGAAGAGCTTGATCTGGTGGGCGGTCACGCCGACCAGCTCCGATTCCTTGGTGATCACGGCCTCCATGAGGCCGATGTCGTCCCGGGGTGTATCGACGGCGACGTCGTCGGATTGGAGGAGCTTCAGCTTCTCGAGCACCACGATCCGCTCAAGCGCTTCCGGATCGCCTTGCAGGATCAGCACGTCACCCGCCTTCAACACGACGTTGCCGGCTGGTTGAAAGCGGCGGCGGCGTCCCCTGAAATGGGCGATGACCTCCACCTCGTTCTCGGACAGGTCCTCGAAGGCCCGGATGGTGATGTCCACGCAGGGGGAGTCCTCCGGGACCGTCACCTCGGTCGTGTAGCCTTCCAGGTTGAAGGCGGCATCCATGGTGGGCGCGCCCTTGCGGTTTTGCGGCAGCAACCGCCAGCCGAAGACGAGGAAGATGACTCCCGCCACGGAGAGGATGATCCCAACCGGGGCGAAGTCGAACATCGTGTAAGGCTCGCCCAGAATGTCCTCGCGCAGGCCCGATACGATGATGTTGGGCGAGGTGCCGATAAGGGTCACGGTGCCGCCGAGTAGGGAGCCGAAAGCCATGGGCATCAGCAGCGACGAGGGCGAGGTGCCGGTGCGGCGGGCGAGCTGAAAGGCGACCGGCATCAGCATCGTGAGCGCGCCGATATTCTTGACGAAGCCCGACATGGCGGTAACGGAGCCGACGAGCGCCAGGATCTGGCGGTTGGTCGTGGTGAGGAATCCGCCGACGCTCCGGGCGATGCGTTCGATGACGCCGGATTTGCTAATGGCCGCGCTGACGACCAGGGCCGTGCCGACGATGATGACGATGTCGTTGCTGAAGCCGGTGAAGGCGCGCTCCGGCGGCACGATTCCAACGGCAATGGCGGCGAGCAGGGAGAACAGCGCGACGAAATCGTAGCGCCAGCGGCCCCAGGCGAAGAGCCCCATCATGCCGATCACGATGGCGAACGCCAGGAAGCGCTGGTCGACGAAGCTGAGATCGAGCGTCATGAGGGCAAGAGTCCGCTGCCGGGGGGCGTCATCCAACGATGAAGCAGGCTGACGCTATCCTCTTCATACCGGCTGGCCTCCGCCTCGTCATGAGCGGAGGCAGGTCGCCGCAGGCAATAGCTATCGCGGCTGATAGGCCCCGTGGCAATGCTTGAATTTCTTGCCGGATCCGCAAGGGCAGGGGGAGTTGCGCGGAACCTTGCCCCAGGTCGTCGGATCGTTGGGATTGATCTCATTGCTCCGGGCGCGGGCGGAGCGGGACTTGGTGACGCCTTCGGTGATGCCGCTTGCTTCGGCCTCTGCGAGGGCGAACTCGTCCTCGCCGGTCCGCGGGTCGAAATGGTGGGCCGACATCTCCGGCAGCTCCTGCTCCTCCAGCTGGGGCGGCTGCTGTTCGGCGCGCTGGACGTGCATCAGCTGACCGGTCACCGCCTCGCGCAGATGGCCGAGCATGGTCTCGAACAGGCTGAAGCTTTCGCCCTTGTACTCGTTGAGCGGGTCGCGCTGGCCGTAGCCGCGCAGGCCGATCACCTGACGCAGGTGGTCCAGGGTAACGAGATGCTCGCGCCACAGATTGTCGAGGGTCTGGAGCAGGACGGCCTTCTCGATCTGGCGCATGGTGTCGGGGCCGAATTCGGCGGCCTTCCGCGCGGCCTTCTCGTCGGCGGCCTTCAGGAGGCGCTCGGTGATCTCCTGCTCGGCGATGCCCTCTTCCTTTGCCCAGTCGGCGATGGGTAGATCAAGATCGAAGATCTGCTTGACCTCGGCATCGAGGCCCTCGATGTCCCACTGCTCGGCGTAGGATTTCTCCGGGATGTGCTTGGCGACCAGGTCCTCGACCACCTGCTGGCGCATGTCGGCGATGGTCTCGTTGAGGTCCGTGTCGGTCATCAGCTCGCGACGCTGCTCGAAGATGACCTTCCGCTGGTCATTCATCACGTCGTCGTATTTGAGCAGGTTCTTACGGATGTCGAAGTTGCGCCCCTCGACCTTGGCCTGGGCCTTCTCCAGCGCCTTATTGATCCAGGGGTGGACGATGGCCTCGCCCTCCTGGAGACCGAGCGCCTTCAGCATGCCGTCCATGCGGTCGGAGCCGAAGATGCGCATCAGGTCGTCTTCGAGAGACAGGTAGAAGTGGGAGCGGCCGGGATCGCCCTGACGGCCGGAACGGCCGCGGAGCTGATTGTCGATACGCCGGCTTTCATGGCGCTCGGTGCCGATCACGTAGAGACCGCCGGCGGCCAGCGCCTTCTCTTTCTTGGTGGCGATCTCGGAGATGATCTCATCCTTCTTGCGCTGGATTTCGAGATCGTCGGGCTCCTTGCCCTTCTCGCGCTGCTCCTCGATCCAGTTCTCCACGCGCATTTCCCAGTTGCCGCCGAGCTGAATGTCGGTGCCGCGGCCGGCCATGTTGGTGGCGATGGTCACGGCGCCGGGCACGCCGGCCTGGGCGATGATCTGGGCTTCCTGCTCGTGGTAGCGGGCGTTCAGGACGTTGTGGGGCACCTTCTCCTTCTTGAGGATCTCGGAGAGCAGCTCCGATTTCTCGATGGAGGTCGTGCCGACGAGGCAGGGCTGGCCCTGCTTCTGGGCGTCCTTGATGCGCTCGACGATGGCTTTGTATTTCTCGCTCGCAGAGCGGTAGACCTCGTCGTCCTCATCGCGCCGCTGCATGGGCCGGTTGGTCGGCACCTCGACCACGTCGAGCCCATAGATATCCATGAACTCGTCCTGCTCGGTCAGGGCCGTGCCGGTCATGCCGGCGAGCTTCTGATAGAGGCGGAAGTAGTTCTGGAAGGTGATGGAGGCCAGGGTCTGGTTCTCAGGCTGGATCTTCACGCCTTCCTTCGCTTCCAGGGCCTGGTGGAGGCCTTCCGAATAGCGGCGGCCGGACATCATGCGCCCGGTGAACTCGTCGATGATGACGACCTCGCCGTTCTTGACGATGTAGTCCTTGTCCTTCTGGAACAGCTTATGGGCGCGCAGCGCCTGGTTCACGTGATGGACGACGCTGACATTCTCCGTGTCGTAGAGGGACTCGCCCTTCAGCAGGCCGGCATCGGAGAGCAGCTGCTCCAGGTGCTCGTTGCCCGCCTCGGTCAGGGTGACGGTGCGCTGTTTCTCGTCGACGTCATAGTCCTCGGCGACCAGCTCGGGCAGGAACTTATCGATGGTGATGTAGAGCTCGGAGCGATCCTCCAGAGGACCGGAGATGATGAGAGGCGTTCGCGCCTCGTCGATCAGGATGGAGTCGACCTCGTCCACGATGGCGTAGAAGTGCCCGCGCTGGACCATGTCCTCGATCGAGTACTTCATGTTGTCGCGGAGATAGTCGAAGCCGAACTCGTTGTTGGTGCCGTAGGTCACGTCGGCGGCGTAGGCGGCGTGGCGCTCGCCGTCGCTGAGGTCGTGCAGGATGCAGCCGACAGAGAGGCCGAGGAATTCGTACACCTGGCCCATCCAGGCGGCGTCGCGCTTGGCCAGGTAATCGTTGACGGTGACGACGTGGACGCCCTTGCCGGCCAGTGCGTTGAGATAAACGGGAAGGGTGGCGACCAGGGTCTTACCCTCACCGGTCTTCATCTCGGCGATGCGGCCCTCGTGCAGCACCATGCCGCCCATGAGCTGCACGTCGAAATGGCGCTGGCCCAGGGTCCGCTTGGCGGCCTCGCGCACTGTGGCGAAGGCTTCCGGGATAAGGCTTTCGAGGCTCTCGCCGTCGGCGACGCGCTTGCGGAATTCTTCGGTGCGGGCGCGCAGATCGGCGTCGGAAAGCTTCTCGACTTCCGGCTCGAGCGCGTTGGTGGCCTCGATCAGCCCGTAATACTTCTTCAGCTTGCGGTCGTTGGAGGAACCGAAGACCTTAGCGGCCAGGTTGCCGATCGAGAGCATGGGTCAAGCCTTTAAGAACATCCGCAATGGCTGGGATGGTGAGCAACAGAACATTTCGCTCCGGGGCCGGAGATTTCCAGGCTCGGCGGGGCATATCGAAACCGGCTGCTTCGGCGCATCACAGTCGCCCGTTCGAGGGGCTCAGCCCTGCAGGAGGCGACCGTAGGCCGCCGGAAACAGTCGGGTGAGACATAAGAGGACCCCGGAACCTTGTCAACGCGAAGGCCGTGCTTCGAAGAGGAAGGCGCTCAAGGAAAAATCGCGGTCAGCGGCCTTAAGCTTCGCACTAAATCGCGACTTGGCAGCGCACCCGTCGAAGGTTTATGTAGGCGCCGGGGGAAGCGACCGAAACGCCTGTCCTCGTTAAGACGATTTCGTCTCTCCGGGGCGATCCGAGGCGGGCCGAAAATAAGGATCTAAATCCCGTGAAACGCCCAAGCATCTCGCTGCTCACAGCAGCGTTCATCACATTTTTCGCCGTTCCGGCCCTCGCTGCCGATGACGATGTCGTCGCCCGGGTCAACGGCAAGGACATCACCGAGCAGGATCTGAACTTTGCCGCGGCGGAAGTCGGCGGTCAGCTCTCCAGCTTTCCGGAGAACGAGCGCCGCCGCATGCTCGTGCAGTTCGTTATCGAGAACGAGCTGATGGCGACGGCCGCTGAGGCGGCGAAGCTCGACGAGGCCGACAATTTCGACGAGCGGCTGGACTACCACCGCCGCCGCGCCCTGCGCGACGCTTATTACGACGAAAAGATCGAGGGCGCGATTTCGGAGAAGGTCGCCGAGACCATCTACGAAGAGCAGGCCAAGAAGATGGGTCAGGAGAAGGAGCTGCGCGCTCGCCACATCCTCGTGCCGACCAAGGAAGAGGCCGAGGAGGTGAAGAAGCAGCTTGAGGAGGGCGCGGACTTCGCCGAGCTCGCCAACGAGAAGTCGCGGGATCCGAGTGCCGAGAACGGCGATCTCGGCTTCTTCGGCAAGGGTCAGATGGTGAAGCCGTTCGAGGATGCGGTGTTCAAGCTCGAGAAGGGCGATATCTCCGACCCCGTAGAGACCCAGTTCGGCTGGCACATCATCGAGGTCACCGACGAGCGCTCGCGCCAGGTGCCCGAGTTCGACGACGTGAAGGAAGCGATCATGGGCAAGCTTCTGCAGAGCAAGGTGCAGAGCTCGCTGCGTGAGCTTCAGACCGAAGCCAAGATCGAGGTCCTCGACGAGGATATCAAGAAGGCGATGCAGGATGCCGCCATCCGCGGCGAGGTGCCCCCGGGCGCCATGGGCGGCGAAGATGTCGGCGCCGAGGATGTCGAGGCTGAGCACTAGCCTCATGACCACGAGCAGGGCGGGAGCGCGTTAGAGCGTGACAAAGATTTCGCCGTTTGCGCCTGCCGCCCTGCCTGCGCTTCCCGCCATCGAAGGCGTGAAGCTTGCAAGTTGCGAAGCCGGTATCCGCTACAAGGGGCGGACCGATCTGCTGCTCGCGACGTTCGACCCCGGCACGACGGTGGCCGGGGTTCTCACCCAATCCAAGACCGCATCCGCGCCCGTGGAATGGTGCCGCGCCCATCTTGCCCACGGCATGGCGCGAGCGCTGGTGGTGAATTCCGGCACGTCCAATGCCTTCACCGGCAAGCTCGGCGAGGCCGCGGTCAAGGCGACCGCGAAAGGAACGGCGGAAGCGCTGGGCTGCCTGCCGGCGGATGTCTATCTCGCCTCGACGGGCGTGATCGGCGAACCTCTGAAGGCGGAGCGGATCACCGACCGTCTTGCAGAACTGACGGCGGCATGCGTCCCGGAGGGGTTCGAAGGCGCGGCGCGCGCCATCATGACCACCGATACGTTTCCGAAGCTGGCGACCCGGCAGGCGGAGATCGGCGGCGTTACCGTCACCCTGAACGGCATCGCCAAGGGGGCCGGGATGATCGCGCCGGACATGGCGACCATGCTGGCCTTCCTGTTCACCGATGCCGCCATCGAGCCGAAGGTGCTGCAGAGCATGCTGGCGCCGGCGGCGGATCGGAGCTTCAACTCCGTCACGGTGGACGGCGATACCTCCACCAGCGATACGGTCCTTCTCTTCGCGACCGGCGCCGCGGCCAAGCGCGGTGCCCCCCGTATCGGGTTGGCGGACGACGCGCGTTTGTCCAGCTTCCGTGCGGCGCTGGACGATCTATGCCTCGATCTGGCGCTGCAGATCGTGAAGGACGGCGAGGGGCTGACGAAGTTCGTCGAGATCCAGGTTGCCGGGGCGGAGGACGACCGGGCCGCGAAAGTGATCGCCAAGGCTATCGCGAACTCGCCCCTGGTGAAGACGGCGCTCGCTGGCGAGGATCCCAATTGGGGCCGGATCGTTATGGCGGTGGGGAAGGCCGGGGAAGCTGCCGACCGGGACCGGCTTCTGATCCGCTTCGGTGACATCCTGGTGGCCGAGCATGGACAGGTGGCGGACAGCTACCGGGAGGAGGATGGCGCCGCCTACATGAAGCAGGCCGAACTCGTCATTTCGGTGGATGTCGGTGTCGGGAACGGCGCAGCGCGGGTTTGGACCTGCGACCTCACCAAAGAATATATCACGATCAACGCGGACTATCGTTCTTGAGCGTTCGGCGAATTCCCGCCGCTCCTTGGGAGCAATACGCCTTATTAAGCAAATTCTGGCAGCATGAATAACGACTTGAGGGAAGATTCACCGCGCAGGCTCGTTCTGGTGGCGGCGTGTGTTCTGCTCAAGAGCGACGGGACTGTTCTGATCGCGAAGCGGCCCGAGGGGCGTCCGCTTGCGGGTCTCTGGGAGTTCCCAGGAGGCAAGGTCGATCCTGGCGAAGTGCCGGAGGCCGCGCTGCTGAGGGAGCTCGAAGAGGAGCTGGGGATTTCCGTTGCGGAAGAGGACGTTGAGCCCCTCACGTTCGTGAGCCACGTTTACGAGACCTTCCATCTGTTGATGCCGGTCTATCTCTGCCGGCGGTGGGAGGGAGAAGCGAGGGCTCTGGAAGGGCAGGAATTGGCGTGGGTCGAGCCGGAACGGATTGCCGGCTACGACATGCCGCCCGCCGACGAACCGCTGAAGACGACGCTGCGCGGTCTGCTGGACCGCTCGTTAGGATCAAGCAGATGAGAGCACGGGGCTTTCGAGACAGGATTTCCGAGATCTGCTGCCGGTTCGCCACCGCCGAAGAAGGGGCGACCGCAGTCGAATATGCAGCGTTGATGCTCATAGCGATCGCCATTATCAGCGCGCTTTCGTTCTTCACCGGCACCCTAATGGGCGCTTACCAGTCCGTCGTCGATGCACTCATCGCGGTGATGGCCTGAGCGCAGATCTAATCACCATTCATTTTTCGGCCGTCTGAACCCTGCCTTGTCACCGGCAGACTGTTCTTCTGTATTCAGCGCATCGGATAGGCGGTGCTGTGCGCTGCCGGGCTTCAGTGGTTTCTGCTGTGTCGGCGCAGGCGCCCAACCGCTCAGATACAAAATCTCGAACGTCGCCTTGAGGCGCCCGTCTGGGAGTGAGAACCGCTTCCGGTAGATCTCCTCGGCCCGCCGAAGGGTGCGGCGGAGGAGCGGTGCCCGCCGCCGCTCGTTCAGCACGTTCGCCGCTCCCATGCCGCGGATCTCCTGCAGAAGATCGCTCAGGCTGGAATAGCTGACGGTCAGGATCTCTGCATCCGTGACGGGCAACGCAAAGCCTGCCCGCTGCAGCAGCGCGCCGGCCTCGCGGATGTCGGGAAACGGCGCGACGCGGGGGCTCGCGCCGCCCTGCTCCTCGGCTTCGGCAAAGATCAGAACCTCCCTCAGCTCCTCGAGTGAGCGCGTTCCGAGCAGGCTCGCCATCAGGAGGCCGTCGGGCTTGAGGGCGCGGCGGATCTGGATGAGGGCGCCAGGCAAATCGTTGACATGGTGGAGGCCGAGGCCCGACACGACAAGATCGAGGGTAGCGTCGCCGAAGGGCAGCCGCTCCTCGTCGCAGACCACCGCCGGGCGCGGGCAAGCGCGGGCATGGCGCTCGCTCAGCTCGCCATAGATCACCCGGCCGATCCTCGGGTTCTCGGCAAGCAGACGGCCATGCAGGCCCTGATGGGCGCCGAGGTCGAGGGCGAGCGGGAAGTCATGCAGGATGGCTTCGAGCCTGCCGGCAATCTCCTCGGCGCTATGAGCGAAGAGGAAGTCGTGGCGAGCATGAACCTCAGCATGTCGGTCACGCCGGCGGCGGAGAAGCGTGCGGTCGAAGAGGCGGGCCGGATCGCTCATCGGCGCCTTTCCATGCGGGAGGCGGTCTGTCGAAAGGCTTGGTGGGCCGGAAAGCCGGATATAGCATCCTCACTCGTAATGAGTGACATGACGGCAGATGAGGGGGCGCCCCCACAAGTCGCGCTACGGCCGGCGACCAACCGGATCGCCGGATCGCTGCGCTTTGCCTTCAATGCCGTCACAGACTTTCTGCTGCCGCCGGTCTGCATCGGCTGCAGGACGCCGATCGACCGCCACGGCCAGCTCTGCGGGGCCTGCTGGTCCAGAATCGATTTCATCACGCCTCCCATATGCGACCGGCTCGGTATTCCGCTGCCCTACGATACGGGCGATGTGATGCTGTCGGCCGGGGCGATCGCGGATCCTCCTGCCTATGACAGGGCGCGGGCGGCCGCCTGCTACAGCACGACCATGCGGGAACTGGTCCAAAGCTTCAAATATAGAGATCGGCAGGAGGGGCTGCCCTTGTTCGGCCGGTGGCTGGTCCAGGCAGGGGCGGATCTTCTGGTGGACGCGGATCTCCTGGTGCCTGTGCCGCTTCACCGCTCGAAGCTCTGGTCGCGCAGGTTCAACCAGTCGGCCCTGCTCGCGGCCGAGGTTGCCCGCATTTCTGGCGTTCCGGCGGACCCGACGATGCTGAAGCGGGTCAAGAAGACGAAGAGCCAGGTGGGGCTGACGGCGGACCAGCGCCGTAGGAACGTTTCCGGCGCATTCGACGTTGAGCCGAAACGAAAAGAGCGTCTGAAGGATGCGCGGATCGTGATCGTCGACGACGTCATCACCACAGGTGCAACCATAGAAGCCTGCGCCCGCGTCTTGCGAAGGGCAGGTGCCGGGAGGGTCGATGCCCTCGTGCTGGCCCGTGCCGTGGAGCCGACTTCGGCCGATCTTTGAGCCAGGCGTTCGAACGCCGCGCCGCTTTAACGTTGTGTTGGATACTGTCAGAGAGACTGGCCCGTCCGACCCATGCAAGGACGCCAACTGAGCGATTATATTCGGTCAAACAATCAACAGATGAGGGATCAGGGTATGGCGCAAATTACCCTCTACACGACCCAGCTCTGCGGCTATTGCCGCGCCGCGAAGCAGCTCTTGATGAGCAAGGGGCTGGATTTTGAGGAGATTGCGGTCGATTGGGATCCGGAGCTGCGCGAGCAGATGACGGAGCGTGCCGGTGGCCAGCGAACCGTGCCCCAGATCTTCATCAACGAGCGCCATGTCGGCGGTTATCAGGACCTCGCCACCCTCGATCGGGACGGCAAGCTGCAGACGTGGCTGGACGCTGAAGCCGGCACTGCGCCGCAATTCGCCGAGGATCCGGCGAAGGCATGAGCGGCGATTCCCCGGAGCGTTTCCGGGCCGCCCTGGTTCAGCTTCGCTGCGGGCGCAGCATTCAACCCAATCTCGAGATGGCGGAGCGATTGATCCGCCAAGCCGCGGACGAAGGGGCCTCCTATATCCAGACGCCGGAGAACACGGTGTTGATGGAGCTGGATAAGCCGGTCGCCTTTGCGCAGGCCCGCGAGGAGGATGAGAGCGAGCCGCTCGCCCATTTCAGACAGCTCGCCGGCGAGCTTCAGGTTTGGCTGCATATCGGCTCGATCGCCGTGAAGGTCGGAGGCGACAAGCTCGCCAACCGGTCCTTCGTCATTTCGCCGAAGGGTGAGATTGCCGCCCGCTACGACAAGCTGCACATGTTCGACGTGGACCTGCCGAATGGTGAGGTCTACCGGGAGTCGGAGACCTATCGGCCGGGGTCGAAAGCGGTGCTGGCGGCGCTACCCTGGGGCAGGCTCGGTCTATCCATCTGCTACGACCTCCGCTTCGCCTCACTCTACCGAGCGTTGGCGCAAAACGGCGCGTCGTTCCTCGCAATTCCATCGGCCTTCACCCGGGAGACGGGCCGGGCCCATTGGCGCACGCTGGTGCGCGCCCGGGCGATCGAGACGGGATGCTTCGTGTTTGCGGCGACCCAAGGCGGCTATCACGAGATGGGACGATGGACCCACGGCCACAGCATGATCGTCTCGCCCTGGGGCGAGGTGCTCGCCGAGGCGGGCGAGGCGCCGCAGGTGATCATCGCCGATATCGACCCCGCGCTCGTGGCAAAGGCGCGGGCGGCCGTGCCGGCGCTGTCCGGCGGGCGCGAGTTCGATATCGAGATTGCTGAGGAAGGCTAGCCTTAGCCCAAGATTTTTCTGGCCGAAAAATCGTCCTGGCCAGTGGGTCAGTCGCGCTTCTCGGCGCTGGCGAAGTAGTTGACGTCGGTATCCTGGTTCAGCCGCCATTCGTCGGTGATGGGATTATAGACGAGCCCCGTTTCGTCGGTCGGGACAAGGCGCGCGGCACGGAAGGCGCGGGTCAGCTCGCCAGGCGTCACGAAGCGGTCCCATTGGTGGGTGCCGGCCGGGACCCATCGGAGGATGTACTCCGCCGCCACGATGGCGAGCGCGTAGGATTTCATGGTCCGGTTGATGGTGGAGAAGATCACCGCGCCGCCGGGCTTCGCGAGGCCTGCGACAGTGCCGACGAAGGCCTCGATATTCTCCACATGCTCGACGACTTCCAGGGCGAGGACCGCATCGTAGCGCTCGCCCCGCGCAAGCAGCGCTTCGGCGGTGGTGGCCTCGTAGGTCACGTCGAGCCCGGCCCCTTGGGCGTGGCTGCGGGCGACAGAGACAGTCTCATCGGCCGGATCGATGCCTGTGACGGTCGCGCCGAGCCGGGTCAGAGGCTCGCAGACGAGCCCACCGCCGCATCCAATGTCGAGGATGCGCAAGCCCTCCAGGCACTGTGCGGCGGCCGGATCGCGGTCGAATGCGGCGCAGAGGCGGTCGCGGATATAGCCGAGCCTGATGGGATTGATGCGGTGGAGCGGCTTAAAGGGACCTTCGGGATCCCACCACTCTGCGGCGATCTCGGCGAAGCGGCGAACCTCTTCCGGATCGAGGCTGGACCGGCTGGCGGCCGTTTCTGCATCTTCCAAGACCATGAGCCATTGGCGGATGGCTCCGCCTCTCTGTCAAGCCGCAGGCGTGCGGCCTTTAACAGGAGGCTTAACTTGCCCGCACGGCTTCGGTTGCGGGAAAAACCGTCTGTCATTATGAAGACCTGAGTTCGGGCCGGTCCGTGAGGGGCCGGCCCTTTCATTGCTTGGGGCGAGCGGTCGAGACTCCCGCCGCTCGGGAGGGGCTATGGCCCTGTTGGTGCTTAAGTTCGGCGGCACGTCGGTCGCCGATGTCGACAAGATCCGGAACGCCGCCCGCCACGTGAAGCGGGAGATCGACGCCGGCCATAATTGCGCGGTGGTGGTCTCGGCCATGGCCGGGCAGACGAACCAGCTCGTCGCTTGGGTCGAGGATGCCGCGCGCGCGCAAGCCGGCTCATCGGGCGAGGACGGGGAATCGCGCGGCTACGACACCTGCGAATACGATGCGGTCGTGTCTTCCGGCGAGCAGGTGACGGCGGGGCTTCTGGCCTTGGTGCTGCAGTCGATGGGCATCCCGGCGCGCTCTTGGCAGGGCTGGCAGATCCCGCTGAACACCGATCCGGTGCACTCGAAGGCCAGGATCACCGGCATCCAAGGCGACGCCCTGAAGGCTCAGGTGCTCAAGGGCGAGGTCGCCGTCGTGGCGGGCTTCCAGGGGATCGCGCCGGACGGACGCATCGCGACCCTCGGCCGGGGCGGCTCCGACACCTCGGCGGTGGCGCTCGCCGCGGCGCTCTCGGCGGATCGTTGCGACATCTATACGGATGTGGACGGCGTCTACACGACCGATCCCCGCATCGTGCCCCAGGCCCAGCGGATGGACCGGATTTCCTACGAAGAAATGCTAGAAATGGCCTCGCAAGGGTCGAAGGTCCTGCAGACGCGCTCGGTGGAGCTCGCAATGCAGCGCAGCGTGCCTGTTCTCGTCCGGTCGAGCTTCGCCGAAGCCGAGCAGGACGCAGGCGCCGATCTTGTGGAGCTGGGCACGCTGGTGTGCGAGGAGGATGAGATCGTGGAGCAGAAAGTCGTCAGCGGTATTGCGTATGCACCGGACGAGGCGAAGGTCACGCTGATCAAGGTGGCCGACAAGCCGGGTGTGGCTGCGGGCGTGTTCGGTCCGCTCGCCGAGGCGAACATCAATGTCGACATGATCGTCCAGAACGTCTCCGAGGACGGGCGCTACACGGATCTGACCTTCACGGTACAGAGCGCAGACTTGGACCGGGCGCTCGGCGTGCTACGCTCCAAGAAGGACGAGATCGGCTACGGCGATCTCGACGGTTCGACCAATGTCGCGAAGGTCTCGGCGATCGGCGTCGGGATGCGCAGCCATGCGGGCGTGGCGGCGCAGATGTTTCACGCTCTCTCGGAAAAGGGCATCAACATCCAGGCGATCTCCACCTCGGAGATCAAGATCAGCATTTTGATCGATGCCGCCTATGCCGAGCTGGCGGTACGGACCTTGCACACGCTATTCGGTCTCGATAGCCGCTAGTTCCGCGCCAGGCGGGCTGTCGATGTTGCTAGGATGATGTCGCGGGCGCGATGAGCCCCCGCGAGGAATGGTGTTATGGCCCTTTCAATGAGCGCACCGAGACAGCTGCTGCGGCGCCTCCGCGAGGTGATGGCGCAGCCTGAGAGCACGCAGGCGCGGCTCGACCGGGTCGTGGTGCTCATCGCCTCCAATATGGTGGCCGAGGTGTGCTCGCTTTACCTGCGCCGGCGGGACGATTCGCTCGAACTGGTCGCCACGGAGGGTCTGGAAGAGCGCGCGGTTCACAACACCCATCTGAAACGTGGCGAAGGTTTGGTCGGCCTGATCGCGCAAGAAGCGGAAGCCATGCAGTTTCCGGATGCGCAGAACCATCCGGCCTACTCGTACCGCCCGGAAACCGGCGAAGAAATCTACCACTCCTTCGTCGGCGTCCCGATCCTGCGGGGCGGCCACGCCATCGGCGTATTGACGGTCCAGAACCGCACCCATCGGCAATACACCGATGAGGAGGTCGAGGCGCTGCAGACCACCGCGATGGTGTTGGCGGAAATGCTCGCCTCGAGCGGCATGCTGACAAACGACGACGTAGGCGCTGGGGAACGGGACGACGCGCTTCGGTTCGACGTGATGCCGCTTTCCGAAGGCGTGGCGCTCGGCCATGCGGTGCTGCACGAGCCGCCGGTCCTGGTCACCAAGCTCATCGCCGAGGATTCGGAGCTGGAGCAGCGGCGTCTGGATCAGGCGATCCACGATCTGACCGGCATGATCGATGCGATGCTGGAGCGGGGCGACATGGCGCGCGCCGGCGAGCATCGCGAGGTGCTGGAAGCCTTCCGCATGTTCGCCGACGACCGCGGCTGGCGCCGTCGTCTTGAGGAGGCGCTGCAGACCGGCCTGACGGCGGAAGCGGCGGTGCAGCGCGTGCGCAACGACACGCGGGCGCGGATGCTGCGCCAGACCGATCCCCATTCGCGGGATCGGCTGCACGATATCGACGATCTCTCCAACCGGCTGTTGAGGCTGCTCTCGGGCGGGGCGGGGACGGCTGCCTCGGGCAACCTGCCGGACGACAGCATCCTGATCGCGCGGAACATGGGGCCGGCGGAGCTTCTGGATTACGACCGGGAGAAGCTGCGCGGCCTTGTGCTGGTGGAGGGCGGCTCCGGCAGCCATGTGGCCATCGTGGCGCGGGCCTTGGGCATCGCAGCGGTGAGCCAGGCGAAGGGCATTTTGGAAACGGTGGAAGCGGGCGATGCCGCCATCGTGGATGCGGATGGCGGCGAGCTGCATATCCGGCCGACCCAGGAGGTCGTGCAGGCCTATTCGGACAAGGTACGTTTCCGGGCCAGGCGGCAGGCGCAATACGCGGCCCTGCGGTCGGTGCCCGCGGTCACCCTCGACGAGGTCAAGATCTCTCTGAACATCAATGCGGGACTGTTGTTCGATCTGCCGCATCTCGAAGAATCGGGCGCGGACGGCATCGGGCTGTTCCGCACCGAACTGCAGTTCATGATCTCGTCGACCTTCCCGCGGCTGGACCAGCAGACGCGGATGTATAAGGCGATCTTCGACGCGGCCGGCGGCAAGCCGGTGGTGTTCCGGACCCTCGACGTGGGCGGCGACAAGGTGCTCCCCTATTTCGAGGCGGTGAAGGAAGAGAACCCGGCACTCGGCTGGCGCGCCATACGGATGGCGCTGGACCGGCCGGCGCTGTTCCGCACCCAGATCAGGGCGTTGATGCGTGGCGCGGCGGGGCGCGAGCTCCGCATCCTGCTGCCCATGATCGCGGATGTCGAAGAGCTGACCGAAGCGAAGGCGCTGATCGCGAAGGAGCTGCAGATCCTGAAGCGCCACGGCAAGCAGGAGCCTTCGAAGCTGCTGATCGGCGCCATGGTGGAGGTGCCGGCGCTGCTCTGGCAGCTGGATCAGGTCATGCCGCTGGTGGATTTCGTCTCCGTGGGCAGCAACGATCTGATGCAGTTCATGTTCGCGGCGGACCGCTCCAACGAGAAGGTCGCCGGGCGCTTCGACAACCTCAACCGGGCCGCGCTGCGGGCGCTGCGTTCGATCGTGCTGGCCGGCAAACGCCACGAAGTGCCCATCACGCTTTGCGGCGAGATGGCGGGTCGGCCGCTCGAGGCCATGGCCCTCATGGGGCTGGGATTCCGCTCGATTTCCATGGCACCGGCCTCGGTCGGCCCGGTGAAGGCGATGGTTCTCTCCCTCGATGTCGGCGAGACGTCCGACCGGCTGCTAACCCTTTTGGACCAAGATTCTGGGAATCTGAGGGACCAATTGAAGGCTTTTGCAGTTGAAAAGGGTGTGCAGGTTTAGTGCGAGGCACCCATAACCTGTGCTTAGGTGACGCTGAGAGAGGCAAATAGCCCGGTGCACAGTGGTTGCAAATGCCGGGCCGATAGGTTTGTGTTGATGGAAATTCGCAGGATTAGGGATCGGTTCCGGGTTTTCCGGAATGCGTCGCGTTCCGTTTGGGCCGGAGATAAGAGATCCCGTTGGGCCACGCCTGCACATGCACGGGATACGCGAAATGCCCGCCGGCTTTGATGCGGAGGTCGCAGAGCTCTTTCGGGATCTTCGCCTCGCCGCCAATCTCGACGAGTCGCAGCTCGCAGACCGCCTCGACACACAGGTCGAGGTCGTCCAGGCGCTTGAGCAGGGCACCCTCTATGCCTTGCCGCCCTGGCCCGAGACCTCTCGGGTCGTCACGGCGTACGGCCAGCTTCTGAATCTCGATGTGCAGCCGCTGCTGCGGCGCGTCTATGCGCAGGTGGAGGCTGGCGTGATCCCCGAGGAGATGCCCTCGGACTCGCCCCAGACGCTCGATTTCTCGGGCTCCGATCCGTACGACAATTCGGACCCTTACGATCTCGGCAGCGAAACCTACGAGTTCGAGCCCTCGCCGGTGCAGGAGCCGTCCCCGGTTCACGAGCCTTCACCGCAAGGTGCGAGCAATGGGCTCTACCCGGACGAGCCTTCGCCCTATGGCGATCAAGGCGGCATGCCGCAGCAGCCACCTCGTCCGCAGCAGCCGCAGCAGAATTACGCGCCGCCCCGCCCGATGCCGCCGCAAGGCGCTCCGCGTCCGCAAGGGTATCCGCAGGGCCAGCCGCAAGGTTACCCGCAAGGTCAGCGGCCGCCGCAAGGCATGCCGGACCCGCGCGGGGCACAGCGGCCGATGGGACCAGGAGGACAGGCGCCGGGACAGTATCCGGGCCAGCGGCCCCAGCAGCCGCCGAGGCCGGGCGGTCCGCCGCCGCAATATCGACCGCAGCCGGGAGGTCCCCAGGGAATGCCGCCGGGCGGTCAGCAAGGCAGGCCTCAGCCGGGCGGCCAGTTCCGTCCCCAGCCCGGCGGTGCACCGCAGCCGCCGGGTGGCCAGATGCCGCCGCAGCCGGGGCATGCCGCGCCGCCACCGCCTCCGCCCCAGGATGCGGCATGGCCGGAAGCGGAATATGCCCCGCCCCCTGAGGCGGATTTTGCCGGCAAGGACGAGAAGAAGGCCGGCCGGCTGAAGAAGGCGATCGCAATGATCGTCATTGTGCTCGCGGCCATCTTCGTTCTATGGCTTCTGTTCAGCCAGGTCGGGTCGCTGTTCGGCACCGGCGGCGGTCCGCAGGAGGAGATCGGCCAGAGCGCCGAACCGCCCGCAGGCGACGCTGCCACGCTGGACGAGCCGGCGGATCCGAACGATCCGCAGAACCGGAAGGGTGACCGCCTGCCTGTGCCAGAGATGCCTCAATAGCCGCCAGGCCCTTACCTTGACCGCGATTCAGACCGATAAGCTCGATAAGCTCGTCTCCCGCTGGGAGGATGTGCAGAACACCCTGGCCACGGGTCCGGACCAGGAGACGTTCGTGCGCCTGTCCCGGGAATTCGCCGAGATCGATCCGATCGTGGCGACGATCAAGGAGCTGCGCAGCGCCCAGGAAGAGTATGACGGGCTGAAGCAGCTGCTCGACGATCCCTCGTCCGACAAGGAGATGATCGAGCTCGCCGAAGCCGAGAAGTGGGAGCTTGAGGAGAAGCTCGAGGCGCTGGAGCACAAGCTGAAGCTACAACTCCTGCCGAAGGATGCGGCGGATGAGAAGGACGCCATCCTCGAAGTCCGCGCCGGTACGGGCGGCGACGAGGCGGCCCTGTTCGCCGCCGATCTGTTCCGCATGTATCAGCGCTACGCCGACAAGAAGGGATGGAAGATCAACATCCTTTCGGCCAGCGAATCGGCGACCGGGGGCTACAAGGAAATCATCGCCAGCATCTCGGGTAAGGGCGTGTTCGCCCATATGAAGTTCGAGTCCGGCGTGCACCGGGTGCAGCGGGTTCCGGAGACGGAAACCCAAGGTCGCATCCACACCTCCGCAGCCACGGTGGCGGTGCTGCCTGAGGCCGAAGAGGTGGATGTGGCGATCGAGGACAAGGATCTGCGGATCGACGTCTTCCGGGCGAGCGGGCCGGGCGGGCAGTCGGTGAACACCACCGACAGCGCGGTGCGCATCACCCATATTCCGAGCGGGATCGTGGTGATCCAGCAGGACGAGAAGTCCCAGCACAAGAACAAGGCGAAGGCCATGAAGGTGCTGCGTTCGCGTCTCTACGATGCAGAGCGCATGCGCCAGGAATCGGCACGCGCGGCGGACCGGAAGAGCCAGATCGGCTCCGGCGACCGCTCCCAGCGCATCCGGACCTACAATTTCCCGCAAGGCCGCGTGACCGATCATCGGATCAATCTCACCCTGCACAAGCTAGACCTGATCCTTGCCGGCGAAGGGCTGGACGAGATCGTGGACGCGCTGACCACAGAGCATCAGGCGAATCTCCTGGCCGAGATGCAGGACCAGGTGGCCGCAGGTACCGAGCCGGACACGGTCGATGGCTAAGTCGCCGCCATATCGGGGGGCGACAATGCGGGAGGCGGTCGCGGCAGCCGCCTCAGAAATCGAAGCCGGAGGGGCCGAGACGCCGATGCTGGATGCGCGGCTCCTGCTCTTCGCCAGCACCGGGATTTCCGCCGAAGATTACATCCGCGATCCAAGCCGTTCCCTGTCGGACGCCGAGGCTGACCGCTTCGCAGCGTTCGTCGCGCGTCGCGCGGCCGGCGCGCCGGTCTCGCGGATCGTCGGACGGCGCGAATTCTATGGGCGCGACTTCCGTCTTGGCGCGGACACGCTCGATCCCAGAGCCGATACGGAGACCTTGGTCGAGGCGGTGCTGAAGAGCATTGCGCCGGGTGAGGCGCCGCGGTTCCTCGATCTGGGGGTGGGGAGCGGCGCGATCCTGCTCACCTTGCTGGCCGAGATTCCGGGCGCCACGGGTGTTGGCGTCGACCGGAGCTTGGCAGCGCTGGAGGTGGCGCGGGAGAATGCGCGTGCTCTCGGCCTGGCTGACCGCGCCGCCTTTTGCTGCGGCGACTGGCATTCCGCCTTCGACCGCCCCATCTTCGATATCGTCGTGGCGAACCCGCCCTATATCGCGAGCGAAGAAATTGGCGGGCTCGCTCGAGACGTGCGCGATCACGATCCGCTGCTGGCCCTGGATGGCGGCGCGGATGGGCTCGATGCCTATCGTAGGATTCTGGCGGAGCTGCCCGGCATCCTGACGCCGGGCGGGGCGGTCTTCTTCGAGATCGGCGAGAGCCAGAGCGAGGCGGTCGGCGCACTCATGAAGGACGCAGGACTGGCGCTGGACGAGGCTGCATGGCTGACGCGCGACCTCGCCGGAAGACCCCGCTGCGTCACCGGAAAATGGCAGGTGCGGCGGTCGGGCGCAGGGATGAGCCGAAGCAAAAAAGAGCTTGGAAGTGCGCCGGCTTCGGGCTAGGTTTCTCGCAATGGATGAACACTCTCGGCTGAAGCGCGATGCGCTCGCTGATTGTAGTGGCAACGAGCGGAAATCTTCTGATCTTCTAGAACCTGACTGCAAGGCCGCCAGCCTTTGGCGGGACGTTCGGAAGATGCTCGACCGCCCTTCTTAGATCGGGGTTCCGGACCCCAGGTGATCGGGGTCACAGACCCAAAGTCGGGTGCCGCATGGGACGGCTCCTCAGTCTCGGTTCGGTGCCTTGGCCGGGCATGCCGGAGCCATGTTGGAACGCCGCCTTGCCGAGTACCGCCGTTCGTTCGGTTTTTCGCAGCGGCATCGATGGATGGGCTCCGTTTCGCCCGCTCCGTCACGAAGGGGTCCATCGGGTAAGGGCTCGATCTGAATAACGTGTTGGCCGGGTCGAACCGGCTGAAGAGTTTGGGGAAGGAATGGTGGCGAATGCCGCCAAGCAATCGTTAAAGGGAGCTGATGAGGCAAGGACAGCAGAATAGGCGGGGCCGCGGTCGCGGTGGCCGCAAATCCCAGAATCCGCTCGCACGGAACTACGAATCGAACGGTCCGGACGTGAAGATCCGCGGCACGGCTGCGCATATCGCTGAGAAGTATATGTCGCTCGCCCGGGACGCGCTTTCCGCCGGCGATTCGGTTGGGGCCGAGAGCTATCTCCAGCACGCCGAGCACTACAACCGCATCATCATGGCGGCCCAGACGCAGCAGCAGGGCAGCCAGGGCAATCAGCCCAACGATGGCGCCAACGGCAGCAACTATCGGGGCCGTTCCGACGACGACGATTCGTCCGACGACGCCGACGATTCCGATCAGGATGAGGAGGCCGCCGCACCGCGCAACGAGAGGCCGCGGCGGAACTCCAAGCGGAACGGCAACGGCGCCGAAAAGAACGCCCAGAACACGCAAGAAGATCGCGATCGCCGCGAGGCGCGCGACGACCATGACGAGCACTCTTCCGCCGGCGGCAAGCCGCAGGAAGAGGGCGCTTCCGAAGAGGCTGTCGGCTAGAGCAGCCTTCATCCAGCTTCGGCTTCCAGCCTTCCTTAAAGGCTTGCTCAATCGCCTGCCTATCAGCCGGCTGCCGCGCGACATTCGTTGCGGCAGCCGCGCTCCCAGGCCCGCACCCGCTTTTCCCGGTGCTTCGCCCAATGCCGCCGAATGTGCCGCGATGAGACGGCGCTTTAGGAGCTTCCTTACCGCTCGCTCCTCTTTTGCGCGGCCAATCCCTCCCTATATCCTGCATTAATAAATCGCAGTTATCAGCGTACTCTGCGCTCGTTTCAGTCGCTGCGGCAGGGCTTCGCCTTGCGCGGCCTGCGGGACCGATACGCCTATAGGGATACATCATGGATATTGAGAAATTTTCCGATCGTCTGAAGGGTTTCCTCCAGTCCGCGCAATCGGTTGCTTTGCGCGAGGGACACCAGCAGATCACGCCCGAGCATCTTCTGAAGGTCTTGCTCGACGATCCGGAGGGGCTGGCGAGCGGGCTCATCACGCGCGCCGGCGGCAACGCGAAGCAGGCGCTGGAGCGGACGGAAGCGGCGCTCGGCAAGCTGCCCAAGGTCTCCGGCCAGGGCGCGCAGACCTACATGGCATCGGCCACCGCGAAGGTGCTGGACGAGGCGGAGCAGCTCGCCACCAAGGCTGGCGACAGCTTCGTCACTGTGGAACGGCTGCTGCAGGCGCTGTCGCAATCCAAGGATACGGAAGCGGAGAAGATCCTCACCGGCTCCGGGCTGACGCCGGCGACCTTGCGCGCCGCGATCGACGATCTGCGCAAAGGGCGCACCGCCGATTCCGCGGGCGCCGAGCAATCCTACGATGCGCTGAAGCGCTATACCCAGGATTTCACCGAGGCTGCCTCCAAGGGAAAGCTCGATCCTGTGATCGGCCGCGACGAGGAGATCCGCCGCACGATCCAGGTGCTGTCGCGCCGGACCAAGAACAATCCGGTGCTGATCGGCGAACCGGGCGTCGGCAAGACCGCCATCGTCGAAGGGCTCGCCCGCCGTATCGTGGAAGGCGACGTGCCGGAGAGCCTGAAGGACAAGAAGGTGATGGCGCTCGACATGGGCTCGCTCATCGCTGGTGCGAAATATCGCGGCGAGTTCGAAGAGCGGCTGAAGGCCGTGCTGTCGGAGATCCAGGCGGCCGAAGGCGGCATCATCCTCTTCATCGACGAGATGCATACGCTGGTTGGCGCAGGAAAAGCCGACGGCGCGATGGACGCCTCCAACCTGCTCAAGCCCGCATTGGCCCGAGGCGAGCTCCATTGCGTGGGCGCCACGACGCTCGACGAGTATCGCAAGCATGTCGAGAAGGACGCAGCGCTCGCCCGCCGCTTCCAGCCGGTCTTCGTGGCCGAGCCGACGGTGGAGGATACGATCTCCATCCTGCGCGGGCTGAAGGAGAAATACGAGCTGCATCACGGTGTTCGGATCGCCGACAGCGCGCTGGTCACCGCCGCGACCCTCTCCAACCGCTACATCACCGACCGCTTCCTGCCCGACAAGGCCATCGACCTCGTCGACGAGGCGGCGTCGCGCCTGCGCATGCAGGTGGATTCCAAGCCGGAGGCGCTGGACGAACTCGACCGGCGCATCATCCAGCTGAAGATCGAGCGCGAAGCCCTGAAGAAGGAGACCGACGACGCCTCCAAGGACCGGCTGGAGAAGCTGGAGAAGGAGCTCGTCAACCTGGAGGAGGAAGCGTCCTCCGTCGGCCAGAAATGGCTGGAGGAGAAGGAGAAGCTGCAGGGCGCCCAGAAGCTGAAGGAGCAGCTGGACGCGGCCCGCATCGAGCTTGAGCAGGCCCAGCGCGGTGGCGATCTCGCCAAGGCGGGCGAGCTGGCCTATGGCCGGATCCCCGAGCTGGAAGCCAAGCTGAAGGAGATGGAAGAGACGGAGAGCCAGGGCGGCGTGATGGCCCAGGAGGTCGTCACCCCCGACATGGTCGCCCAGGTCGTCTCCCGCTGGACCGGCGTTCCCGTCGACCGGATGCTGGAAGGCGAGCGCGAGAAGCTGCTGCAGATGGAGACCGGCCTCGCCAAGCGCGTGGTCGGCCAGGAGGAGGCGGTGACCGCCGTCGCCACGGCCGTCCGCCGGGCGCGCGCCGGCCTGCAGGACCCCAACCGGCCGATCGGCTCGTTTATTTTCCTCGGCCCCACGGGCGTCGGCAAGACGGAGCTCTCCCGCGCGCTGGCCGAATTCCTGTTCGACGACGAGAGCGCGATCCTGCGCATCGACATGTCGGAATACATGGAGAAGCACGCGGTGGCCCGTCTGATCGGCGCGCCGCCCGGCTATGTCGGCTACGAGGAGGGCGGGGCGCTGACCGAGGCCGTCCGCCGCCGGCCCTATCAGGTCATCCTGTTCGACGAGATCGAGAAGGCCCATCCGGACGTCTTCAACGTGCTGCTCCAGGTGCTGGACGACGGCCGCCTGACGGACGGGCAGGGGCGCACGGTCGATTTCCGCAACACGCTGATCATCATGACGTCGAATCTCGGCGCCGAGTATCTGGTGAACCAGCCGGAGGGCGAGGATTCAGACCAGGTGCGCGACCAGGTGATGGATGTGGTGCGGGCCCATTTCCGGCCCGAGTTCCTGAACCGCGTGGACGAGATCATCCTGTTCCACCGGCTGAAGCGGAACCAGATGCGAGCCATCGTCGATATCCAGATGGTCCGTCTGCAGAAGCTGCTGGCCGACCGCAACATCACCCTGGAGCTGTCTGACGACGCCAAGGAGTGGCTCGGCAACAAGGGCTACGACCCGGCCTATGGCGCCCGGCCCCTGAAGCGCGTGATCCAGAAATACGTGCAGGACCCGATGGCCGAGCTCCTCCTGGAGGGCAAGGTGCATGACGGCGAGACGGTCAACGTCACCACCCGCGACGGGGGGCTGGTGTTCAACGGCGAGGCCGTGCGCGCCGCGGCTTAAGACGCACCACACTCACGAGCTTTGAAGGCCGTCATTGCCGAGCCCCGGCGATGGCGGTCTTTTCGTTTCAGCTTTCAGTCTTAAGGATTGACGTCGGCGACGCGGGTGGTGATCGGGTCGATCTGCATCAGGCTTTCGATGCGGGCGCGCTCTTTCTGGAATTCGGCAAGCTGGCGGCCGGTGAGCTGGAGGCCGCGGGGGACCTGGATGGTCATCGGGTCCACGAAGTCGTTGTTTACGAGCACTTCGAAGTGACAGTGCGGGCCGGTCGAGCGGCCAGTGGAGCCGACGAAGCCGATGACCTGGCCCTGCTTCACCTGCACGCCGGTATGCATGCCGTCGGCGTATTCCGACATATGGCCGTAGGCCGTGTCGAAGCCGTTGGGGTGCTTGATGCGGACATAGTTGCCGTAGGCGCCGTTGCGGCCGACGGACTGGACGGTGCCGTCGCCGGCGGCGACGATCGGGGTGCCGCGGGGGGCGGCCCAGTCGACGCCGGTATGCATGCGGGTGCCGCCGAGGAGCGGATGGCGGCGATAGCCGTAGCCGGAGGTGTACCGGCCGCCGCGGACCGGATTGCGCATCAAGAACTTCTTCGCGCTGTTGCCCGACGGGTCGTAGTAGTCGACCACGCCGTCCGGAGTGCGGAAGCGGTAGAAGGTGCGGGTCTCGTTGCGCACGGTGATGGTGGTGTAGAGCAGCTCGCCGCCGGCCTCGTCGGTCTCGCCAGTGCCCTCAGGCAGATCGAAGAAGGCTTCGAACGTGTCGCCGGGTCGGACCTTCTGCTTGAAGTCGACGTCGTAGGAGTGGATGCGAAGGAGCTGGCGGATCGCTTTCGGCGGGATCTTCTGTTCCAGGGCCGCTTCGTAGAAGGCCTTGTAGAGGGTCACCTTGGTCGGATCCGATTCCTCTTCCTGCTCCTTCTTCATGGCCTCGATGGCGGCGATGTCGACCGCCTGGTCGGAGGCGAGATAGTCGCCGTCGGAGCTGCGGGCCACGGTGGCGATGTGCTTGTCGTCCTCGCTGAAGACGCTGACCCGGACGGCGTCCATGGCGCCGGTGTCGCTCGGGGTCGGCACGAGGGTGAAGCGGATCTCCTGCTTCGGCTGCAGAGTGTCGGGGGAGAAGACGGGCTTCATGGCGGCGATGATGGCGCTCGCCTGGGACATGTCGGCGCCGGCTCTCTTGATGATAGCGAGCAGGCTGTCGCCGCTCTTCACCTCGATGGCCTTCACCTCGGTGCCGGGCAGCAGCTTCGGCTTCCCGTCGTCCTCGTCTTCCACCAGCTTGTTGATGATGGTGAGGTTCCGCTCCGCCGGCTCGTCCATCTCCTCGTCGGGGCTGTAGGAGGCCTGCTGGAGCGGGAAATCGTCGTCGGCGCCGGGGGTCGCGGGGCCGTCCACGGCGCGCTCTGCGTAGGCGAAGTTCTCAGCCGCTTCAGCGACGAGGCTCAGAACTTCGTCCGGGCCGAGCTCCAGGCCGTCATTGCCCAGAGAATCCATGGGGAGGTCTACGACCTTGGCGCTGAAGCGCTTCTGATTCTCCGCATCGCCCTCGCCCCCGATCGGGGTGTTGTCAGAGTAGAGGGTGAAGGGATTGAAGGGAGGGATGTTCTCGGGGTGGGCGGGCTGCTGGGTGGAAAGGCCTACGACCAGCCGTACGTACGGTTTGATGGTGATGAATTCGCGGGCGCCCTGGCGCTGCACCACGGTCTCGTGGATGAGCTGGCGGCTGGCGAACCCGGTGGAGGTGGTCTCGATCCGGTCGCCCTTCAGGGCGGTGGGGCTTTGATCCGAATCCTGGGCGATGCTCGCCGTCTCCATGGGCCGCAGGGCGGCGAGGCTGGCGCGCTTGATGGAATCCATCATGCCGGCGCCATCCTCCATATTCATGGAGGCGTAGACGGCGATGCCGATCAGGCAGAGGCCCACCGTGCCGGCGAGGCAGGTGCTGGCCATCCATTTCAGGCGGCCGGTGATTCCGTGGGTCTCGTGATCGCAGAGATAGACTTCGGGGATGCTGCGCTCGGTCTCTTTGTGCCGGGCGAGATAGATCTGGGGCAGGCCGCGCGGCTCCGACTTGATGAGAGCACCGGCCTTGCGGGTGATCAGCGCAATGGGATCTTGCGATTCAGACAATCCGTTCCCCCCGTGACCGGTCCCTCAACCGCTGCCGCTTTGCCGAAGGGCTTCCCTCGGAAACGCGCAAGTCCCTGACTGTCCCTCGGGGCTTGCGGCGGTAGAAC
>Ga0310345_10000906_pt1 | contig 36659 bp, 27 predicted proteins | sample HC15DNA20500_MG_FD_204667 | JGI IMG/M metagenome (GOLD analysis project Ga0310345, IMG submission 204667) | Marine microbial communities from station ALOHA, North Pacific Subtropical Gyre - HC15-DNA-20-500_MG | ecosystem: Environmental > Aquatic > Marine > Oceanic | place: Pacific Ocean: North... | reverse complement strand
CCATGCTCGGCCGCATGCCCGGCGACACCCTCGGCACCGTGTGGTTCGACGACAACGTCTTCCACCACACCGCGCCCGACCTCTTCAACCCCGACGCCGGCATCGCGCGCCTCATCGCCCGGGACAACACCGCCTACACCAGCCACGGCAGCTTCTACGGCGGCGGCATGAGCCCCGGCTGGATCCTCAGCGGCAACACCATCGCTCCCTACCGCCCGGCGCCCTAGCTAGAACCTTTCGTCCACTCCCAAGGCGGGGTCGGGCCACTGGCTCGGCCCCGCCTCCCTTTTTCGGCCCGTCGAGCCACCGCGCTCCTCCGGGCGCGCCTCCCCGGAGTGGTTGTGTCATCCTCTCGGGCGACGATGTGCAGGCTCTTCGGTTTTCGTAGCGTGATCCCCAGTCAGGTCCACCGCTCGCTGGTCGCGGCGGAGAACGCGCTGGGGCGGCAGAGCGCGGGGCACCCGGACGGATGGGGCGTGGCGTTCTACGTGGACGGCGCGCCCCACGTGACCCGCAGCCCGAGCCACGCGCTGAGCGACGCGCTCTTCCATCGGGTGAGCGGCGTGGTGGCCTCGGAGACGGTGCTGGCCCACGTGCGCAAGGCGACGCAGGGGCCGATGACGGTGCTGAACTGTCACCCCTTCCAGTACGGCCGCTGGGTCTTCGCGCACAACGGCGACATCCCGCGCTTCCACAAGGACTACCGCCGGGAGCTCATGCAGGAGGTCGCGCCGCGCCTGCGTCGCTTCATCCTCGGCGAGACGGACAGCGAGGTGATGTTCTTCGTCTTCCTGTCCAAGCTCGAGAAGTTCGGGCGCCTCGACAAGCCGCACGCGGTCGGCGACGTGATGGAGGCGCTCCGGGACACCATCGCGGACGTGCAGAAGATCTGCGGGCCGGTCGCCGAGGACGAGAACCTCTTCCTCACCTGCATCGTGACCGACGGCGTCACCATGGTCGCGCACCAGGGCGGCAAAGAGCTCTACTGGTCGACCTACAAGACGCGCTGCGCCGACCGGGACACCTGCCCGAGCCTCGCGCCGGAGTGCGAGGCCCCGAGCGAGAGCGGCTACGTGAACCACCTGATCTTCACCAGCGAGCCGCTGCAGGGCGAGAACGTCTGGCAGGAGATGCAGCCGGGCGAGCTGATCGGCGTGGACTGGCGGATGCGGGTCCGCCGTCACGAGCCGGGCGTGCGCCGCCTCGACGTGGTCTCTCACGCGTAGGTCTGCTCGAGCTTCCGCTTCTTCTTCGGGCGCTCCGGCGCGAGGCGTCCCGCCCCGCGCTCGACGATGTAGTTCAGCTCCGCGCCGACGAGCACGCTCAGGCTGCTGATCCAGAGCCACATCATGAAGACGATGACCGCGCCGATCGCGCCGTAGGTCTCCTGGTAGCTGCCGAAGCGCGACGCGTAGAAGCTGAACGCGGCCGAGCCGGCGAGCCACAGCGCCGTCGCCGCCACCGCGCCCGGGCTCACCCACCGCCAGCGCGGCTTGCCGTCGCGGTCCGGCGCGAGCCGGTAGATCCAGCCGAGGCCGAGCATCACCGCGAGCGCGAGCAGCGGCCAGCGGAGCCACGTGATGGCGCTCTCCACCGACCCGCCGAGCTGCAGGGCCTCGAGCGCCGGCGGCACGAGCGCCACCAGGGCCAGCGCGGCCGCCGCGAACACCAGGAGCGCGAGGGTCACGCCGATCGCGAGCCCGCGGACCTTCAGGAAGCTGCGCGTCTCTTCGCGCTCGTAGGCCTGGTTGATGGCGGCGAAGAGCTGGCTGACGCCGCTCGACGCGCTCCAGAGGAGGCCGAGCAGCGAGACCAGGAAGCCGACGCCGAGCGCGCCCGAGCTCTGGGCGACCAACGCGTGCATCTGCGAGCCGATCAGGTCGGCCGCGCTCGGGGGCATCACCGCGTAGAGCTGCTCGAGCTGGCTCTCCACCTGGGCCGGGTCCGAGAAGAGCCCGTAGAGGGAGACCAGCGCGATCAGCGCCGGGAAGATCGCCAGCATGGCGTAGAAGGCGAGGCCGGCGGCCACCGCCGGGACCCGGTCTCGCTTCAGCTCGTCTTTCAGGGCGCGCAGGGTGTCCATCATCGCGACGGAGACGTTTGCACCGCCCGTTCCGCCGCCACGCGACCGGCGCCCCGCCCATCGCGCGGCGGGGCAGGGCGCCTCGGGCGCGACGGAGCGCTACGCCCAGAAGCCGTCGGGCAGGGCCTCGGGCGCGGACGCGAAGGAGTCGCGCTTGTGCTTGGGCACGTAGCTCGGGTCGTCGTCCCGGTAGCTCTCGCCGTGACCGACCTCGTAGATGCCGCGGATGCGGAGCGCGATCTCCTTCGACTGCGCGAGGATCTCCTCGTGCAGGCCGGCCCCGTTGGTCCAGCCGCCGGTGAACCAGAGGTTGCTCTGCCCCTGCACCGCGGGCAGCAGGCGCTGCGCCGCCATGGCGTCGACCGTGAGCGTGTTGTGGCGGAGATAGGCGACCGCCTTCACCCGGTTCGAGGCCGGCAGGTCCAGCATGCTCGGCACGCCCTCGTCGTTCACCGCTCCGAAGGGGGTGAGCGTGAGATACGGCGGCGCGTTCGAGTCCTCGCCCTGATGCTTCCGCGTCACGTAGGTGATGGTGTACGGGCGCAGCGAGCGGGTGCCCGGCGGGTAGACGAGGATGTTGTAGGTGCTCCAGAGCGACTCGTCCTCGGGGAGCATCGCCTGGTCGTCGTGCACCACCGCCATCGAGTCGAAGTACTCGAACTGCGAGAGCAGGGTGGGCACCAGCGGCGGGAGCCCGAGCGCGATGACCCGGCTGACCACGTCGGCGTAGACGGCGCTGATCACGTGGTCGAAGGACTGCCGTCCTCCGCTCGGCGTCGCCGCGCTGAGGACCCTCCAGCCGCGGCCGGGATCGAGGTAGGCGGTGGGCGAGTGCCCGAGCCGGAGCTCCACGCCGCGCGCCTCGAGGCACCGGACGAGCTGACGGATCCAGTCGCTCGCGCCGTTGACGAAGTAGTGGCGGGGCGAGGCCTCGTCGTTCTGCTTGGCCGCGCGGATCGCGTCGGTGCGCAGCCGGTCGCCGATGCCCTCCTGGAGGTGGTAGTAGCTCATCACCGCGCGGATCGGCATCGACCCCGGATCGCGGTCGTTCATGTAGTACATGCCGTTGATGCGGGCGCGCAGGTTGTACTCGGCGAAGTCCTCGGAGTAGCCCTGCTCGGCGATGAACTCGTCGACGCTCATCGTCGCGTACTTCGCCTCGTGCAGCACGTCGTAGGCGACCGCCTGGAAGGCGTCCCAGTCGCGCGCGATGTCCTTCAGCCACGGCTCCTCGGGGTGCTCCTCCCAGTGCGCCATCTGCTCGGCGGTGTAGGTGCGCGCGCCCCGGGTCACGCCGCGCGGCGTGGTCCAGGTGGTGGTGTCGATGAGCGGCTCGTGAGGGACCGGGTAGCCGTCCTGCTCGAGCTGCGCGAGCACCGCCATGAACAGGTGGTAGCGCTCGGTGTTGAAGTCGTTGACGGCCAGGTCGACGAACGGCTTCGTGTAGCCGTCGTCGCCGAGGTAGGCGCTGTAGCAGTTGCCGCCGATCCGTTCGGCGACGTCGAAGACGGTGCAGCGGTAGATGGTCTCGCCGTCCGCCGACGTGCGCCCGTGAAGGAAGTAGGCGGCGGACAGGCCTGCGACGCCTCCGCCGAGGATCGCGACGTGCTTCTCCGTGGTCATGGAACCCTCCCGCGCGCACGCTACCCGGAGGCGCGCGCGTGGGGCAATGACGTTTTCAGCCGGCCGACGGTTTCCACGCGAGGATCGCGAGGCTCTCGGGGTGAGAGAGGAAGCCGCGGCGGGCCGCCTCGTCCTCGATGCGATCGGCCCGGGTCTCGAGCCGGGCGCGCGCGTCGGCGATCGCGGCCGCGGCTCCGTCGGCGTCGCCCGCGGCGTCCCGCGCCATCGCCAGCGCGAGGGGCGGCACCGCCTCCCCCTGCAGCATGCCCCCGAGCCGCTCGAGGGTCGCCATCGCGCGCTCGGCCGCGGCGAGGCCCTCCTCGGCCCGGCCCGTCAGCGCCAGCGCGCGCGCGTGCAGACCGAGCGCCCAGGCCTCCAGCCCGGGGGAGACCGACAGGAGCGCGGCCGCCTCGCGCGCCGAGGCCTCCTCCGCCCGGTGCTCGCCCTCGAGGTGCTCGAGCGCGGCGCGGTGCGCGATCGCCCACCCCATGAGGCGCGGGTTGCCCACCGCGCGACACTCGGCGATGGCCTGCTCCAGCACCGCGCGCGCCTCCCCCCGCGCGCCCGCGACGTGGGTCAGGATGTAACCGAGGTTCACCTTCGCATAGGTGATCGCTTGCTGGGCGCCCATGTCCTCGCAGCGCTTGAGGTTGGCGCGGCAGACGCGCTCCGCCTCCACGAAGTCACCGAGCTCCGCGTGGCACCACGCGACCGTGGTCCGCTCCAGCGACGCGTTGCGCACGTCGCCGGCGCGCTCGAAGGCGTCGACCGCGCGCGAGAGGTGGTGGAGGAAGGTGCTGACGTCGCCCACCATCGCGGCCCGCACGCCGCGCACGTGATGCACCTGGCCCAGGGTGAGCGCGTCCAGGTCCTCCGCGGCGGCCAGCTCGGCGACCCGGGCGAGCACCCGATCGGCCTCGTCGAAGCGGCCGTGGAAGATCAGCTGGAAGGTGCCGCGGCAGAGCGCGATGAGCTGCTCGGCGGCGGCGTCGGCCGCGGGGCGCGAGGCGAGCACCCGCTCGAAGAGCGCGTCGACGCCGTCGAAGTCGCCGAGGCGCGCGCTCGCCACCGTCGCGCTGCCGAGCGCGCGGTACCAGTCCCGGCTCCCGGCGGGCAGGAGCGCCTCGGCCTCCTCGCCGCGCTCGCGGGCGCCCGCGTAGTCGCTCTGCCAGTAGCGGGCGAGGGACTCGAGCGCGCGGAGCGAGCCGAGCGTGACCCCGGCGGCGCCGGCCTGGGCGGCGCGCGAGACCCGCTCGACCGCCGCCTCGAGGTCGTTGCCCTCGAGCGCCTGATCGGCGGCGCGGTGGAACCATCGGATCGCCTCGTTGCGGGCGCCGCCGCGGTCGAAGTGCTCGGCGAGCACCACCGCGTCTTGCTCGCCGGCGCGCCGGAGCCACTCGCCCGCGAGCCGGTGGCCGACCTCGCGGTCCTCCTCGGTCAGCAGCGCGTAGGCGCCGTCCCGCATGAGCGCGTGCCGGAAGCGCCACTCGGTCTCGGCGGGGAAGCGGGACTCGTGACGGCGGCTGACGACCTCGCGCTCGCTCAGCTCGCGGAGCCACTCCGCCGCCGAGACCGGGGCGTCGCCGAGCAGCCCCTCGACGGCGCGCGTCCAGAAGACCTCGCCGAACACCGCGGCCGCGCGCAGCACCGTCTTGGCCTCGTGCCCCAGCGCGTCGAGCCGCGTCTGCACCATGCCGATCACGGTGTCCGGCAGAGCGCCCCGCTCGTCCTCGGCCGCCGCCCGGATCAGCTCCTCGAGGTAGAAGGCGTTCCCGCCGGCGCGGACCGCGAGCTTGCGGGCCAGGTCCTCGTCGACGTCCTCGCCGAGGACCTGCTTGATCAGCTGCACGCTGGCGCGCTGGCTGAGGCTCGCGAGGTGGATCTCCTGAAGCCCGCGGCGCTCGAAGAGATCGCCAAAGCGCTCCTTCACCTCGGGCCGCGCGAGCGCGAGCACCATCAGGGGCAGCTCCTCGCACCGCGCGAGCGCCGCGTCGACGAAGCGCACCGACGGCACGTCGCCCCAGTGCAGATCCTCGAGGATGACGAGCACCGGGCGACGCGCGCACTCGGCCGCCAGCCAGTCGGTGAAGGCGCGACGCATCGCCTCGCCAAGCAGCATCGGATCCTGGCGCGCGGCCCGCAGCGCGTCCGGCACCTCGCCCTCGAGCGGCGCGCCGATCAGCTCGGCCAGGAAGACCCAGACCCGCTCGAGGTCGTCGCCGTCGAGCGCCCGGGCCAGCCGCTCGCGGAGCCGACGCCGGGTCTCGTCGGGCCGGCTGGCGTCGGTGGCCCCGGCCCAGCGCCGGAGCGCCGGCGCGATCATGCCGAAGGGCGAGCCCGCGCTGAGCGAGTCGCCTTGCCCCTCGAGCACGGTGACCGACTCGCCTCTCCGCCGGAGCGCCCGCAGCAGCTCGTAGCGGAGCCGCGTCTTGCCCATGCCCGCCTCGGCGGTGACGAGCGCGGCGGTGGCCATGTGCTCCTCGACCGTGTGGTCCCAGAGCGAGCTCAGCGTGCCCAGCTCGCGTCGGCGGCCGACCGAGACGGTGGGCTTGCCGAGCAGGGTGCGCGTCGCCTCCTTGGTGCGCTCCCCCACCAGCCGCCCGGCGCTGCCGTGCTGCGAGAGGTCGAACCTCGCCTCGAGCAGCGGCACGGTCGAGGACTGCACCCGGACCTCGCCGCGGGTGGCCTCGCCGAGGAGCGACGCGGCGCGGTCGACCGCCTCGCCGACGGGGACGCGGCCGTCGCTCTCCGCCTGGCCGAGGCCGATGGCGAGGGAGAGCTCGGGCACCGCGTGCCGGAGGGCGAGCGCGATCCGGCCCGCGCGGACCGCCTGGTCCGAGGGCGCGCCCGGCGGCTCGAAGGTGACCACGAACGACCCCGGCGAGAGCCAGACGAGGCTCGCCCCCGCCCGCTCCACCGCCAGCTCGACCTCCGCCCTCGCCGCGCCGGCGCCGGCCGGGAGCGCGCCCACCACCACGCAGCGCACGCGCCGCTCGCTCCCGCCGAGCGAGGGGGTCGACGGGCGGATGCCGTAGGCCGGCGTCGGCGCGCTCGTGTCGATGACCTCGAGGGCCACCGCGAGCATCTCCCCGTTCGGGTGCCGCGCGTCGGGGTCCTTCTCGAGCGTCCGCTGCACCAGGTCGAGGAGCGGCGCCGGGAGGTCCGGCCGCGCGGCGTGGATGGAGGGCGGCGCGTCGAGCAGGATCTTCGCGAGGAGCGCCATGATGTGGTGGGCGCGGAACGCCGGGGTGCCGGCGAGGCACTCGTAGAGCACGCAGCCCAGGGCCCACACGTCGGCGGCGGGCCCCACCTTGCCCTCGGCGCGGACCTGCTCGGGGGCCATGTAGGCCGGCGTCCCGACGAGCACCCCCGTCATGGTGAGCGGTCGCGCGTCCCGCAGGGCGGCGGCGCCGAGGTCGAGCAGCTTGACCTGCCCCACGTCGCCGCCGACCAGGAAGAGGTTCGCCGGCTTGACGTCGCGGTGCACGATGCCGTGGCGGTGCAGCTCGGCCAGGGCGGAGGCGACGCGGCGCCCGAGGGTCAGCGTGTCCGCCGGCGACAGGAAGCCCACGGTGGGCTTGCCCGACGCCAGGGTCGCGTCGCTCCGCGCCCCGAGGTGGTTGCGCAGGTCCTCGCCCTCGAGCCACTCCATCGCGAGGTAGGCGGTCCCGTCGGCGGTCATGCCGTGCGCGACGTGCTCGACCAGCGCCGGGTGACGGACCCGCGCGAGCACCTGCGCCTCGCGGGCGAAGCGGTCCTCGGCCGAGGGATCGTCGGTGGCGATGAGCTTGAGCGCGACCGGGCGGCCGGTGTGGCCGTCGGTCGCTCGGAGCAGCCGACCCATGCCGCCGCGCGCGATCTCGGCCTCGAGCGTGAAGCGCCCGTCGACGACGTCCCCCGGATGCACGGCGCGAGGGTCGCACAAGTGCGCGCGCCGCGAAAGGGGCGCTGTCGCCGGTTTGAGCGCGTCCGGGGTGGGATTACCTCCCGCGCGTATGGCCGCGCTGCTCTCCCTCGTGGTGGTCGTCGTGCTCTCGCTGCTGGTCACGCGGGTGGCGACCACCGCGCTCGTGCACACCGGCCTCTCGCGCGAGGTGGCCAAGTTCCAGGCGCGGTCGGCGTTCACCGGGGTGGGGTTCACGACGAGGGAGTCGGAGAAGGTGGTCGGGCACCCGGTGCGCCGGCGCGTGGTGCTGCTCCTGATGCTGCTCGGCAACGCCGGCTTCATCACCGCGCTGGCGTCGCTGGTGTTGACGTTCGTGAACGAGTCGTTCGGCACCACGCTGCTGCGCGTCGGCATCCTGCTCGCGGCGCTCGCCGCCATCTGGCGCCTCGCGGCCAGCCGCTTCCTCGACCGCCGCATCGAGCGGCTGATCGTGGCCGCCCTCCGCCGCTTCACCGACCTCGACGTCGCCGACTACGCCAGCCTGCTCCACGTGAACGGGCCGTTCGGCATCGGCTCGCTGCGGGTCTCCGAGGGGGACTGGGTGGCGCACAAGACGCTCGCCGAGTCCCGCCTCCGCCACGAAGGCGCCATGGTGCTCGGCGTGGAGCGCGCCGACGGCAGCTACGTGGGCGCCCCCGACGGCGCGACCGAGATCCTCCCGGGGGACGAGCTCGTGCTCTACGGCCGTGACGACGTGCTCCGCGGCCTCGACGACCGCCTCGAGGGCCTGCGCGGAGACGCCGAGCACGCCGCCTGAACGGCGTGACGAGTCGGTGTCGGTGCCGCGCCTCCCCGGATGGCGACAAGCGAGCCCGCCCCGGTCTGCTAGGGTCTCCGCGGCAATCTGGCCCGCTCGCGGTGGGCCCTGGGAGGAATCATGAGAAAGAGCTTGTGCTTGGGCGTCGCCCTCGCGCTCGGATCCGCGCTCGCGGTCGGGTGTGACGGCGATGGCGACGAGATGGACTCGGGCGTCGACTCCGGCGTGATGGACACCGACTCCGGCACCGACGACGACTCGGGGGTCGACACCGACTCGGGCGTCGACATGGACGGCGGCGTCGACCCGGACGGCGGCCCCGACGACGCGGGCATGACCGACGCGGGCCCGCCCGGCGGCGGCGCGGCGACCAGCGCGCAGATCCAGGCGGTGCTCGACGCGGCCGACGGCGCGGTCGACCTCATGATCGAGGGCGCGATCGTCACCTACGTGAAGCCCGCGATCGACGACGGCGTCGACGGCGCCGGCTTCTTCGTCCAGGCCGAGCAGATGGGCCCGGCCCTCTTCGTCAACGTCGACCCCACCGGCCTCTCGGCGCCGCCCGACGCGGGCCAGGTCGTCGACTTCCGCGTGACGACGCGCGCCACCGACGACAGCGCGTCGGGCGACGGCAGCAACATCCCGTACGCCGCGGCCATCGACATGTGGAACGTGGTCAGCTCGGGCAACGACACCTCCTTCCTCGTGCAGGAGGTCAGCGCGGTCGACCTCGTCGCCAACCGCGCGGACTACCTCGCGGAGCTGATCTCGCTCACCGCGGTGATCGACGGCGGCTTCGGCTTCGCCGGCACCGGCTTCCGCGCCGCGCAGATCACCACCGCCGGCGTGACCACCGCCAGCGCCGACTTCCGCTTCCGCGTGCCGGCGATGGTGCTCGAGGGCAGCACCCTCGGGACCGGCTGCACCGTCGACCTCGGCCCGACCCCGCTCTGGCAGTTCGACACCGCGGCGCAGCCCTCGGCGTGGCGCGAGGCGGACTTCACCGTCACCGCCTGCCCCGAGCCGGCGGCGGGTGATCTCGTCATCACCGAGATCGGCTACAACTTCGCCGGCGACGACTCCGACCTCGAGTTCATCGAGATCCACAACCCGAGCTCGAGCGACTCGTTCGACCTCGCCGGCTGCCGGCTCGCCGACTCGGACGGCTTCACCGGCGCCAACGCGTTCGAGGTCTCGAGCTCGCTGATCGTCGGGCCCGGCCAGTTCATCACCATCGCCGGCTCGATGAGCGAGATCATGGGCGAGGCCACGCTCCCGGCGGCGCTCTCGTTCGACGACTCCGACGCGGCCCAGATCGGCTGCTCCTGCACCGCCGGCGCGGACTGCGCGGTGACCGTCGACGCGGTCGACTGGAGCTCGATGAGCTTCCCGGCGTCGATGGACGACGTGAGCGTGCAGCTCGACGCGGCCGCGGTCGGCCCCGACGGCGCCACCAACAACGACGTGCTCGCGCTCTGGTGTCTCACGCCCGAGGGCGAGACCTACGGCACGATGAGCCGCCGCGGCACGCCGGGGATCGCGAACCCGCCCTGCTCGCCGCCCGCCGTGGTCCGCGTCAACGAGGTCAACGCCAACATCTCCGGCGGCTGCGACCTCGTGGAGCTGCGCGTCGTCAGCGGCGGCAGCCTCGCGGGCTTCGAGCTCCGCGAGCGCACCTCCACGGTGCTCACCTTCCCGATCGGCTTCAGCGTCGCCACCAACGACCTCATCGTCGTGCACTTCGACAGCGGCGACTCGAGCTGCAACGGCGGCGCGGTGAGCGCGCCCGCCGACGAGGTGCTCACGCCGATGGACCAGCCGTCCGCGGTCGTGTCGCCCAACTACGACACGGCCTTCGACTTCTGGTCGAGCGACAGCGGCATCACCTCCACCGACAACGTGATCTGGCTGCGTGATCCGGCCGGCACCGTCGTCGAGGCGGTCCTCATCTCGGACGGCGCGACCGGCACCGCGGCGGGCGGCTCGGAGAGCGCGGCGGCCGACGTGGCGGCGGCCGGCGAGTGGACGATGGTCGGCGGCGGCGTGCCCGCGGGCGGCTTCGTCGACGACGACTTCAACATGCACGCCGTCCAGGACAGCGGCGGCACCGGCACCGACGCGTCCGGCGAGTCGATCCAGCGGAACGACGACGCCGACATGAACGACCGCGACGACTGGGTGCAGGCGGCCAGCAGCTGGGGCGCCCTCAACGCCGGTCAGAGCGCGCTCTAGCAGCGCGCGGCGACCGAACGAGAGGCGGCGTCCCACCCGGGGCGCCGCCTTTTTTTCATCAGCGGAAGCGGTGGAGCCAGCGGAAGAGCTGGGGCTCGAGCGGGCCGGCGTGATCGTCGCCCGCGAGCCGGAGGTCGTCGGGGAAGCCGATGTGGCCGCCCTCGGTCCAGGCGATCTCGACCGCGTCCGACGCGCGCTCGAGCCAGGGCCGGAGGCCGCCGGCGGTGACGACCGGGTCCTCGTGCGCCGCGACGAAGAGGGTGGGCAGATCGCAGCCCTCGAGCATCGGGCCGGCGCTCGCCGCCTCGTAGTAGTGCGCGCGGTCCCGCCAGCCGAAGCGGGGGACCACGACCTCGTCGTCCCACTCGAGGATGGTCCGGATCGACATCGCCCGGGCGACCGAGATCGGCATCGCGCGGCGCGCGGCGGCGGCGCGGTAGATGTCCTTGAGCCCACGCAGCACGTGCCACTGGTAGGGCCGGCCGCCGGGGCGCTGGATGGCCCTGGCGCCGTAGGCGAGATCGAGCGGGGCGCAGACCGCGACCAGGGCGCGCACCCGCGGATCACGGTCCGGCTCGTGGGCCCAGCGGAGCGCCATGTGCCCACCCATCGAGAAGCCGATGACGTAGAGGCGTCGGTAGCGGGCGAGGGCCGGGCTGGCGAGCGCGGCCCTCAGATCGTCGCTAAGCGCGGCGTGATAGATGTCCTCGCCGCTGCGGTCGGCGCCTCGACAGTGGAGGCGCAGGTAGCTCATGCCCGCGCCGAGGGCCTCGCGCGCGGCGCAGAGCACGTACCGGCTGTCGGCGCTGCCGCCGAGGCCGTGCACGAGCACCACGCAGGTGTCGGCGTGCGGCGCCTCTCGGAGCCAGCCGGTGAGACGGACCGGGCCGTGCCGCGGGTCGTCGACGTGGGTGTGCCAGGGCTCGTCGCGAGGGACGGGCTCGGGACGCAGCACGTGGAGGACGTGGGGCGTGAGGGTCCAGAAGTGGCCATGAAGGGACCTGCGCACGGGGACGGAACCTAAGGGATGGCCGCTGGGAAACAAGGAAACACCGTCCCTCAGGTGGAGGCTGGGTCCTGGCCGTAGGCCTGGGTGAGCAGCGCGTAGAGCTCCGGGGCCTTCTTCTTGAGCTGCTCCGGGCGCTCGAAGAAGACCTCGGTGGCGACCGCGAAGAACTCGGCCTCGTTCTCCGCCGCGTACTGGCGGAGCACCGAGCGGTGCTTCTCGATCTTCGCGGTCTCGGCGTGCATCTGCTCGAGCCACGGCTGGATGGCGCCCCACGGCATGAAGCCGGGCACGCCGTCGGCGCGGCCGTACTCGAAGTCGAGCACGTGCGCGAACTCGTGATAGCCGACGTTGCGCCCGTCGTGCTCCCCGCGGAAGCCCTGCCGCAGGCTTCGCGCGCTGAACAGGATGGGCCCCTGCCCGTGCACCATGCCGAGGATGTTGCCGTCCGCCTTGACGTTGTACTCGTCGTCGAAGGCCTGGTCGTAGACCACGACGTCGCGCAGCTGCGGGTAGCGGAAGCCGGGCCGGCCGAAGACGACGACCACCGCGCTCGCGGCCACCAGGAGGCGCAGCTCGTCGTCGAGCGCCGCGCCGCGCGGCCCGGTGATCACCTGCTCGTCGAGGAAGATGGCGACCTCGCGCTCGAAGCGGCGGCGGCCGGGCGCGTCGAGGTCGCGGTAGAAGCCCACCCACTCCTCGAGGATCTCGCGCCAGGCCGCGGGGAAGGGCCGGGTGGCCACGCGTCGGCGCCGGCGATCCTTGCGCGTCGCGATCCAGTACGCGGCGGCCGCCACCGCGAGCCCGGTCGCCGGACCCACCCAGACGGCGGCGTCGAAGCGCAGGTGCACGAACCCGCCGACGGCCGCGCCGACCAGGGCGGAGAGGAGCGCTCGCCAGGGCGAGAGCGCGGGCGGGAGGTCGCGGTCCAACGCCTCGGAAGGGTAGCCCCCCGCGCCGCCTTCGCTCTACGTTTCGCGCGCCGTGACCGAAGATTCGACGACAGGCCCGCTCGCCGGGATCCGCGTGCTCCAGCTCGGGCAGCTCCTGGCGGGGCCCTGGGCGGGCACCCTCCTCGCCTACTTCGGCGCCGAGGTGATCGACGTCGAGCCGCCCGAGGGCGACCCGATCCGCTCCTGGCGCACCCTCGACGAGGGCGGGACGTCCTACTGGTGGCGGTCGATCGCTCGCAACAAACGTTGCGTCGGTCTGAACCTCCGGGCGGAGGAGGGGAGGGCGCTGGCCCGGCGGCTCGCGCTCGAGTGCGACGTGCTCGTCGAGAACTTCCGGCCGGGCACGATGGAGCGCTGGGGGCTCGGCCCGGAGCGCTTCGAGGTCGACAAGCCCTCGCTGATCTACGCGCGGGTCTCGGGCTACGGCCAGACCGGGCCCTACCGCGATCGGCCGGGCTACGCGTCGGTCGCGGAGGCGATCGGCGGGCTGCGGCACCTCACCGGCTACCCGGGCGAGCCTTCGGTGCGGCCGAACCTCAGCCTCGGCGACACCATCGCCGGCGTGCACACCGCGCTCGGGATCGCGCTCGCGCTCCTCGAGCGTCGCGAGAGCGGGCGGGGCCAGGTCATCGACACGGCGCTCTACGAGTCGGTCTTCGCGCTCCTGGAGTCGGTGACGGTCGAGCACTCGGGCGCCGGCGTGGTGCGGCAGCCGTCCGGCAAGGCGCTCACCGGGGTGGTGCCCTCGAGCCTCTACCCGTGCCGGGGCGGCAAGCAGGTCGTGATCGGCGCGAACGGCGAGACGGTGTTCGCCCGGCTGATGACCGCCATCGGCCGCCCCGAGCTCGCCGCCGACCCGCGCTTCCGCGACAACCCGTCGCGGGTGTCTCACAGCGAGACGCTCGACGCGATCATCGGCGCCTGGACGGCGGAGCGCACCGTCGGGCAGGTCGTCGACGCGCTCGTCGAGGCCTCGGTGCCGTGCGGCCCGATCTACGACGCGGCCGACATGCGCGCCGACCCCCACTTCCAGGCGCGCGGGCTCTACGAGCCGGTGGAGCTCGAGGGCGCGCGGCTCGAGCTGCCCGCGCTCCAGCCCCGGCTGACCCGGACCCCGGGCCGGACGCGCTGGGCCGGGCGGGACGTGGGCGCGGACACCGACGCGGTGCTCGGCGAGCTGCTCGGTCTCGAGCCCAATGATCTCGAACGCTTACGAGCGGACGCCATCATCCGGTGACCTCCACGTCGCGGGGCGTGCTGCCGTATGTGCCCCGACGCGGTATTCTTTCCGCGAGGTCGAATGGCCAGACACGCCCAGAGCTCGGGGAAGATCCCCGCGATCCCGGCGCCCGTGCGGACGCGGGGCCCGGGGGATCCTGCGTCGGGCGACGTCATCGCGGGGCGCTACCGGCTCGAGCGTCCGATCGGCACCGGCGGCATGGCCACCATCTGGGAGGCGACCCACCTCACGCTGAACCGCGCGCTCGCGGTGAAGTTCATCGACATCGTGGGCCCCAACTCCTCGAAGGTGCGCGGGCGCTTCCTGCGCGAGGCCCGCGTCGCGGCCGCGATCCGTCACCGCAACGTCGTCGACATCGTCGACTTCGGGACCAGCGAGGACGGCCGGCCGTTCATGGCCATGGAGCTGCTCGTCGGCCAGACCCTCGCCGAGCGCCTCGAGGTCGGCCCGGTGCTGAGCGTCGGCGAGTCGGTGCGCATCATCGCCAAGGTGCTCTCCGGGCTCGGCGCGGTGCACGACGCCGGCATCGTGCACCGCGACCTCAAGCCCGAGAACGTCTTCCTCGTGGAGGACGCCGACGGCATCTATCCGAAGCTCCTCGACTTCGGCGTGTCGCGCGCCGTCGATCCGCGGGGCGAGCTCAAGAGCGTGCTCCCCACGGTGGAGAACGCGATCGTCGGCACGCCGCAGTACATGTCGCCCGAGCAGGCGCGCGGGCTGCGCGACCTCGACCACCGCTCCGACATCTGGGCGGTGGGCGTGATGCTCTACGAGCTGCTCACCGGGCAGCTGCCGTTCGACTCCGACGCGGTGGGCGACATCATCATCCAGATCGCCACCGCCGACCCGCCCGCCTTCTCGATGCTCCGGCCCGACCTCGCGGGGCCGGTCGAGGCGGTCGTGCGCAAGTCGATGGCCCGCAAGAAGCAGGACCGATACGACAGCGCGCGGGCGATGCGGGCGGCCCTGCTCGGCGCGGTGGCCCGGACCGCCTCGCAGCTCAAGGGCGCGACCGCGCGGCTGAGCCGCCCGCAGGTGCTGAGCGACTCGGATCTCGCCCCGGTGGCGGCCAAGGAGCTGCTCGACGCGGTCGGCGACGCCTACGAAGAGGGCGACTCGGGGCTGATCGACTTCAGCGCGCACCTCGACCAGGTGGGCGGGCCCGAGCCCGCCGCCTCGCCGAGGCCGCCGCCTCCGCCCCCGCGGATCTCGCGCCCCGATCCCTTCACCACCCCGACCGGGGCCGCCGACGAGACCGGCGAGATGCCCCAGGTCGACGTCGAGGCCTTCGCGCGCAAGCCGCCGATCGCCCTGTTCGCGGTCCTCGGGCTGGTCACTGTCGCCGCGATCGGCGGGGTGGCCTGGTGGGCCACCAGCGGCGAGCCCGACCCGGTCGAGCCCACGGCCACGGTGGCCGAGCCGACGGCGCCCACGCCGGCCGAGCCCGCGGCGCCCGAGCCGCCGCCCCCGGTGTCGCTCGCCCTGTCCGAAGTGCCGGAGGGCGCCGAGGTCCGGATCGACGGCGTGCCCCAGGAGGGCGCCGGCCCGTGGGAGCTGCCGCGCGACGACGCCGAGCACCGGATCGAGGTGCGCATGGAGGACGGCCGCAGCTGGGAGGAGACCCATGTGGCCAGCGCCGACGGCAGCTACGCGGTCGAGATCCCGCCGCCGCCCCGCCCGGCCGCCGGCCGCCCGGGGACCAGCCGCCGGGTGCGACGCCCGGGCCGCGGCCGCGCGACGCCCTCGCAGCGATCGACGCCGCCGCGATCGCCCCAGCGTCAGGGCGGCAACCTGATGCGCGACCCTGGCTTCTGATCCCTCGCCTCCGTGCCCCGTCGCGCCCGCTCGACGGCCGGCGTCGTGGTAAGATTCCGTCGATGCGACTTGGGATGTGGCTTGCGGTGGCGCTCGCGATCGCGCCCCTCTCGGCGGCGTACGCGCAGGACGACGGACGGTCGCCGGCCACGCTCACCGAGGAGGAGCGCACGGAGCGCGCGCGCACGCTCTTCGGCGAGGGCCTCGAGCTCGCCGACGCCGGCGACTGGGACCGCGCGGTGCACCGCTTCCGTCGGGCGCTCGAGCTCCGGGCGGCGGCCCCGATCCGCTACAACCTCGCGACCTCGCTCGCCCGCATGGGACGGCTCGTGGAGGCGCTGGAGGAGGTGGAGGCGATCCTCGAGGACCCCGAGGCGGACGAGGAGGTCCAGGCGGCGAGCCGGACGCTGCAGGGCGAGCTCACCCCGCGCCTCGGTCGGCTGAGCGTCACGATCCGCGGTGACGCCAGCGGCGCCCTCGTCACGGTGGACGGCCGGCCCTGGGAGTCCCTCGGTGAGCCGATCGCGGCCGACCCGGGCATCCGGGTCGCGCGCCTGGTGCGCGACACGGACGAGCTCGACGTCGAGGAGGTCGACGTGCCCGAGGGCGGCGCCGCCCAGGTCCAGCTCGAGGTGCCGATGCCCACGCGGATCGCGGCCCCCGATCTCGCGGTGACCGAGGAGCCCGGGGCCGAGCAGGGCGGCGACGACGGCCTGATCATCGGCCTGGTCGTCGGCGCCGGGGTGCTGGCGGTCGGCGCGGCGGTGCTGATCGGCGTGCTGGTGGGGACGAGCCAGGGCGGTCCCTCGCCGAGCATGGGGGACTTCATGCCCGGCGTGCTGGAGTTCGAATGATGCGCCGCGCCATCCTCCTCGTGCTCGCGCTCGTGCTCTCGGCCTGCGGCGGTGAGCTCACCGAGATCGTGCTCGTCGTCGACACCGACATCGCCGACGTGGACGTCTTCCGCATCGACGCGGTCGGCCCCGACGGCGAGTCGCGCATGGCCGACGCGGACCTGAGCGCCCAGGCGGCGCCGCGGCGCCTCGTGCTGCACCACAAGGGCGGGGCCCTCGGCCCGGTGCGCCTCACCGTGCGCGGGCTCGCCGGAGCGGAGGAGCGCGCGAGCGTCCAGCGCGACGTGACCTTCGAGCCGGGCGAGAGCCTGACGCTCCGGGTCTTCCTCACCGCGTGCAGCTGCGCGGCCGGTGAGACCTGCGGCAACGACGGCGCGTGCCGCGGCGCGACGGTCGCGCCTTGCGAGTACGAGGGTCGCTCCTGTCCTCCGGCCGATGGTGGCGTCGACGCGGGTGACGGGGACGGCGGGGCGGAGGATGGGGGCGCCGACGACAGCGGCGTCGACGCGGGGCCGGGCTGCGGGTACGACCCGGCGATCTGCGGGGTCGCCGACCGGCTGCTGCCCAGCGACGTGATCACGCCCCAGCCGTGCGATCCGCCCCCGGGCCCGATCACGATCACCGTCACCGGCCCCGCGGGCGCCGTGGCGCCGTCGGGCGGGGGCTACCGGCTCGACGCGTCGGGGGGCTACGACGTGCAGGTCGTGCTCGACGCGGAGGGCTGCGGCCCCACCCGCACCGTCGAGGTCGCGTCCGCGGTGGCGGTGGCGGACATGGGGCTGACCCGGGACGATCTCCGCGACTTCGACGCGCGCCTCGGGACGGCGTTCGTGGTGGGTCGGCGCGGCGTGTGGGGGGTCGACGAGACCAGCTGGGTCGATCTCCGGGCGCCGGGCGTGGCGACCGGTGACGTCGCGCCGGAGGACCTGCGGGCGGTGGTCGTCGTCGACGGCGAGGCGGTCGTCGGCCCGAACGCCGACATGGACGCGGTCTTCCGGGTGGACCCGAGCGCCGATCTCCGCACGGCCGGCCACGCGCGCGTCGGGCTGCCGGGGGGCAGCCGGGACGTGCCCCAGATGGGGCGCCGCGTGGAGGCGTCCGGCGCGGCCGCGGTCGCCACCGAGCACATCCTCGTGCTCACCGATCCGACCGGCGCGGCGAGCGTGAGCGAGCGCAACCCGAGCTACGAGGCGCAGGGCTGGGTGACGCTCGGCGCGCTCGAGAACGGGCGCATCGGCGCCGTCTGGGGCGGCCGCACCGACGAGATCGTCAACCGCCGCCTCCCGGGGGGCGGAGGCGGCGGGACGCTGAACGACGGAGCCGCGGTCAACCCCCCCGGCTTCCTCGGCGCGCTGCGCGACGGGTGGGTCGACGACCGGGGCGAGCTCCGCCCCAACCTGTGGCTCTGCGGCTCGACCGCGGTGGCGCGCTTCTCCTTCTCCGGGTTCGTCGACTGGCCCGAGCGGGACAGCCTCCCGACGCCCGACCACCGCTGGGACGGCGCGTGCGCGGACATGGGCATCGACGAGCCCGGGCGCATCTGGGTCGTGGACGGAGGGCCGGCGCCCACGCTGCTCGAGGACGACGCCACCCCGCGGCTGACCCTCGGCCCCGCGCACGGGTTTCCGCCCGAGGCCCGGCTGGATCACGTCGCCACGGTCTGGGACGCGACCACCCGCGAGGTCTGGTTCCTCGACGCGACGGCGCGGGTCGTCTACCTCATGCGGGCAGACGCGCTGCCCTGACACTGCTAGGGTGCCCGCCCCGTGCGGCTCGGCGTCATCGGCGACATCCACCTCTGCTTCGACGAGGTCGACGTGCGTCAGCTCGACGAGGAGAGCTACGACGCGCTCCTCTTCGTCGGCGACCTGGCCGCCTACTCGGTCAAGGGCGGGCTCGAGATCGCGCGCCGCATCGCGTCGCTCTCGACGCCGACCTACGTCATGCCCGGCAACCACGACGCCGCGCACGTCGGGCAGATGGCGGCCGAGGTGCTCGAGGTCGACGCCCTGATCCCGCTCCTGAACCTCGGGCAAGAGGACCGCGAGGCCGAGCTCGCCGACGCCCTGCGGCCCGCGATCCTCACCGGCTACAGCCGGCACACGCTCGAGGTCGACGGCCGGGTCGTGGAGATCGTCGCCGGGCGGCCGCACTCCGCCGGGGGGCCCCGCCTCGCCTTCCGCCCCCACCTCGACGCGCGCTTCGGGGTGGAGGATCTCGAAGACTCGGTGCGCACGCTGACCGCGCTCGTCGACGAGTCCGAGGCCGACGAGCTCATCTTCTTCGCGCACAACGGGCCCCACGGGCTCGGGGGCAAGCGGGACGACATCTGGGGCTGCGACTTCCGCAAGGAGGAGGGCGACTTCGGCGACCTCGACCTCGAGCGGGCCATCGAGCACGCCCGACGCCGGGGCAAGCGCGTGCGCGCGGTCGTCGCCGGACACATGCATCACGCCTTGCGGGGCGGCGGCCACCGTCGCTGGCAGCTCGAGCGCGACGGCACCCTCTACCTCAACGCCGCCCGCGTGCCGCGCATCTTCGAGCGGGCGGGCCGCACGCTGCGCCACCACGTGGAGCTGCGGGTCGACGCGGATCGCGTGCACGCGCGCGAGGTCCTCCGGAGCACCTGATGAAGATCTTCGTCACCGCCGCCGCCGGCACCGAGAAGCCGCTCAAGGAGGAGCTGCGCGAGCTGGGCTACCGGCGGCTCCAGGGCCAGCGCGGCGGCGTCTGGCTCTCGGGCGACCGGGAGGTCGCCGCGCGCATCTGCCTCCACAGCCGGGTCGCGGTGCGGGTGCTCGCGCAGCTCGGCCGCTTCGACTGCCCGGACGAGGACGCGCTCTACCGCGGCGTGCAGCGGCAGGAGTGGGCCCGCTTCCTGACGCCCGACCGGACGCTCGCGGTGACCTCGGTCGCGCGGAACAGCCGGCTCCGGCACACCCAGTACATCGCCCAGAAGACCAAGGACGCGATCGTCGACGGGCAGCGGGTCCGCGGCGGGCGGCGCTCGTCGGTCGACCGCCACGATCCGGACGTGGCCGTCTTCGTGCATCTCGAGAAGGACGAGGCGGGCGTCTTCCTCGACGCCTCGGGCCGCTCGCTCCACCTGCGCGGCTGGCGCACCGAGGCGAAGGACGCGCCGCTCAAGGAGACGCTCGCGGCGGCGATGGTGCGGCTCAGCGGCTGGGACCGCGAGACCCCGCTCGTCGACCCGATGTGCGGCTCGGGCACGCTGGCCATCGAGGCCGACCTGATGGCGCGCGGGGTCCCCAGCCACCCGCGCGACCACCGCTTCGGGTTCGAGCGCTGGGCCGACTACGACGACGCCGCGGCCGCCGCGGTCGACGCCCTCAGAGGCGAGGCCTTCGCCGACGTGCGCGAGGCAGGCCCGCCGTGCCGCGGCCTCGACGTCGACGCGGAGGCGGTCGCGATCGCGCGCCGCAACGCCGAGCGGGCCGGCTCGGTGGCTCGCTTCGCCGAGGCCGCGCTCGACGCGCTCCGCCTCGAGGGGCCCCACCACGTGCTCTCGAACCCACCGTACGGGCAACGCCTCGAGGCGGACGCCGCGTTCTGGGACGCGCTCCGGGGAGCGATGAACCGGCACCCCGACTGCGTCTTCAGCTTGCTGCTGCCCGAGGAGGGCGCGCCGCGCGACCTCGGGGAGCGCCGCGCGGTGCGCGCTCACCCACTCTTCAATGGCCGAATCCGCTGCCGTTTGGTGACATGGTCACCGGTCAAAAGATGAGGCACGTTTGATGCCATATTGATGGCCCAGTATTGATGGCTCCTGGGGATTGGTTACAATCCAAGCACCTCGACCCCAGGCGTAGCCGCGGGGATCGAGAGGGGGGCGCGCGCGAGGGGGACCCAAGCGAACGCCGATGGGGGAGTCGAACGCTCGGACTGGCGCGGTGCTCGTGGACGTGAAGAAAAGCGCAGGAGACTCCGATCCGCTCGTCGGGAAGGTCATCCACGACCGCTTCCGGATCATCGCGCCGATCGCGCGGGGCGGGATGGGCGCCGTCTACAAGGCCGAGCAGGCGCCGCTCGGTCGCCTGGTCGCGATCAAGGTCCTCAGCCCGAAGCACGAAGAAGACAAAGATCCGGAGTTCCGGAAGCGCTTCTTCCTCGAGGCCGCGACCGTCGCGAAGCTGAGTCACCCGAACACGGTGACCGTCTTCGACTACGGGCAGAGCGAGAACCTCTACTTCATCGTCATGGAGCTGCTCGAGGGCGTCACCCTCAAGAAGGCGATGAAGCAGGCCGGCGCGATGGCCCCCACCCGCGTCGTGCACGTCATGAAGCAGATCTGCCGGTCCCTGCGCGAAGCGCACCGGCTCGGCGTGATCCACCGCGACATGAAGCCGGGCAACGTGATGCTGCTCGAGCAGGGCGACGAGAAGGACTACGTGAAGGTCCTCGACTTCGGCCTGGTGAAGGACGTCGACGCCGCCGAGGAGGACGAGGACCTGACGCAGGCGGGCGTGTTCATGGGCTCGCCGAAGTACATGTCGCCCGAGCAGATCCAGGGCGAGCGCGTCGACCGCCGGAGCGACATCTACTCGCTCGGCGTCGTCATGTACGAGATGCTCTGCGGCCACCCGCCGTTCCAGCGCGACAAGCAGGTCCAGATCCTGATGGACCACATCAACGCGCCGGTGCCGCCGATGGACGTGCCCGAGGGCCGCCCGCCGATCCCCCCGGAGCTCCAGCAGGTCGTGCTGAAGTGCCTCGCCAAGAAGCGCGAGGACCGCTTCGACGACATGGAGTCGCTCCTGGTCGCGCTGAAGATGGTCGCCGGGGAGCTGTCGCTGCCCCTGCCGCCGTCCGGTGAGATGGGCCTGACGGGCGAGTACATGCTCGGCGGCACGCCGGTCAGCGGCATCCACACCCTGAGCGCCGACGCGATGCGCACGACGTCGAGCGGCTCGATCTCGGCGCCCACCATCACCGGGACGGGGAGCGGGCCGATGACCTCGTCGACCTCGGGGCAGGTCCCCGCGATGGTCGCGTCCGGCTCGCAGCCGCTCGAGCGCGGCGGCAACAAGCTCGCGGTGGCGCTCGGCGTGCTCGCGCTCCTCGCGGCGGCCGCCGTCCTCGTGCTGGTGCTCGATCCGTTCGGGAGCGGCCAGGCCTCGACGCCCACCGGCTCGACGGGGGCGACCGCGGCGCAGAGCCCGCCGGAGACGCCGCCCGAGCCGGAGACGGAGACGCCGCCCGAGGTGGCCCCCGAGGTCGAAGAGGAGACCACGCCCGAGGCGCCGGCGCCCATCCGGTCCGTCATCGTCGAGCTCGACTCGCGACCGTCGGGGGCGATGGTCCAGATCGGCGACCACGAGTACGGCCCGACGCCGGCCCAGGTCGAGCTGACCGGCGAGCAGGCGGCCCCCGGCGCGGAGCTGACCTTCGTCTTCACCCGCGACGGCCACCGCGAGATGACCGTGACCCGGAACGTCCCGCGCGAGGGCAACCTCGAGGTGAGCGCCCGGCTCCGCCGCACCTGGACCGCGCCCCGCCGCGGCGGCGGGGGATCCTCGGACGAGTCGCCGCAGGAGACGGTCACCCCGGCCGGCTACCGCGACTCTCCCTACTGACCGCGCTGCAGCCGCTCGAGCTCGGCCGCGTCGTGGGCGCTGAAGAGGCGCACGTCGGCGTGATCGCGGGCGAGCTCCCGGAGGCGCTCCTGGTTGCGCAGCAGGTCGGCCGTGTCGAAGGCGGCGAGCTTCTGGAAGAGGCGAAGCCCGCCCGGGCACGAGGGCGCCTCGACGTTCATCTCGTCCTCGTGGAAGTAGGCGTCGCCGCAGTGGAGGAGCCAGCCGTCGCCGGTGTCCACCGCCACCGCAGAGTGCCCGCGCGAGTGCCCGGTGACCGGCACGATCAAGATCTCGGGCGGCAGGCCGCGCAGGTCGCGCGCGCAGGCGAAGCCCTTCCACGCCTCCCCGGACGCGTCGTAGGTCTCGAACCGCGCGCCGTGTGACCACTGCACGCTCCGGTAGCGCTGCCTCTCGGCGCGGGTCGGCGGATCGGTCGCCGCGCGATGCTCCTCCACGTAGAGGTGGATGGCGGCGTCGGGGAAGTCGCTGAGCCCGCCCGCGTGATCGAGGTCCATGTGTGTCAGGACGACGTGCTGGACGTCGGAGGGGCGGTGGCCGAGCGCCTCGAGCTGGCGCAGCGCCGTCTCGGCCGGGTCGAGCACGGGCGCCGCGATCTTGGGGAAGAGGCCGCCGAGGCGCTGGCGAGGCGTCGCGCAGTCGTCGGTGCCGAACCCGGTGTCCACGAGCACGAGGCCGTGAGCGTCGGTCTCGAGGAGCAGCACGTGGCAGACGAGCCGGCTGGTCGAGAAGAAGCCGCCGCTCCGGCCGTCGAGCCAGCCGCCGCCGCGCGGGCACATGGTGCCGCAGCCGAGATGATGGATTCGCATGCGGGGAGCTTACCGCGGGGGGCTCGTGCTACACGGCACCGAACTCTCGAGAAGGAGAAGACGTCGATGAAGGATTTCGTAGCGCTCGTGACGGGCGGCGCCTCCGGTCTCGGCCGGGCGACCGTCGAGCACCTGGTCGGTAAGGGCGGCAAGGCCGTGATCGTGGATCGCGACGCGGAGCGCGGAGAGGCGCTCGCGAAGGAGCTGGGCGACGCGGCCCGCTTCGTGAAGACCGACGTCACCAGCGCCGACGACGTGCAGAAGGCGATCGACGCCGCGGCCGAGCTCGGCACCCTGCGCGTCGCCGTGAGCTGCGCCGGCGTCGGCTGGGCGGCCCGCACGGTGAACAAGGAGGGCGAGCCCCACGACCTCGACCTCTTCCAGAAGATCATCGCGGTCAACCTGGTCGGCACCTTCAACGTGCTCCGCCTGGCGGCGGCCGCGATGATGAAGAACGAGCCCGGCGAGGACGGTCAGCGCGGCGTGATCGTGAACACCGCCAGCGTCGCGGCGTACGACGGCCAGATCGGCCAGGTCGCCTACAGCGCGTCCAAGGGCGGCGTGGTCGGCATGACGCTGCCGGCGGCGCGCGACCTCAGCCGCGCCGGGATCCGCGTGATGACCATCGCGCCCGGCACCTTCGACACGCCGATGCTCGCGGGCCTGCCCGAGAAGGCGCGCGTGGCCCTCGCGGCCGCCATCCCGAACCCGGCGCGCCTCGGCGATCCGGCGGAGTTCGGCGCCCTCGTCGGGGCCATCGTCGACAACGGCTACCTCAACGGCGAGGTGATCCGGCTCGACGGCGCCCTCCGTATGGCGCCCAAGTAGTCTGAATCGCGACGATCCGAAACGCAGAAGAGCGAAGCGGGGTCGGCGACCCGGCTTCGCTCTTCGTGCGTCGGCCCGTCGATCAGGAGCAGGAGCAGGCGACCGAGTCGGCCTCGCCGAGCACCAGGCGGCAGGGCGCGTGACAGGCGCTCTGCAGCGCGTAGTCGAGGACGCGCTCGGCGCGGCAGTCGCCGTCGGGGGCGCCGGGCATCGCGTCGCGGGCCGCGGCGCAGTCCGCGAGGCCCTGCCACTCCTGGGTGTGGAGGACGCGGAAGCCGTCGGCGCCGCCCTCGAGCATCGTCCACTCCTCGTGCACCCACGCGGCCTCGCAGCCGGGCACGCGGCGGTTCGTCTCGGCGTGATACGACTGGCTCGGAGAGAGACGCACCCGCGGCGCTACCAGGAGCGGCGCGTCGGTGTCGGGCACGGGCGCGTCGACCGCGCCGCCCTCGACGAGGACCGCGACCTCGCCCATCGCGCCGATCGCGCGGAGCGGGGAGCAGGCGTCGCTGTCCGCGCTCGCGCTGAGCTCGTAGATGCCGGGCGCCACCTCGTCCGAGGGGTGGGCGCTCGCGCAACCGACCGCGCCGATCGCCAAGAACACCATCAACGTTCGCTGGATCATCGATGCCTCCCTGCTGGGCCCCAACGACGGTCGCCCCCGTCGCTGAACCGATGTCGGCGGTAACCGGCCGGAGGCCGCGCGGTCAAAAAAGTGGTCGGCGGATGTAGACTGCGCGGGTGGATCTCGACGAGCTCGAGCTGCGGCCCTCGCCCGTCCCCGTGCGGGTGGTGCCGCTGACCAAGCGCCGCACCTCCGCCCCGCTCTCCATCGAGGGGCGGTTCGCGGCCTCGCGCGCGGTGGTGCTCAAGGCGCCCGCGTCGGGGGTGATCACCGGGCTCGACCTGCAGCTCGGCGACCCGGTGCGGCAGGGCGACGTGGTGGCGGCGATCGGCGAGGCGATGCTGCGGCAGCGCGCCCTCGCGAGCGAGGCGGCGGTGCACGGGCTCGAGGCGGCGCTCGCCGAGCGCGAGGAGGTGCTCGCTCAGGCCGAGCAGCGCGGCGAGCCTCCGGAGCGGCTCGCGAGCTTCGAGGCCAAGCGCCGCGCCGCCGAGCACAAGCTCGCGCAGGAGAAGGTGCAGTCGAAGCGCCACGCGCTGCTGCTCGAGCAGGCGACGGTGGTCGCGCCCTTCTCGGGGCGAGCGTCGTCGGTCAGCGTCGCCGGCGGCGCGACGGTGGTGACCGGCAACCCGCTGCTCGAGCTGGTCGAGGTCGACCCGCTCGTGCTGGTGCTCGACGTGCCGACCTGGGTGGCGCGGGTGCTGAAGACCGGCGACGCGATCCAGGTGGAGTCGCCGTCGATCGAGGGCGCGCGGCGCGGGGTGGTGAGCCGCTGGTCGCCGACCTCGGCCGACGACACCCGCCGCATCCTCGTCGAGGTCGACAACCCGGACGGCCGGCTCGCGGCGGGGGAGCGCGCGACGGCGATCCTCGACGTGGGCGAGCGCGACGCGTGGTTCGCGCCGCGGGCCGCCCTCCACCACGAGAAGAAGGCGACCCAGCTCCAGCTCGTCGAGCACTCGAAGGTCCGGGTCTGCAAGGTGCGGGTGGTCGGCGGCGACGACGTGCAGGTGGAGGTGGCCGGGCGTCTCGAGGCCTCGCAGCTCGTGGTCCTGCACGCCGAGCGCCCCCTCAGCGAGGACGCCGAGGTCGTGATCCGCGGGGATCATTGAGGTTCTGGCCCGCCGTGTGGGAAGGCGCACGCGACGCGGCGGCCCCGGGCGCTATGCTCCCGGCCCCCACCCGAGCGAGAGGACGAACCCGACATGAAGCTGGCCACGCTCCGCCAGGGAGACCGCCGCGACGGCGCCCTGATCGTCGTCGACGACAAGGGCGAGCGGTACGCGTCCGCCAAGGACATCGCGCCGACGATGCAGGCGGCGCTCGACCACTGGGAGGGCACCGAGGCGCGCCTCCGCGAGCTCTCCCGCGACCTCGCGGACGGCAAGGTCGAGAGCCACGCGATCGACTTCGAGAAGCTCGGGCCGCCGCTGCCGCGCGCCTACGAGTGGGTCGACGGCTCCGCCTACATCAACCACATCGTGTTGGTGCGGAAGGCGCGCAACGCCGAGCCGCCCGAGACCCTCGAGACCGATCCGCTCGTCTACCAGGGCGGCTCGGGCGTGCTGCTCGGCCCGCGCGACGACATCCCGCTGGCGAACCCCGAGTGGGGCCTCGACTTCGAGGCGGAGATCTGCGTGATCCTCGGCGACACGCCGCAGGGCACCACCCAGGAGAGCGCGTCGAGCTACGTGCGCCTGCTGATGCTCGCCAACGACATCACCCTGCGGAACCTCATCCCGCCGGAGCTGAAGAAGGGCTTCGGGTTCTTCACCAGCAAGCCGGCGACCGCCTTCTCGCCGTTCGCCATCACGCCCGACGAGCTCGGCGACGCCTGGAAGGACGGGCGCCTGCATCTGCAGCTCCGCTCGCAGCTCAACGGAGAGCTCGCCGGGGACCCGCACGCGGGCCCGGAGATGCACTTCTCCTTCTTCGACCTCATCGCGCACATCACCAAGACGCGCGCGTTCACGGCCGGCACGATCCTCGGCAGCGGCACCATCTCGAACGAAGATCAGGCGCGCGGCGTCTCGTGCCTCGCCGAGCGCCGCATGCGCGAGATCATCGCCGACGGGAAGCCCACCACCGAGTTCCTGAAGGTGGGGGACCGGGTGCGCATCGAGATGGCGGACGCCGAGGGACGGGATCTCTTCGGCGCCATCGAGCAGAAGGTCGTCCCCTTCGCGAAGAAGGGCTGACCCGATGAAGCTCTACGGCTACTGGCGCTCGAGCTGCTCCTACCGGGTGCGCATCGCCCTCGCTCACAAGGGCCTCGAGGTCGAGCACGCGGCGGTGCACCTGGTCAGGGACGGCGGCGAGCAGCACGCCGAGGGCTTCACCCGGAAGAACCCGATGGGGCAGGTCCCCGTGCTCGAGCTCGAGCGGGGCGGCGCCGTGGTCCAGCTCGGGCAGTCGGTGGCGATCCTCGAGTACCTCGAGGAGGCGCACCCGGAGCCGCCGCTGCTGCCGTCGGATCCGTGGCTCCGAGCCCGGGCCCGCCAGCTGACCGAGATCGTCAACGCGGGCATCCAGCCGCTCCAGAACCTGCGGGTGATGCAGGCCCTCGACCGTCAGCACGGGGTCGACGCGAAGGCCTGGTCGCGGGGGCACATCCACGCGGGCCTGCTCGCGTTCCAGGCGGTGTGCGAGGGCGTCGCGGGCCGCTACTGCGTCGGTGACGCCGTCAGCTTCGCCGACTGCGCGCTGATCCCCCAGCTCTACAACGCGCGCCGCTTCGGCATCGACGTGGAGAAGGAGCTGCCGCTCCTCCACCGGATCGACGAGGCGTGCGGGGCGCTCGAGGCGTTCCAGGTCGCCCACCCCGATCGGCAGCACGACGCGCAACCCTCCTGACCGAGACGGAGAACGAACATGTCCAAGGTCGAGCCCATCGGCATCAAGCGGATCGAAGCGCTTCACTACTACGTCCACGACCTCGAGCGCAGCCGGCGCTTCTACAGCGAGCTCATGGACTTCGCCGAGATCGGGATCAGCGACCCCGAGCTCGACGCGCGCACCAAGCAGCGCTCCGCGCTGTTCAAGGCCGGCTCCATCCGCGTGCTCGTCAGCGAGCCGGTGGGGGAGGGCGGCCGCGCCTGGCGCTGGCTCCAGAAGCACCCGGACGGCGTCGGCACCCTGGTCTTCGAGGTCGAGGACATCGAGCGCGCGTTCGTCCTCCTCGAGGGGCGCGGCGCGACGCCGATCAACGACGTCGAGCACACCGAGGTGGACGGCGGGAAGTTCAGCACCTTCTCGATCACCACGCCCTTCGGCGGCACGACCTTCCGGTTCGTGCAGCGGCAGGGCAAGCCCGGCCTCTTCCCCGGCTTCATCGAGCACGACGAGCCCAAGGGCGGCAGCAACCGCTACGGCTTCACCGGCGTCGACCACATCACCAGCAACTTCGAGACGATGAGCCCGGCGCTGCTCTGGATGGAGCACGTGATGGGCTTCGAGCGCTACTGGGAGATCGCCTTCCACTCGAGCGACCTCTCGAAGCAGAAGGTCGAGGGCTCGGGCCTGAAGTCCGTGGTCATGTGGGACAAGCCCTCCGGCGTGAAGTTCGCCAACAACGAGCCGATGCGCCCGTACTTCCGCAAGTCGCAGATCAACCTCTTCCACGAGGACCAGCGCGGCGACGGCATCCAGCACGCGGCCCTGGGGGTGCGCGACATCATCGAGTGCACCCGGGGCCTGCGCGAGCAGGACGTGAAGTTCATGCCGACGCCCGGGACCTACTACGACATGCTCCCGGATCGGCTGAAGCGGATCGGCGTCGGCGAGATCGACGAGGACCTCGACGTCCTGCGCGAGCTCGAGATCCTCGTGGACGGCAGCGCGGAGCACAAGTACTTGCTCCAGATCTTCCTCCGCGAGTCGGCCGGGCTCTACGAGGACCGCGAGGCCGGGCCCTTCTTCTACGAGATCATCCAGCGCAAGGGCGACGCGGGCTTCGGGGGCGGCAACTTCCGCGCGCTCTTCGACAGCATCGAGCGGCAGCAGCGCGACGAAGGCCGCATCTGATGCTCGACCGGATGCAGGTGGGCGAGGTCCCGCGGAAGCATCACATCGCGCTGCGCGACGCCGACGGCAACCTCCGCTGGGAGGAGTCCCTGACCCGCGACGGCTTCGAGGGGCCCTACACGATCCTCTATCACGAGGGCCGGCCCCACGAGCAGCGGGTCTCCGAGGCGAAGCACGGCTGGGTGGTGCCCCGCGAGTCGGGGCCGCGGCCGCTGAAGAAGCGGCACTTCCGCTCGCAGGATCTGGACGGCGGCGGCGCGCCCCTCGACGCGCGCGTCCCGCTGCTGTTCAACGCGGACGTCACCCTCTCCACCCTGCGTCCGGACGCGGCCGACCCGGTCTACTTCGTCAACGCCGACGGGGACGACCTCTTCTTCGTCAAGCAGGGCGGCGGCGTGCTGCGCTCGATGCTCGGCGACGTGCGCTTCGAGGCCGAGGACTACGTCTTCGTGCCCAAGGGCGTGCTGCACCGCTTCGAGGTCGACGAGGGGCCGCAGGAGTGGCTCTCGATGGAGCTGCACGGCGGGCTGCACCTGCCCAAGCAGTGGCGCAACGAGGTCGGGCAGCTCCGGATGGACGCGCCCTTCTGCCACCGCGACTTCCGTCGGCCCACCTTCGAGGGCCCGCGGGACGAGGGCATCCGCGAGCTCGTCGTGAAGCGCGACGGCGCCTTCCACGGCTTCTCGCTCCCGCGCAGCCCCCTCGACGTGGTGGGCTGGGACGGCACCGTCTACCCGTGGGTCTTCCCGATCCTGAACTTCCAGCCCCGCGCCGGGCTCGTGCATCTCCCGCCGACCTGGCACGGCACCTTCGGGGCGCGCGGGGCGCTCGTCTGCAGCTTCGTGCCGCGGGTGGTCGACTTCCACGAGGAGGCTGTGCCCTGCCCGTACCCGCACAGCTCGGTCGACGTCGACGAGTTCCTCTATTACGTGCGCGGCAACTTCACGAGCCGCAAGGGCGTCGGGCCGGGGAGCGTCAGCTTCCACCCGGCGGGCATCCCGCACGGCCCGCACCCGGGCGCCTACGAGAAGAGCCTCGGGACCCGGCGGACCGACGAGCTCGCGGTCATGCTCGACTGCCTGCTCCCGCTCCACGCGACCGACGCGGCCCGCGCGATCGAAGACGCCGGGTATCACGACACGTTCATCGAGTAGTATCCTCCGCGCCAGCATGAATCACTCGCTCCGCTTGCTCGCAGCGTCCCTCCTCGCGCTGCTCACGTGGCTCTCCGTCGGCCCCGCCGAGGCGCAGCCGAGCCAGGTGCCCCGGGCCATCGTGCTCCGCTTCGAGGGCTGGCGCGCCGAGCGGGCGCGTCAGGCGGTCGTGACCGAGCTCGCGTCCTTCGTGGAGCTGGTCGACGAGGAGCAGGCGGTGGACGCGGCGCAGGCGCTCGGCGTCGACGTGAGCACGCCCGACGGCATGGCCCAGGTGGTCGAGAACCTCGGCATCACCCTGGTGGTGACCGGGAGCGTCGACGGCCGGGGGCGCCGCGCGACGACGACGATCGTGGTGGTCGATCCGCGCGGCAACGAGCTGTCGCGCCGAGACGGCCCTTCGCCTCGCCGGCGCCGCGACCTGCCCGACATCGCCCAGGCGGCGCTCGACGCGGTGAACGAGGCGCAGCAGGTGCTCGACCAGCAGCGGCAGGCGGCGATGCAGCCGGAGCCGGAGCCCGAGCCGGACCCGATGGCGTACGAGCCGCCGCCGCAGGAGGAGCCGGAGCCCGAGGTGGCCTGGCGCCAGCCGATGATCCTGGCGATGGGCGGCCTGCGGGTGCGCAGCGTCTCCACCACCGTGCGCGACGCCAGCTTCCGGCAGCACTTCTTCGCGGCCGATCCGTACCCGGAGATCGATCTCCGGCTCGAGGCGCGGCCGCTCGCCGAGCGCAGCGACGAGCTCCGCGGGCTGCTCTTCGCGGCCGAGGGGAGCTTCTCGGTGGGCATCAACTACGTCGGCGGCGACGGCCAGGTGCGCGGCATGACCTCGATGCACTTCCGGGTCGACGCGGGCTACGGCTACACGATCGAGGACATCCTCGAGATCGGCGGCACCCTCGGGATCGGCCTCGACGGCGTCTTCCTCGACGATCCGGACGGCTTCCCGTCTCAGCTCTGGACCTACTTCCGCCCGGGCGTCTTCGCCCGGGTCCGCGCCTACGAGGAGCTGGTGATGGTCGAGGGCGGCCTCGGCGGGCGCGTCGGGATCGACGGCGGCGACGTGGCCCCGGCGTTCGGGCCGGGCATGTTCTTCGGCGGCGTCGACCTCTACCTCGGCCTCGCCGGCATCCTCGCCGAGGGGCTCACCTGGTCGGCGCGCTTCGGCTACAGCTGGCAGGAGCTGAGCTTCGACGGCGCCGGGGGCGCGTTCGGCAACGGGCAGTCGGGCCTCGACGAGACCTTCGAGGGCCGCTTCCTGGTGGGCTACGCCTACCGGTGAGTCGGGGTCGGGCTTCCGCCGAGGCGGAGGGTCGAGACGAAGATGGCCACGCTCACGGCGGCGATGACGAGGGGCACGACGATCATGCGCGAGTGCCTCTGCAGCCGTCGTACCTGGACGATTCCTCAATGATCTCGTGAGCGGCCGTGTCGACGCGCCCACGAGGAGCGTGGGCGCCGACCCGCGCGACTGCTAGAAGTCGGGCGCTCGATGCTCTTCAACAGCCTCGACTACTTCGCGTTCCTGGCGCTGACGCTGGCCGGCTTCTGGGCCCTGCGTCGGCTCGGTCGCGAGCGCGACGAGCGCGAGGACGGGGAGGATGGCCCGCTCGGGGGCCGGCCGCTCCGGGTGCGGGGCGCCGCGCCGCGGCTGTTCTTCCTCTTCCTGGCCAGCTGCGCCTTCTACATGGCGTGGAACCCGGCCTACATCGGGCTGATCCTCTTCTCCACCCTGCTCGACTACACGGCGGGCTTGCAGATCGCGGGCGCCGCGACGAAGGCGCGCAAGAAGGCGTGGCTGGCGGTGAGCCTGGTCGGCAACCTCGGCCTGCTCGGCGTCTTCAAGTACTTCAACTTCTTCAGCGCAGCGACCGGCGACGTCGTCTCGCTCTTCGGGATCGAGCTCGACACGCCGGTGCTCGACGTCCTGCTGCCGGTCGGGATCAGCTTCTACACGTTCCAGACCCTCAGCTACACGATCGACGTCTACCGCGGGCGCCTCGAGGCGTGCCGGAGCCTGGTCCGCTTCGCGTTCTACGTGACCTTCTTCCCGCAGCTCGTCGCGGGCCCGATCGTGCGGGCGGCGGAGTTCCTGCCGCAGATCGACCGGCCGCCGTGGCTGACGCGGGAGCGGGTCGGCAACGCGCTCTTCCTGATCGCGATGGGCGTGACCAAGAAGGTCGTCTTCGCCGACTTCGTGAGCGTGAACCTGGTCGACCGCGTCTTCGACGACCCGGCGGCGTTCAGCGCCACCGAGGTCGTCATCGCGCTCTACGGCTTCACGCTCCAGATCTACTGCGACTTCAGCGGCTACACCGACGTGGCCCGCGGCTCGGCCAAGCTCTTCGGCCTCGAGCTGCCCGAGAACTTCGACCGCCCCTACCAGGCCACGAGCGTCAGCGACTTCTGGCGTCGTTGGCACATGACGCTCAGCACCTGGCTGCGCGACTACCTCTACTTCCCGCTCGGCGGGTCGCGGAAGGGGCCGGTCCGCACCTACGTGAACCTCTGGATCACGCTCTTCCTCATCGGCCTCTGGCACGGGGCGAGCTGGACCTTCGTGATCTACGGCAACCTGCAGGCGTTCGCGGTGATCGCGACCCGCGCCTGGGGCGACGTGCGCAGGCGCCGCGGCTGGACCAAGCCCGACCCGAGGTGGGCGAACGTCGTCAAGATCGTGCTCACGCTCCAGTTCGTGGTCTTCAGCCGCATCCTCTTCCGCGCCACCGACCTCGACAACGCCGGCGCGGTGACCGCCCAGCTCTTCAGCGGCACCACCAGCGTCGCGCAGATCGACGCCGACGTCTGGCGCGTGCTCGCCCTCGGCTTCTTCCTCCACTACGTGCCGCGGTCGCAGCTCGAGGACCTGCGGGCCCGGTTCGTGGCCCTGCCGGCCTGGGCCCAGGGCGTGGCGCTCGCGGTGGTGGGCGCGGTGATCGCCCTCTTCGTCACGCAAGAAGCCGTGCCATACATCTACTTCCAGTTCTGAGGCGTGGCATTGTGCGCTAGTCGAAGGCGCGGCCCTCGGCTGTTAGGGTCGAGGGGTGGGAGACGACACACGCGCGCGACCGATGATCGTCGGCGTCGGCGCCTCGGCCGGCGGGCTGGAGGCGCTCGAGGGGCTCTTCTCCTCCATGCCGGTGGAGACGGGCCTCGCCTTCGTGGTGGTGCAGCACCTCTCGCCCGACTTCGAGTCGATGATGGACGAGCTGCTCGCGCGCCGCACCTCGTTGCCCGTCACCCGGGTGCGCGACGGGATGCAGGTGAAGGCCGACGCCGTGCACCTCATCCCGCCTCGCAACGACATGATCATCTCGGACGGCCGGCTGCTGCTCTCGGACAAGGGCGACGACCGCGAGCTGTCGCTGCCGATCGACCTCTTCTTCCGCTCGCTCGCGCGCGAGGAGGGGGAGCGCGCGGTGGGCGTGATCCTCTCGGGGACCGGCACCGACGGCTCCCGCGGCGTCCGTGACATCAGCGAGGCGGGAGGCCTCGTGCTGGCGCAGAGCCTCGACGAGGCGGGGTTCGACGGAATGCCCAAGGCGGCGCGCGACACCGGCTGCGTCGACCTTCTGCTCCCGGTGGCGGAGATCCCCGCGGCGCTCGGCCGCTATCAGCGGCGGCTCGAGGACGGGGCGCCGGCGGACGACCAGGCGACGAATCCGATGACCGAGATCCTCGCCACGCTGCGCGAGGCGACCGAGCTGGACTTCGAGCAGTACAAGCCGACCACGGTGACCCGGCGGATCGAGCGGCGCGTCCTCCTCCACCAGGACGCCGACCTCGCCCAGTACGCGCGGCGCCTGCGGACGGACCTCGACGAGGTGGACGCCCTCTACCGCGACCTCCTGATCGGCGTGACCCGGTTCTTTCGCGACACCGAGGCGTTCGGCGTGCTCGAGGCCGAGGTCGTGCCCGAGCTGGTGCGTCGCGCGCGCGAGGAGGGGCGCGAGGTGAGGGCGTGGGTGGCGGGCTGCGCCACCGGCGAGGAGGCCTACTCGCTCGCGATGCTGATCCGCGAGCGCATGGAGGCCGACGGCGTCGAGGTGCCGGCGAAGGTCTTCGCCACCGACGTGCACCACCGCTCGATCGAGCACGCGGGGGCCGGCTACTACGACGAGCGAGCGCTCGAAGGGCTCGCCGCCGAGCGGCGAGAGCGGTGGTTCAGCCGCGCGGGGGACCGGTGGCGGGTGGCGGCCGAGCTCCGCCAGATGGTCGTCTTCGCCAGCCACGACGTCATCAACGACGCGCCGTTCACCCGCCTCGACTTCCTCAGCTGCCGCAACCTCCTCATCTACCTGGAGCCCGACGCGCAGCGGAAGGTGATCTCGCTGTTCCACTTCGGCCTGCGCCCGGGTGGCGTGCTCTTCCTCGGCACGAGCGAGTCGCTGGGGGTGGCCGCGGACGAGTTCGACCCGATCGAGGCGCGCTGGCGCGTCTTCCGCAAGCTCCGCGACTCCCGCTTGGCCGACGCCTCGGCCTTCAGGCGACCCGTCGGCGCGGTGCAGAGCCCGAGCAAGGCGGCGTCCCCGCGGTCGATGAAGCGGCTGCTGGCCAGCTACGACTCGCTCCTCGCCCGCTACATGCCGCCGTCGCTGCTGGTCAGCCCGGACCGCGAGGTGCTGCACGTCTTCGGCGGGGCCTCGCGCTACCTGCACGTCAAGGACGGAAGGCCGTCGAGCGACCTGCTGGAGGTGCTCATCCCCGCCCTCAAGCTCCCCCTCGCCGGCGCGCTCCAGCGGGTGCGAAAGGCGGGCGAGCCGATCACCTTCACCGGGGTCGAGGTGGAGGAGGAGCGGCTGCGGCTCCGCGTGGAGCCGGTCGAGAGCGGCAAGGGGGCCCCGGACATCCTGATCGCCATCGAGCCGGAGGAGCCGCGAACCGCCGCCGAGACGGAGGCGCCGCGGGCCGATCTGAGCGTCGAGGAGATCTCGCAGGAGCAGCTCGAGGATCTGGAGCGGGAGCTCGAGCACACCAAGGAGAACCTCCAGGCGTCCATCGAGGAGCTCGAGAGCAGCAACGAGGAGATGCAGGCGACCAACGAGGAGCTCGTCGCCTCCAACGAAGAGCTCCAGAGCACCAACGAGGAGCTGCAGTCGGTCAACGAGGAGCTGTACACGGTCAACGCGGAGCTGCAGAAGAAGATCGAAGAGCTGACCCAGGTCACCAACGACCTCGACAACCTGCTCTCCGCCACGGACATCGGCACCATCTTCGTCGACGCGGAGCTCCGCATCCGGCGGTTCACGTCGCGCATCGACGAGCTCTTCAAGCTCGTCCCCGAGGACATCGGGCGGCCCCTGGACGCGTTCCAGCACTCGATCGAGCACGACAGCCTGATGGACGAGGCGCGCTCGGTGCTCGCCGGCGGAGCGCCTCACGAGCGCGAGGTGCGCGGCGCCAGCGGGCGGTGGTACTTCCTCCGCATCCTGCCCTACGAGACCGCGAGCGGCGTCGAAGGGGTGGTCCTGACCCTCGTCGACCTGACCGCGCTGAAGCGCGCCGAGCGCGAGCTCTACCGGGCGCGCTACCTGCTCGACAGCCTCATGGACACGCTGCCGGACGACGTCTACTTCGCCGATCGCGAGGGGCGCTTCGTGAGGGTGAACCGCGCCTTCGCGAGGCGACTCGGCGTGGAGCCGGCCACCGCGCGCGGTCGACGCCCCACCGAGCTGCTCGACGGGGACATCGCGCGACGCTGGGAGGAGGCCGACGCGCGGATCCGGGAGACGGGCGCGCCGGTCATCAACGCCCTCGAGCGCTTCGACGCGGACGGGCGCGAGACGTGGGCGCTCACGAGCAAGCTCGCCCTCCGCGACGAGGAGGGCCGGGTGGTCGGCACCTTCGGGGTGTCGCGTGACGTGACGGCGCAGAAGCGGGCCGAGGACGAGGCGCGCGACGCGGTGCGGCGCAGGGACGCGTTCCTCGCCATCCTGTCCCACGAGCTGCGCAACCCGCTCGGCGGGATCATGAACGCCAGCCTCCTGCTCGACGGTGACGCCGAGGCGGTCGACGTGATCCGCCGGCAGGTCAACCACATGGCGCGGCTCCTCGACGACCTGCTGGAGGTGTCGCGCGTCACGCAGGACAAGATCGAGCTGGACGAGGAGCGTCTGGACCTGCGCGACGTGATCCGCGAGTCGGTCTTCATGCTGCGGCAGCGCTCCGCCGAGGCGAACGTGCACGTGCTGGTGGATCTGCCCGACGCGCCGGTCGAGGTGGACGGCGACGCGGTGCGGCTGCGTCAGGTGGTGCAGAACCTGGTGACGAACGCGCTCAAGTACAACGAGAGCGACGGGCACGTGTGGGTCTCGGTCGAGCCGGACGGGCCCTCCGCGGTCCTCCGCGTCCGCGATGACGGTCTCGGCATGGAGCCGGGCATGCTCGACCGCGTCTTCGACATGTTCGTCCAGGGTGACGGGAGCCTCGATCGCGCGGAGGGCGGCATGGGGCTCGGCCTCGCGCTGGTGAAGAGCCTCGTCATGCATCACGGCGGGGCGGTGCACGCCGAGAGCGACGGGCCGGGCCAGGGCTCGCAGCTCGTGGTGCGGCTCCCGCTCGCCGACGGTCGCGCTCCCGAGCCGAGGCCACGACCCGTGCAGCCTCCCATCGCCGACGGTCCGGTCGTGCTCGTCGAGGACCAGGCCGACAACCGTGAGATGCTGCGGCTGCTGCTCGAGCAGCGGGGCTTCGAGGTGGTCGAGGCGCGCGACGGGCGAGAGGGGATCGACGCGATCGTGGAGCTGGCGCCGCCGGCCGCGGTGGTCGACATCGGGCTGCCGCGGATGGACGGCTACGAGGTCGCGCGGCGAGTGCGCGAGGAGCTCGGCGACGACATCCGCCTCATCGCGTTGACCGGATACGGGACCTCGGCCGATCGAGAGCGCGCGCGCGCCGCGGGCTTCGACGCCCACCTGGTGAAGCCGGTGAGCCTCGCGGATCTGCGGGCGGCGCTGGGGCGGTGACTTGCTGGGCCCGCCGCGCAGGCCTCGCGACTCGCGGGAAGCGAGGAAGGGCGGAAACGAGGAAGTGAGGGGAGAGGGGAGACGGGAGGCGAGGAGGAAGTGTCGCTGCGCGACACGGGGGTGATCGGGCCGCGGGA
>Ga0310345_10000905_pt1 | contig 36662 bp, 34 predicted proteins | sample HC15DNA20500_MG_FD_204667 | JGI IMG/M metagenome (GOLD analysis project Ga0310345, IMG submission 204667) | Marine microbial communities from station ALOHA, North Pacific Subtropical Gyre - HC15-DNA-20-500_MG | ecosystem: Environmental > Aquatic > Marine > Oceanic | place: Pacific Ocean: North... | reverse complement strand
TCTGATAATTACTGATAGCATATTTGCCGTTTTTTTCAAAGATTATAAATTCCCCTTCATGCATCACATCATCAAAGGAGATTTCAAATAACTTACTTCCATAAAAAGAAATTAATTCATATTTATCACCTTTTTCTATTAAAATAAATTTTTTATATATGACGTACGCATTTTCCAGTTTATCAGAATAAATTTTCTTTCCACTTTTATGAATAAGTTGCATCTCATTTTTTTTGATAATTTTTAAAATACCACCTCCTATATCTTCTACATCGAAAAAATTTCCTTTGTATAGCGTATCAAGATTTCTATTTAAAATAACTTTTTCTAATTTATCACCTACTACTAAAAAATCATCCCTAATAATTTGACATAAGTATTCCTTTTTTATGGACCTAAAACTGGATTCTATTATCGTTTTTCCATTCAAATTAATAAATCCGTATTTTTTATTTTCATAGTAAGGAAGTAGGGGAATACTTTCTAATCTTTTTAGATTGTTTAATGAATCGTATATGCCTGCATTTTTGAAATATTGTTCATATTCTGTAATCTCTTTATTAGAAACATAATATAAATATTCAAGAGCATGGATTAACCATTTACTATTAGGATAAGATTTAACGAAATTTATATATTCTTTGGGGTCATTGCTTTGAGTAGAAATTTTTAAAATATTTTTTTCGATTTCATCCCTATAAGGAGTATTTTTATTTTGTGATAAGAAAAGTCTATATGAGCCAAGTGTCTTATCTTTTGTTTTTTCTTCATATAGAAGCCTTTCATATTTGGCTTTCGCATCTTGTATCTGTTTTGCTCCTTTATATGATTGTATAAAGTATTGGTATGCACGCCACGTATTTAATTTTTTTATACTTTCATACACGATGGTGTTCCTTTTGTCATAGGCTAAATTCCAATTTTTAGAATTTGGATAATTTTTCATGTAGTGTTCGTAGCTGTCCACGCTATTTTTTTTTGCTGCAATATCATAACCTAAACTATCTATTACTACATTTAAAGAATCAATAAAAAACTGATTAATATTAATTTCTTCTAGTTCACTTAATTTTTTTTCATCGATAGATTTATATTTCTCAGATGAATTTTGAATGTATTTTTTGGCTTTATCTATGTTATGGTTCTCATAACTATCCATAATATACAAGCTAGCATAAAGAAAATCTATTCCAGGATTTAAACTGTCTTTTTCTAGAGTTTTTTGAAGTGTTTCTTGAAATCTATCTATTTCACCTTTTATTAATAGTTTGTTTGCTTTTTTTATGTTTTGAGATATACCTATACTATAAACAAACAAAAAGATTATACATATTGACACTTTAAGTTGCGACATTTTCTAGTATTTATCTTTTTGAGATATAAAAAACTTCATTTGTATTTAATAATTTATGTTCTAAATTAATATTTTTAATTCTTATTATTAAAACTTATAGATGATCACTAGAAAAAAAATAAGATATTTTTCCTTTTTTTTCCTCCTAATTTTCACACCATTTTTTGTGTTTTTAGTTCCTTTGGATAGGACGCCTTATCAAAAAACAAACTACTATTATAACACTATAAATAGATTGGATTCATTAGAAAAAAGTCTATTGACAATAGAGGGAGATACTCTGAAAGTGGGTTGGGGTAGGAGTTCCTTAATCCCCAATTTTATAACTCCACTCGCTGGGTACGGTAGTAGAAAAGGAGCTAAATACCAGGGAATAGAAGATTCAATATGGACGAGTGTTATGGTTTTTGATAATGGAATAAGTAAAGCAGCATATATTTCATTAGACTTATTAATTGTTCCTTCTGTGCTTAATATTGAAAGCATAGTTGATAGCCTTCCCATAGAAAGTTCACAAATTTTTTTTACGGCTTCACATTCTCATTCTAGCATTGGAGGGTTTCTTCCTGGATTAGCGGGAAAATTATTTGCTGGGGATTACAATCCTAAAGTCATTCCATTTATTTCTAATTCCATTCGTAAAGCTTTAATGAATGCTATTAAAAATTTAGAAATAGCTAGAATTGGTTTTACCAAAATCAACGCCGGTGAATTTATTACAAACAGATTAGTTGGAGATTCATTGGGTATTTCTGATCCATGGATAAGAGTAATAAAAGTGGAAAAAAAAAGTGGGAAAAAGGCTTTATTGTTTACCTATTCTGCTCATGCCACTTGTTATGGAGATAATCAATTGAAAATCTCTTCAGATTATCCTGGAAAATCTATATCAATCTTAGAAAAATTACCCGATATTGATTTTGCAATATATGGTGCTGGTTCTGTGGGAAGCATGGCTCCATTTACCAAGTCTAAGTACGGGAAAGACAGAGTGGATGAAATGGCGTTAGGAATTTCTAATAAAATTATTCTTCACTTAGACTCTATTTCTACATTTTACGAGAAAAAATTAACTGTCAGCAATCTTAAAATTGAAATGATGAATCCTTCATTTAAATTAAATAAATTTTTTGCTGTTAGACCCTGGGTTTTCAATTGGTTAATTGGAGATACAAAAAAAAAATTATCATTTCTGAAATTAGGAAATACTTTGATGGTAGGCACTCCATGTGATTTTTCTGGCGAACTGGCGCCACCATTGGATGCTATTGCTTCAAAGAAAAATATTAACTTAATAATAAATAGTTTTAATGGAGGGTACGTTGGATACATAACCAAGGATGAATGGTATGATAAGACTGATATTAATACTTATGAAACTTATACTATGAATTGGTTTGGCCCTAATAATGGAAGTTATTTCAGTGAGTTAATAGAATCTATAATCGATATTAATGCGAAATATTAATAAATTTATTTTACTTATAATCCTTTTCTTTGACTTGTCGAATGAAATTTTTTCTCAATCAATAAAAGATTCTTTAGAATATAAAATAGGCCAAATGTTAATGTTTGGCATAGGTAATATTAATTCAATTGAACAATCTGATTCTTTGATTGAAGAGTTGTCTAAAAAAAACTTAGGAGGAATAATTTTATTTGAAAAAAATATTAATCCCAAAAATTCTTTTTTGGAACTGAAAAGCTTGTTAGAAAAAATTCAGAGTGTATCAAATTTTTCTATGTTTGTTGCAATAGACGAAGAGGGAGGTAAGGTAAATAGATTGAAGTCAAAATATGGATTTCACAAAACAAGATCAGCGAAATCTTTAGGGGAAGAAAATAATTTAGATTCAACTTATTATTATTCAAAAAAAACTAGTCAATTATTAAAAAATTTAGGTATTAATATAAATTATGCTCCTAATGTGGATCTTGCTGTTAATTTAAATAATCCCGTGATTTACAAAGCCGAGAGAAGTTTTGGGAGGGATCCTGATCTCGTAATTTCTCATGCCTCGTCATTTATATTGCCTCATAGACAGGACAGTGTAATAACAGTAATAAAACATTTTCCTGGACATGGGAGCTCTAGCAAAGACACACATATGGAAGTAACTGATATCTCTAAAACTTGGATAATTGAAGAATTGTTTCCTTATAAATCTCTTATAGATTCAGGTTTAGTCGATGCTATTATGAGTGCGCATATAGTAAATAGTCAATTAGATGAACTTATGTTACCAGGTACATTATCTGAAAAGATAATTAATGGTATTTTAAGAAATTTTTTAGGCTATAATGGGGTTGTTTTTTCGGATGATATGCAAATGCAAGCCATTACCAAATATTACGGGTTAGAACAAGCTATTGAAAAATCAATTAATGCAGGAATTGATATTCTTTTGTTTTCCAATAATCAATTGCCTAAAAATCAAGTAATGTTGGATACGGTAATTTCAATAATAAAGGAAAAAGTTAAAACAGGTACAATAAAGGCAGATAGAATTTATGAATCCTTTAATAGAATAAAGAAGCTAAAACAAAAAATAGGATTAATTATTTAGGATTATAAATTCTGATTGCATTATTATATATTTCTTCTTTGTTTAATGTCATTTTTTTTCTGGTTTTATTAATATACATTCTCATTTGATCGGTATAATGTTTACTTTTTGGATTGTTTGAGTTTCCATATGGGGTTACAGTTTCAATTTCTATTTTTTCATTAGAATATCTAATTAACATTATATATGATTCGCCTGATACTGCCCGAACCCTTCCTTTTTTGTAACCTCCTACTTCAGATGGGGCTATCATGTCGTTTAGTCCTGAAACAGGAAAATTCATATTTCCTCTAGTATGTCTTTGAAAATCCCCAAGCCTGATATTAAGACCTCCAAAATGTTTTTTGAGATACTTCTGTGTCCTTTTCATGGCTTCTATATGATACTCTTCTTTAAATGAATCCTTTTTTTGATATTTTTTTTCTTTAAGCACATCATGTATGAATTTATAATAAATTCTCCATTGAGCTGCACCGATATTGTTTATATCCCCTTCTCTATTCCAGTTTTGAATTAAACTTATGAGCTTTTTGTATTCTGGATATTTTTCTTTGTCTAAAGAAAAAAAATTATTCAAGTCAAAATAAGAATAAACTAAAGAGTCCGGATATTTTTGGTCATATTTGATTTTTTGAAAATCTTCGTAACTAATTTTGTCATAATTTTTTATCAGCTCCATAAACCTTATGCTTCTATTATTCTCTTTTTCTCTAAAACTGAAAGTTGATATATAATCATTTTCTCTTAAATTTTCAGATGAATGTGTTGAATTGAATGGGGAATTATTAGTATTGAAAAGGTAACCAGATTTTGGATTTAGTAATTTGGGTAAATCTTCATATGGATGATGTGCAATTAATTTTAAGGATGATGTGTTTCCCAACAAAAGTTTAGTCCAGTCATTTTCTTTATTTCTTATAGGCAACCTGGCATTACTCATATAAAAAATATTGTCTTTTTTGTCTGCATATACAATATTAAATCTAGGAATTCCCATTAATTTCAAAGCAGATTCAAATTGATTAAAATTTTTTGCCTTATTCATCTTATACCATTGTTCTACAGAACTTATATTGTTGAGGGTAGGGGTATAAAAAGAAAAGTAGCCTTTATCATTTTTTATTACTGGTCCATAATTGGACCAAAGTACCGTTTTTTTTATCTTTTTCTTTATACCTAAAAAAATTTTTACATAAAGAATAATATCTTTTTTTTCAAAATCTATCCATTTTTCATCATACTTATATTGATTTTCATTATTAGAATTAATTTCTAATTGGTAGATATCAACTAAATCTGGGTAATTGTAAGTATGGGTCCATCCTAAATTCTCATTAGTTCCTATAGTTGGGAAGGGAGTTCCAGGAAATAATCCGCCAAGCATATTCCATCCTTCCTCGCTAATTAAATGTGCTTCATACCATGAAAAAGGGCCCTCTAACGGTTGATGCGTATTAATATTTAGATAAGTTTTTCCATCTAAGGTCTTTTTGCTGCTAAAAGCAAAGGCATTAGATCCAATATCATTTTTAATTTCGTTGACACCATTAAGATTTTCAATTGGATCAATATTATTACTAAGTAACCTATCTAACACATCACCGGTATCTGAAAATAGATGAAGAATAAGATTATATCCTGTCAAGTAATCAATCATATTAATAGGAAAACTATTTTTAACTAATACTTTTTTTGGATATTTATTTGCATAGGCATTCAAGCCTTCTATATATCCAGAAATTACTTTTTTAACTTTAGGAGAAAGATTCTTTATTTCTCTTTTTGCGACATCTCTACATCTTAACAGTTCAACAGCATAATCTAGAAAAAGACCATCTTGTCCTATTTTATTACCTGATAAACTTTTAGCGGGTAAAAACGTTTTTTGAATGGTCTGAAAATCATCTTCAGCATGAGCCCAAGCGAGACCAAAGGCGGTTTCCTCATCAGTTTTACCAAAAATATGTGGTACGCCAAAAGAGTCTCTTACAATCTCAATATTGTTAGTGTTGATTTGTGAATAACTTATATATGCTAGAAAGAAAAATAGTAGAAGTAAATTCTTTTTCATTAGATAGGGACATTTACATGTCTTTCTGCATGGTAAGATGATCGGACTAAAGGTCCTGATTCAACATATTTAAGTCCTCTTTTTAAACCTTCTTCACGATATTTTTCAAATACTTCAGGTTTAATAAAATCACTCACTTCCAGATGCATTTTTGTAGGTTGAAGATATTGCCCTATTGTTAATATGTGCAATCCGTGATTTACCAGATCATCCATTGTTTTAAAAACTTCATCTTCTTTTTCACCAAGACCTACCATTATTCCTGATTTAGTCCTTTTTCCATGTTCCTTTGTGAGTTTAATCTGTTGTAAGCTCCTCTCATATTTTGCTTGAGGACGAATTCTTCTATATAGTCTTTTGATTGTTTCTATATTGTGAGATATTACTTCTTGGCCAGCATCTATTATTTTATAAAGAGCATCCCAATTTCCCTTTACATCGGGAATAAGAGTTTCTATTGTTGTATCTGGAGAAATTTTCTTTGTTAAAGTTACAGTTTCATACCAAATTGTCGCTCCCTTATCTTTTAGTTCATCTCTATTTACTGATGTGATTACAGCATGTTTTACACCCATTTTTTTTATAGCTTTAGCTACTCTTAACGGTTCTTTTTTGTCATATTTTGGAGGTCTTCCTGTAGCTACTGCGCAGAATGTGCAACTTCTTGTACATACATTACCCAATATCATAAATGTTGCTGTTCCTGCACCCCAACATTCTCCCATATTTGGACAATTTCCACTTTCACATATTGTATGAAGTTTATATTTTTCAACTATTTTTCTGACATTTTTATACTTTTCACCAACAGGTAATTTTACTCTCAGCCAATTTGGTTTTGATATTATAGTTGTCAATTTTAATTCTACTTTATTTTAAGATTTATGTAATTTAATAGATACTTATTTTTTGTTACCACTTTTTTCCATAAAAAAGTGAAATAAAAGCTGAAGTAAAAAAAGATTTATTATTTAGTGTTGGCATTATAATCATTTTTTTAGAAAATGCTTCTCCTAAAAATCCTATTTCAATTCCTACAGCACTCTTTTTACTTGTTCCAACTTCAAAATTCAAAGCAGTTTTAAGATGTATGCCTGGGCGGTAAACAGCGTCTTCTACGCCTTCAAAAACTCCTGCAGATCCTATTACATTATTGAAATTATGTATGTTTGGATCAAAAGCTTCAATTACCATTTTATTATTTCTATTGTATTTTATATGGTAGGGGACAAGAGATCCTAAAGTAGGTCCGCCACCTAGATGAACATTTATTTGAATTCCATTTTGATCATTTTTATTAAAAAGTGACCATTCGACTCCATATTGTAAACGTAGGGCATATAAGCTATTTTGTTTTGCCCAAATAAATGAATCTCCACCAAAAGGTGAAGTATACTTAAATTCTTTGGGATGCTTAATATTTACAATCTCTATTCCATAAATTTTATAGAAATTGTCTTTAATCTTTGTTCCCATTTTTAATATTACACCTCCAATAAGTCCACCATTAGTATTTTTATTGATACCCCACAAAAGTTCATTATTATAATCAAAATAATCACTAATTAATAAGCCATCAAATTCTTGAGCATATGTCTCTCGGAAAAAGGCTAAGCATAGAGCTAAAGAAAAGAATATTTTTTTGAAAAATTGCATATAATTATATTAATGTATTATGCAATAATAGCTTTTATATGTTTCATGAGATTTGTTTAAAAATAAATTTTCATTATTTTTATAAGCAATGAATAATTATTCAATTGTAAATAAATATATTGGAGATCTGAGAACAATTTCTGAGCATCTTAAATCAGGAGACAAAATAAAAACAGATGCTCCTGTAGATAATAATGGAAAAGGTGAGGCGTTTGCTCCAACAGATCTTGTTTCTTCAGCACTGTGTAGTTGCATGAGCACAGTGATGGGAATATGTGCCAATAAAGGAAATTTTTCTATGCCAAATTCCTCTGCAATAATTACAAAAACAATGGGATCTGATCCAAGAAAAATATCTAAGATAATGATAGAATTTACATTTGAAAAATCTGAGTTAACAGATGCTCAGAAAAATAAGCTGATGTCTGTAGCTGAAAACTGCCCTGTTGCAAAAAGTTTGAATCCTGATATTAAACAAAACTTAACTTTCAAGTTCTAGACTACTTGATTTTTTTTGAAATATAATAATCGACTGAATACTTTCCAGGTCCTAGAATAAAAAAAGTTGTAAATACGATTAAAAACAATACAGCTTTTTCCATCATCCCAAATGTATCAGCAGCATGAGCTACAGTAATTGCAATAATAAAATTATACATTACAGGAATAGAAAAAATTCTGGTACCAAAACCTATCAAAACGAAAAACGCACAAAATAATTCAGCAAAAATTACTAAAGCCATTGTAATTTCAGCGCTAAAAAATAAATGAGTTCTTTCCCAAATATTTCCTTGCATCATATTTGTGAATTTTCCATACCCATGTGTCATAAGCGAAGCACTAACGCCAATCCTTAGAACTAATAATCCAATAGCATTGCAACAATTTGTATCAAAAAAATGTAGTAGATATTTTTTCATTTTTATTATATTTTATTCATACTAAATTTAAGAAGATTAAATTTGTTAAAAAAATATATTATGCCAATAAATTATAGAATTGGACATGGATATGACGTTCATTGTTTAGAAAAAAATAAAAAATTTACATTAGGAGGAATAAAAATAGAACATTATAAAGGTGCTTTAGGCCATTCGGATGCTGATGTAGTTATTCATGTAATTTGTGATGCTATATTAGGGGCTTTATGTCTTGGGGATATTGGGTCTCACTTTTCAGATACTGACAAAAAATATAAGGGAATTGATAGTAAGATTTTACTAAAAGATGTAATAAAATTGTATGAATCAAAAAATTATAAAATTAATAATCTTGATGTTACTATTCTTCTTCAAAAGCCAAAATTGAATAGATATATTGATAAAATGAGAAAAACTTTGTCTGATCTTATGAATATAAAAATTTCACAACTTTCTATTAAAGCGACTACAACAGAGAATTTAGGTTTTGTGGGTAGAGAGGAAGCTATCGCTGCTTACTGTGTTGTGTTGTTAAGGTCTTCTTAATAGTAGAATTACCATTCTATACCATATGTTTTCATTTTTCATTTTTCATATTTTTTATAATTGTTTTTGCATGATTTCTTGAATTCTCAATGAACCATTTGTTAGTTTTTAATCCTCCACATATAACTCCAGCTAAATATATTCCATGGATGTTCGTTTCCATAGTATTTGTATTATGAATTGGAGTTTTATACTTATCCGAACCGATTTTTATTCCTATTTTCTTAAGAAAACTAAAATCAGGTTGATAGCCTGTCATAGCTAAGACAAAGTCATTTTCTAGTTTGATTTTTCCTTTAGGAGTTTTTAACTCTATAGTTTCTTCTTCTATTTTTGTAATATGTGAATTAAAATAAGCCTTAATATTACCTTCTTTAATTCGATTTTCTATATCTGGTTTTACCCAATATTTCACGCTTTCACTAAGGTTAGGTTCTCTTACAATCATTGTAACTTCTTTGCTTCCCTTTCTATAAGTTTCTAATGCAACATCAACCGCAGAGTTAGCAGCACCTACAACAGCAACTTTCATTCCAAAATAGGGATGCGGGTCATCATAATAATGTTTTACTTTATTCAGTTGTTCTCCAGAAATATTTAGACTATAAGGTAAATCATAAAATCCAGTAGCAATAATTACAAATTTTGTTTTATAATTTCTTTTTAAGCTTTTTATTTCAAAAAACTCATTTTTTTTTATATCATTCACTTCTTCGTAAAGATTTAGATTTAATTTCCATGATGATGCAACCCTTCTGTAATATTCCATTGCTTCTGATTTTGTGGGTTTTGAGTTGTGAGAGATAAAAGGTACTTTGCCAATTTCTAATTTATCAGATGTTGAAAAAAACGTCATGTTATTAGGATAGTTGTATAATGAATTGACTAGACATCCTCTATCTATTATAATATAAGATAGATCCGAACGAATTGCTTCTATACCGCAATTAAGGCCTACAGGTCCTGCTCCAATAATGCAGATATCATACTCTTTCATTCTATTTTAATATTATGTTAAAAACAAATTTTAGTGGATCCAAATTATTTATTATATCTTCAATAAAATTTTTATCTGATAAATAATAATTTAAAAAATTATCTTTTCTTTCTTGAAGTTTATTGTCTGGAAAAAGTTTTGAGTGAATCTTTTCTAGTTCATTCAAGCTATTTTGATGATTTTTTTTCTCTTGCTTTATCAGTTGTTTTTCAATATTATTTATCTCTTTCAATGTTTTCTTTTTGAGAACCAGAATCTTTCCTTTCATTGACATCTCAATCTTTTTTGATTTTGATAAAATTTCATTCATTTCTTTTTCAATGTTTGTTTTTTCCTTTGTTAATTCTAAAATGTTCTTTGATTGGTTTTTCAAAACCTTTTTTTCTAATTGTGATTTTTCTAGAAAAATGTCATTAAAATTTATATTTAGCTTATCAATACTTTTTTTGATTTTATCTTTAATTAAGATTGCAAAATTTCTTGGTATAAGAACTGGTAAGGGAACTTTATAAAATTTAAAGAATCTATTAAATTGTAACCAATATTCAATTTCAGAAGGACCTCCAATATATGTGACATTTGGAAGTATAGTTTGCTGGTATAAACATCTCATGATTACATTAGGACTAAATGATTCTGCATTCTGATTTATTTCTTTAATAATATCTTGCTCTGAAAATTTTATTGATGAATTATTTACTTCAAATCCTTTATTATTTTTTATTATTCTTTCTCTCATATTTTTTTTCACATAGAAAAAATTAATTCTACGAACATTTACTTTAGGTTTGTATTTACAGTTTGTATCTTTTTTTTGTTCTATCTTTTTAATAGAATTATTTATAATATCATCTTCTATTATTTTAACGAAAGCTGATTTTAATTCTTTATCCCTCGGGTCAAGTATCAAAAGACCATATTTACCAAACAACTCATTTATATAGATTCTAACAGCTTCTGAAAGGCTTCTGCTTTTTAGATATGCATTCTCAAAAAGTTTTACTCTTTCTGGAAGTTCTTTGAGAATACTTTTTAATCCTTTTGGATCTATATCTCCTACAGGACCTGAAGGAGTAATAGTCCAATGGTAATTTTTTCCAAAAAGCCTAAATGATTTTATTTCATCAAAATCATGATCCTCAGATGCCATCCAATATATTGGAACAAAATTTTTATCCTTATGTATTTTATTCAGTTTATTTGTCAAGATTATTGTTGTAGCAATTTTATAAATTACATAAAGAGGTCCAGTAAAAATATTAAGTTGATGTCCAGTGGTAACTGTGAATGTATTTCTTTCAATAAGATGATTAATATTTTCTTCAACCAGGTTTGATTTTTTTAGATTATTATATTGATTTCTAATTCTGTTTTGTATTAGTTTTCTTTCCTTAATTGTAAATGAGATTTCTTTTGTTTTGGAATTAATACTTTTTAATGAAGGTGTCTCATTATTAATATAATCCAAAAATATTTTTGAAAACTTACCAGTATCTTCAAATTTGATTTTTTTTATATCCATTATGTTAATTCACATGTTAAATCATACTCTTTTGCGTTCTTTACAATAACATCAATAAAATCACCAACTTTAATAGTTTTATTATGTCCCTTAATTATTATTTCGTTGTCTACCTCTGGTGAATCAAATTCAGTTCTTCCATAATAATTTTCTCCATGTTTACGATCAATAATAACTTTAAGTTTTTTACCAATCAATTTTTGATTTAGTTTATATGATATTCTTTGTTGCAGCTGCATAATTGAGTCTGCTCTTTCTTTTTTAATTTTTTCCGTTATATCATCACTCAATGAAAAAGAGTGGGTTCCTTCTTCATGGGAATATGTGAATATTCCTAATCTATTAAATTGCATTTTATTTACAAATTCATACATTTCTTCATAATCTTTTTTTGTTTCTCCAGGATGTCCAGCAATCAAAGTGGTTCTAATAGCAATTCCCGGAATACGATTCCGGATTTCTTTTATTAGATGTTCAGTTTTTTCTCTATTAGTTCCTCTTCTCATGATTTTTAACATTCTAGAGGATCCATGCTGAAGAGGTATATCTAAATAATTACATATATTATTATTTTCTTTTATTACATTTAAAACATCCATTGGAAATCCTGTTGGAAAAGCATAATGTAATCTGATCCATTCAATCCCTTTAACATCAGATAATCTCTTCATTAACTCTCCCAACATTCTTTTATGATATAAGTCAATACCATAATATGTGGAGTCTTGTGCAATTATCATAAGTTCTTTTACACCATTTATAGCTAAATGTTTTGCTTCTTCTATTAATATTTCCATAGGCTTAGAAATATGTTTGCCTCTCATTAAAGGAATAGCGCAGAAAGAACAAGGTCTATCGCATCCTTCAGATATTTTTAAATAAGCATAGTGATGTTGTGTGGTATGAATTCTTTCTCCTAAAAGTTCATTTTTATATTTAGCATTCAATTTCTTTAATAAAATTGGCAAGTCTCTTGTCCCAAAATATTCATCAACTTCTGGAATTTCTTTTATTAAATCACTCTTATATCTTTCAGATAAGCATCCGGTGATATATAATTTTTTGATGTTTCCTATTTCTTTTTGTTTTGCATATTTCAAAATTGTATCTATTGATTCCTTTTTAGCATTTCCTATGAATCCACATGTATTTATAATCACTGTGTCTGATCTTTTATTACTCTCGTGATTCACAGCTATATTATTTGCTTTTAATTGGGTTAATAAAACTTCTGAGTCAACAATGTTTTTTGCACAACCTAGAGTAATAATATTTACATTCTCTTTTTTACTTTTCATTTTTAAATGATTAAATAATTGCAAAACTAACAAATATTATGAATGGAAAATTTTAATTTATGTCAAATCAGTTTTTATAAATCGATAAAAAATATTTTCTTTTTAGTTGAATGTTGTTAGATTATAAACAGTTTCTAGTTAACTCTAATTAAATTTTAGTTTCATGGTTACAAAAAAATATATCTTCCTAGGTATTTCAATAAAGGTATTAAAATTTTTTTTAGTCATTTTATTTTTGAATCAAACAGCTTTTTCACAGAAAAAATGGTCTAAGAGTAAAAAGTCTGTTTTAAATTCTGTAGAGAAACATGAAAAAAAATTGATAGAAATCAGTGATAAAATCTGGACTGCTGCTGAGACCTCACTTGAAGAATTTAAATCTTCTAAATATCTATCAGAATATGCTAAAGAGAATGGTTTTAGTGTAGAAATAGGAGTTGCTGGGATGCCAACTGCATTTATTGCAAAGTATGGTTCTGGAAGACCTCATATCGGAATAATGGGAGAATTTGACGCTAACGCAGGTATTTCACAAAAGGTACAACCGATAAGAGAAGCCCTTATTGAAGGAGCCCCTGGGCATGGATGTGGTCATAATCTATTTGGTACTGCTAGTTTAGGTGCTGCTATTGCAATAAAAGAGCTTATGGATAAAGGGATAATTAAGGGAACTATAATATTTTATGGAACTCCGGCTGAAGAAACTATTTTTGGAAAAGTTTGGATGGTAAGAGAGGGCCTTTTTGATGACTTGGATGTTTGTATGGATTGGCATCCTGGTGATAATATAGAAGCCAATACTCAGAGCAGTAAAGCATTAGTAGATTTCAGAGTTAAATATGAGGGAAAAGCATCGCATGCATCTGGTGATCCTTGGAATGGATTTAGTGCAGTTGATGCTATGGAACTTTATACTACAGGATTAAATTATTATAGGGAACATATTAAACCGACAGGAAGAATTCATTATTATATAGAAAAAGCAGGGGATGTAGTTAACGTTGTCCCCGAAAAAGCACAGATATGGACTAGAGTTAGAGAAAATGATAGGGAAAATCTAGATATTCTATATAAAAGAGCAAAAAAAATTGCTGAGGCAGGTGCTATGATGGCTGAAGTAGATTATACTATAGAACTAATTTCTGGAATCTATGAGATAATGGTGAACAGAACTGGAGCAGCAATTTTACAAAAAAATTTAGAACTCCTTGGTCCTATTAATTATACAGATGAAGAGATTGTCTATGCTAATACTATTTTAAAAGCTTCTGATAAGCCAGAATTAGGACTAGATGGGACCATTACACCTTTAAGAAAAACAGAGCCAGCTCAAGGAGGCTCTACAGATGTTGGTGATGTCAGTCAGGTTGTTCCAGTAATAAGTCTATCTGCAACTGCTGCATCAAAAGGAAGTCCTTGGCATTCTTGGCAGGTAGTGGCATGCACTGGCATGTCTATAGGTCATAAAGGAATGCTTTTTTCTGCTAAATCTTTAGCTATGACCATGGTTGATTTATTCGAAGATCCTGAATTAATAAAATCGATTAAAAAGGATTTTATTCAAAATAAAGGGGATAGAGTTTACAATCCTCGAATCCCACCGGGACCCCCTAAACTCGCTAAATAGTAATTATTTTTTCTTTAACATTTTCCATTAACCACATAGGGGTTGATGTTGCTCCACACACACCAATATTTTCATTTTTTTTAAACCAGTCTTTTTTAATTTCATCTGGGCTCGAAATAAAATAAGAATTCTCATTATTTGATTTGCAAACATTGTATAATACATTACCATTAGAAGATTTTGTTCCGGAAACAAAAACAATTTTATCAAACTCCTTTGAGAATTCTTTTAATTGAGTATCTCTGTTACTTACTTGACGGCATAATGTATCGTGTGCATTTACTGTTATTCCTTCTTCTTGAAATTTTTTTATTATTTTATAATACTTGTCTTTACTCTTAGTGGTTTGGGTATATAAAGTTATTTCTTTGGGAATTTTGGTTAAATCTAATTCATCAAGTTCTTGGAAAACAACTGCATTTTCTTTTGTCTGACCTTTCAATCCTTTTATCTCTGGATGGCCATGTTGTCCATAGATATAAATAATTTCATCTTTATCATATGATTTTTTTATTCTGTTTTGTAGTTTTAGAACAACAGGACAAGAAGCATCAATAAGAGTAAGATTATTTTTTATTCCCATTGCGTATGTTGCAGGAGGTTCTCCATGTGCTCTGATAAGTACTTTTGCGTTTTTTATCTTTTTTAATTCACTATTATCAATAATTACCAATCCCATTTTTTTTAATCTCTTTACTTCCATATTATTGTGTACAATGTCACCAAGACAATATAATTTCTCCTCTTCTTTAAGAATGTCTTCAGCTATTTCAATAGCGAATTCAACTCCAAAACAAAATCCCGAGTTTGAATCAATATTTACATTTAAATTTAGCATAGATGAAGCAAATTTAATCAGAGTATCAATTTATATTAAATTTGATCTTATATTTTTCATAAATAGTAATATTTATAAGAAGCAATAATAAACAATAAAAAAAATCTTCAATAGGTATTGTGATAATTCTAAAAGATAAATTCTCGAAATCATTGTACCATCCTACAGGATTTTTTCATAAGAGAAATCAAAATTACCATCAGTTAAAATTTCATTAATTATAAAAAAAGGGATAAGATTAAAAAGATATAAAATCTTTTCTTATCTGCATTTAGATGCAATTTTTTCCTTAAATAATTCTTCAGATTTAAGAATTTGAAAAAAATCATCCAAATAATCGTTAACTCTAGTTAACTCTTTTTCTGAAATTATGGAATCATATTTATTTACAACTCCTTTTATATCTTCTATTTTTGATAAATAAAGTTGTCTCATTTTTTCAAAAATTCCTGGGTCTTTTCTACACATTCCCCTATACACTCTGTCTCTAACACTTCTGATATTTAGCATTGGATTTGGTTTTGCATAATAAGCATTTACAACTCCGCTATGATCAAAGTCATAAGGAACAGCAAAAGCTGCAGAATTTAGATAAAGCATTTCAACATTATGTTGATATACCATTGACCAATCAGTATTACCAATCATATATTCAAACATCGCAAAATTAACTGCAGAAGAATCAGAAATTGAAAGTGGACTTACCCTTCTATTACTAGGATATTTTTTCGCATTGTGTCTCTCAGCTAATTTATTATCATCTTCAATTAAAAATCCAAATATTTCATGATCAATAGTTTTTTTACCTTTAGTTTCATGAATAGTTACTGTGACAGGTTGTGTTTTAAGATGTACTTTTGATAAGGCGCCAAACATTTCATAACACATCAATTCTTTATATACAAGATCATTATTTCCACTCTCATTTTGACAAGGAACTACAAGCTTTAGGGTCCTTGCTCCTTTAAATATTGTGTTTTCGGCAGCTTTCTTTTTTATTTTGATCTTCATGGGTTTGAAATAACAAATTTTTCTTCTAAAATTTCCCCTTGCTCTGACTTTAGAAGGAATAGATAGCATTTCCCCATCATTAAAGGAATAATTTAATATAGTCTTAATAAAACTTGTATCGTTTGTATTTTTTTGCAAATCTTTAAAATCCATGATAAAATCCATTTTTAAATCCATGGAATTATCAAACAAAGTGATGTTTTGCCCAGTGGTTTCAAATGAAAAAAGTACAAAAAAAGTGAAAAAGTAAAAAAGATTTATTAATTTCTTGATGTTATAATTCATAATAGATTAGATTTAAATAAAAATAATATAAGCCAAAAATAATCAAATGTCTTTTCATGCAAAGTACACGAGCGCACTTAATTACAGAACACTAATATCTCTATTTATCTCGTTAGTTGCAACTTGGATATCATATAAATATACTCTAAAATTTGATCTGGATCTGACATTGATTTCAGTAGCCGTTGTTTTTCCTTTAGTTTTTACTTTAGGCAGTGCATTCCAAAGAAGAGACAAGGCTTTAGAGCATTTATCAAGAGCTAAAGCTGCTCTAGCAACGATTTATTATTCTATAACGACAGCAAAAGAAATGGATGAAAAAACCAAAGAAGAAATTTATGAAAAAATAAAAGATGTAAAAATTAGCTTAATTGATTTTTTGAGCTCTAAATCTAATGACAGAAATGATTTGAATAATTCTATAGATCAAATAAAGAAAATAGTAGAAACACACAGAAAGTCTTTTGGGAGAAGTCTGTCAGTAAGAGTCTATAGATATATGAGAGACGTTTTAATGGGAATAGAAAATACTATTGCAATTAAATTACATAGAACTCCTCAGAGTATAAGAGCATATTGCGAATTATTTATTTATGTTTTCCCTTTCTACTATGCTCCAACTTTAATGTATCATATTGAAACTGGAAATGATGAAATATTTAATTCATCTGGAGAGATTTTTTCTACTGTAATTACTGGAGAACATCATCCTTTTGTAGTTTATGGATTAAATATGATTATATCATTTATACTAATTTCATTATACAATGTCCAAGAGCAGATTGAAAATCCTTTTGATAACGAAGGACTAGACGATGTAATTCTAGACATGTATAAGTTAGACTATTAAATTTTATATTTTTTTATAATTTCTTTAGCTACTACTTCTCCTGAAATAATTGATGGAGGAACTCCAGGTCCTGGAACAGTCAATTGACCACAATAATAAAAGTTGGATAATTTTTTGTTTATTAATGAGGGTTTGAAAATCGCTGTTTGAAACAATGTATTTGCAAGACCATAAGCATTCCCTTTATATGAATTATAATCTTTTTCGAAATTTTTTATAGAATAGCTTTTTTTGAAGATTACATAATCTTTAATTTTTTGATTAGTTAATAATTCTAGCCTATTCATTATTAGCTCATAATATCGTTTTCTTATAGCAGCAGAATCTTTAAGTCCTGCTGCTATTGGAACTAATAAAACTATATTTTCACACCCTTTTGGGGCATTAGATGGATCGTCTTTAGAAGAAAATGAAGCATAAAATAAAGGTTCTGTCGGCCATTGAGGATGGTTATATATTTCAAATGCATGTTGCTCAAAATCTTTATCAAAAAATAAACAGTGATGTTTTACATTTTTAATTTTTTTACTTGTTCCAATATAAAATAATAAAGATGAAGGGGTCATAATTCTTTTTTCCCAATAATTAGATGAATAGTTTCTATATTTTATTGGTAACAATTTTTGATCGGTGTGATGATAGTCAGATCCTGATACTACTATGTCAACATCAAAAAGTTTCTTATTAGTTGCTACTTTATTTATGGATTGATTTTTAAAATAGAAATTTGTTACTTCATTATTAGAATAAAAGATAACTCCTTTTTTTTTGGCAAGATTAATCATTGCTTCTATCACACTATACATGCCTCCTTTTGGATACCAAGTGCCTAATTTCATATCTGCATAGTTTATTAAACTATAGAGTGCAGGAATTTTTTTAGGAGTAGCTCCTAAAAATAAAAAAGGGAATTCAATTATTTTTATTAAAAATTCATTTTTGAAAAATTTTCTAATATGGGTATGCATAGAATTAAAAATATCCATTTTTATTACTTCACCTATTATTTTTAAGTTCAGAAATTCAAAAATAGATTTGCTTGGCTTGTGAATAAGCTTATTAATTCCTAAATCATACTTTATTTTTGCTCGCTTTAAATATTCTTCTAGTTTCTTTCCACTTCCTTTTTCATATTTTTCAAAAATTTTTTTTAAATCTTTAAAATTTGCTGGGATATCTATTTTATGTTTTTTGGAGAAGTAAACTCTGTATGATGGATCAAGCCTAATAATCTTAAAATAATCTTCGATACTTTCTCCAAGATTTTTAAAATAATTATCAAAAACATCTGGCATCCAGTACCATGAAGGACCCATATCAAAAGTAAATCCATTCTGTTCAAATCTTCTAGCTCTTCCACCAAAATCTGAATTTTTCTCTAAAATAAAAACGTTATGTCCAGTGTTTGCGAGATATGTTGCTGCTGAAATTCCAGCAAATCCTGAACCAATTACACATATATTTAGTTTTTTTTTTGAAAGACCCATTGGTTTTTTTAAAGAAAATTTAAAAATCAAGGTAGCAATTTAACCATTCGTCATCAAATTGTAAATTATATTTTTTGTAAAAATTTATACCAATTTTATTCCAGTCAAGAACTTGAAGTGTTATCCCACTGCATGAATTTTTTTTCCCAAATTTGATAATAGTTTCAAATAGTTTAGAACCAACTCCTTTTCTTCTGTATTCATAGTTAACAATTAAATCTTCTAAATATAATCTCTTTCCCTTCCAAGTTGAATATTTGTAGTAAAGTAATCCCATTCCAACAATCTTTTTGTTATCATTAGCGACGAATATCTTGTATAATGGTTTTTTTCCAAACCCATCTTTTTTTAAATTTTTGACAGTATTTTTTACTTGATCTAATGCATTTACATATTCTGCAAGTTCTTTTATTAATTCTAAAACTTGTGGGAGATCCTCTTTTCTTCCTTCTCTTATTTTCATTTTATATTAAATCAAAACCAGTGAATTTAGTTAGAACTTTAGGAATTTTAATTCCATTTTTTGTTTGATTATTTTCAATAATAGATGCCATTATCCTTGGTAGCGCAAGAGCTGATCCATTCAAAGTATGAGCTAATACTTTATTTTTTCCTGATTTGATTTTCAATTTAAGTCTATTTGACTGATAAGTTTCAAAGTTGCTCACTGAACTACACTCTAACCATTTTTTTTGTCCAGCTGCATAGACTTCGAAATCATAAGTCAATGAAGCGGTAAAGCCTAAATCTCCCGAGCATAATTTTAAAATTCTGTATGGAAGCTCAAGTTTTTTTAACAAGCTTTCTACATGATTGCACATTTTTTCAAGAGTTTCATATGATTTTTCAGGTGTTTGAATTTGAATTATTTCAACTTTGTCAAATTGGTGAAGTCTATTTAACCCTCTCACATGGGATCCCCATGATCCTGCTTCTTTTCTGAAACATGGTGTATATGCAACATTTTTTATAGGTAAGAATTTATTTTCTAAAGTTTGATTTCGATACATGTTTGTTAGAGGAACCTCAGCTGTAGGAATTAAATATAGGTTTTCAGATTCGATTTGATACATTTGTCCTTCTTTATCTGGAAGTTGACCTGTCCCAAAACCGGAATTTTCATTTACAAGAATTGGTGGTTGAATCTCTACGTACCCTTTTTTAATTGCTTCATCTAAAAAATAATTTATTAATGCTCTTTGAAGTTTTGCTCCTTTGTTAATATATACAGGGAATCCAGCTCCTGTCAATTTATTTCCTAATTCAAAATCAATTATGTCATATTCTTTAATTAAATTCCAATGTGCTTTTCCCTCTTTTAAAACAGGTATTTTTTTTGTTTCAAAAATAATTTCATTGTCTTCTTTTTTTTCTCCATATGGGACATTTTCATGAGGAATATTTGGAAGACTATATAATAATTCATCAATTTTTGTCTCAATAGATGTTAGTTTTATCTTCAGTTTTTTACCTTTTTGTTTTAACGATGCGTTTTCCTTCTTAAGTTTATCAATTTTGGCAGAATTCCCAGTGTTCACATTAATTCCAATTTCTTTTGATTTAGAATTGGATTGTGATAAAATATTGTCAAGATTGGTTTTTAAGATTTTCCTATTGTTGTCAAGATCAATTAATGTATTCACTATAGAATCTGGATTTTGAATTTTTCTTTTAGACAATCCTGAAATAAAATAATCTTTGTTTTCTCTTATGCTTTTTATATCTAACATTTATTCAAATAAACTTATTTTTTCTCTTTAATATACTTAGAATGCATGATATATTTAAAAATACAAATAAATAAAAAATCAAACATATATTTGTCATAATTCTATTATTGTACTAATATTGCCGTGTCAAACGATTTCTGGAAATTCCCAGATAAACTAAAATCAAAGTTTTTTTAACAAAGAATATTAGTAATCGTATTAAAATAATTTATTAAAATGCATACCTTAGAAAAGTTAAATGATAAACTTTTATCAGAACTGAAAAGTATTAGTGAAGAGTTGAAAATTAATGGTATTTCAAAATTTTCAAAGCAGGAATTAATCTACAAGATTCTTGACGAACAGGCTGTATCGAAATCCTCTAAACCAATAAAAAAATTAAAAGATAAGACAAAGAAAATTATAAAAGAAACCTCAAATTCATCTTCTGAGTCTAAAAAAAGAAATCAAACTAGTAAAACGGACAAGTTTAGTTCGACTAAAAGAATACCTAGGGAAGAATATCTAGAGAAAAAAGCAAAATTTGAATCAAATCTTAAGGAATTTGAAGGAGTAATAGAAAGTGAAGGTGTTCTTGAAATGATGCAAGATGGTTATGGTTTTTTGAGAAGCAGTGATTATAATTACTTGGCTAGTCCAGATGATATTTATATTTCTCCTTCTCAAGTTAAACTGTTTGGTTTGAAAACAGGGGATACAGTAGAAGGTAAAATACGGCCACCAAAAGATAATGAAAAATATTTCGCATTGCTTGAGGTAAGTAAGATTAATGGTAAATTACCTGAACAAGTTAGAGATAGAGTTCCATTTAGATATTTAACCCCATTGTTTCCTGATGAAAAACTTAATTTAAGTACAAAATCAGATAATTATTCTACCAGAATTATGGATCTATTTTCTCCAATTGGAAAAGGTCAAAGAGGGATGATAGTATCACAACCTAAAACAGGTAAAACAGTTCTTTTAAAAGAAATAGCTAATTCTATAGCAGAAAGTCATCCAGAAGTATATTTAATGATTTTGTTAATTGATGAAAGACCTGAAGAAGTTACTGATATGGCAAGAAGTGTAAAAGCTGAAGTTATTTCCTCCACATTTGATGAGCAAGCTGAAAGACATGTCAAAGTCGCTAACATAGTTTTAGAGAAAGCTAAAAGAATGGTGGAATGTAGTCATGATGTTGTTATCTTACTTGATTCTTTAACTAGATTAGCAAGGGCTCATAATACTGTTATTCCATCATCAGGAAAAATACTTTCTGGTGGTGTTGATGCAAATGCTTTACATAAACCCAAAAGATTTTTTGGGGCGGCAAGAAATGTAGAAAATGGTGGTTCTTTAACTATTATAACTACTGCATTAATTGAAACAGGTTCTAAAATGGATGAAGTAATATTTGAAGAATTTAAAGGAACTGGAAATATGGAACTTCAACTTGATAGAAAATTATCAAATAGAAGACTTTATCCTGCTATTGATGTTACAGGATCTGGTACCCGAAGAGAAGATTTACTTATGGGAAAAGATGAGCTTTCAAGATTGTGGGTTTTAAGAAAATATCTTGCGGATATGAATTCTATTGAAGCAATGGAATTTTTATTATCAAAAATGAAAGGAACTAAGAATAATGAAGAATTTTTAGTTTCTATGAATGGTTAATGGTATAATATTTAACATAATCATTTACTTTTTTTTACCCTTTTTAGTAACAAATTAGTTTTCAAATTTTGAAAAATAATAATATAAATAAGAAATTAAATTGATAGATTTAATTTCATGTTACCAAAATCGAGTTGTTTAAGTAATAAAAAGGTATCCAACCTAATAAATGATGATTATCAATATGCAAAGGTTCTGAATACATTTGGCATAGCCTTTTATAATCATTATGATGATAATTTATCAGATTTATGTGTATCAAAAGGGATATCCTCTGAAATATTATTTGGATATAGAAGTTCTCTAAAAGAAACTTTTTCTCTTGATCAAAAAATTTTAAAATCTTGTCCTATAAATTTAGTAATAGAGTATTTAAAAGATAATCATAATTATTTTATAAAAAATAAACTTCCCTATCTACAGAATTTAATCAATAATATTAAAGAAGAAAGAACTTTCGAGAATTTTTCAAAAGATCTAAAATTTATTTTTCCAATTTTTTTTGAAGATTTTGTCAATCATATTTACGATGAAGAAAATTATTTTTTTAGTTATATATATAAATTGTTTAATGCAAATCAAGGAAATATTAACTCCTCTTCTCTATTTTTTATCATGGACAAATTTTCAATAAAAAAGATTGCATTAGACCATATAAATGAAGATTCAGAAATGAAGGGTATACGTGGAATCACTAAGAATTATTCATTTAATAAAATAAAAGATTTGCATTTGAAAGTTGTTTTTCAAGAGCTTCAAGAATTTGATGATGAGTTGTCTTTGCATTCGGATATAGAAAATAATATATTATTTCCCAAAGCTTTAAAATTGGAGAAGAAAGTTTCAAAAATTCTTGAAAACATTTCTTATCAGAACTGATGGGAAGAATCATGTCTTTTGATTATGGTTCAAAAAGAACAGGAATAGCTGTTACTGATCCTTTAAAAATTATTGCTTCACCACATAAAACATGTCGTTCCTATGAAGTGATTGATTACATAAAAAAATTTATTATAAGCAATGAAATTGAAGCTTTTGTAGTAGGTATGCCATTAGATCAAAATAATAAGAAAACTGATGCCACACCCCTTGTCAGTAGATTTGTAAAAATATTAAAAAAGAATTTTCCTTCAATTCCAGTTCAAATTTATGATGAAAGATATACATCTAAAATTGCTAAAAAAGCAATTTTAGATGCAGGGAAAAACAAAAAATACAGAAAAGAAAAAAGTAACGTTGATAAAATAAGTGCTTCATTAATTTTACAATCTTATTTGCAAAGGAATAATATATGATATACCCAATATTTGTTTATGGAAATCCTGTATTAAAGAAAAAAACTTCTTTAATAAAGAAGATAGGAGATATTGATGTAATAAAGCTTTCTAAAGATATGTTTGCAACGATGAAATTAGCTGATGGAATTGGTCTTGCTGCTCCTCAAATTGGTAAATCTTTGAGAATTTTTGTTGTTGACGGAAGTTCTTTGAATGATGAAAAAATGTCTAATTTCAAAAAAGTTTTTATTAATCCGAAGATTATCAAAGAGGATGGTGAAGAGTGGGAATTTGAAGAAGGGTGCTTAAGTATTCCTTTAATAAAAGAAAGAATAAGGAGGAAATCAATAGTTGAAGTCGAGTATTATGATGAAAATTGGAATTTCCATAAGGAAAGATTTGATGGAATGAAAGCAAGAATTATTCGGCATGAATATGATCATCTTGACGGAATCTTATTTACGGATTATCTATCTTCTTTTAAAAGGAAATTAATAAAGAATAAATTACTACGAATAAGCAAAGGAAGGGTAGATGTTGACTATAAAATTTTTGCTCCAAATAAATAGTATATGGATAATGTTTTAGAAATAATTTATAATAAATATACTGATTCTACAGGCGTTTCTATTGATACTAGAAAACTTAAAAAAGGAAATATTTTTTTTGCTATTAAAGGTGAAAGGTTTGATGGTAATAATTTTATTACGCAAGCTTTAGACAAAGGAGCTTCTTTCGTAATCACTGATGATAAAAAATTAATAAATAATAAAAAATGTGTTTATGTAAAAGACACATTAATTTGTTTACAAAATCTAGCTACATTTCACAGAGTTAAATTAAATATTTCTCTAATTGGTATCACTGGAAGTAACGGTAAAACTACTACTAAAAATTTAACTTCCTTAGTATTAAAGACTAATTACAAAGTTTATTCAACCAAAGGAAATTTTAATAACCATATAGGTGTTCCTCTGAGCATTTTAGAGTTGGATGCTTCACATGAAATTGCGGTAATTGAAATGGGTGCAAGTGGACTCGGTGAAATTACTTTATTATGTGAGATTTCTAGACCTAATGTAGGGCTAATTACAAATATTTCACCAGTTCATCTAGAAGGCTTTGGTAATTTTGAATCAGTTATAAGAGGTAAATCTGAACTTTTTGATTATCTGATAAAAAATGATGGTATTGCATTTATAAATAATAAGGATAAAACACTTTTAAACTTTTCCAAAAGATTTGAAAAACCATATTTATTATTCGGCGATACAGCTTTTGTTAAATGTGAATTCTTAACAGCTGATCCTTACATTAGTTTTTCTTTAGATGAAAATGAAATTGTTCAAACTAAAATTATAGGAGATTATAATTTTGAGAATATTGTATCAGCTATTTCAATAGGAAAATATTTTGGTGTAGATACATCTTCTGCATCACAAGCAGTTTGTAAATATGAATCATCTCAAAATCGTTCTCAAGTTATTGAAAAAAATAATTTTAAAATTATTTTGGATGCATACAACGCAAATCCGACATCTGTTTTTAAAGCATTGAGCAATTTTTCTAATATCGAAGGGAAAAAAATTGTAATTCTAGGTGATATGTTAGAATTAGGAAGAAGAAGTAAAATAGAACATAATAAATTAGGAAAGATTTTACAGGAGCTCAATTTTGATGTTGTTTATTTGGTAGGTAAAGAGATGAAATATGCCTTTGAAAGTTATTCTTCGGCTATTTATTTTGAAAAAAGAAAAGATATATATAAAGATATGAAAGAATTGAATTTTGAAAATAGTACTGTTCTTTTAAAGGCGTCTAGAGGGATGGAATTTGAAAAAATAGCAAATAAAATAAATTAAAATAATAAAACCTTATCTCTTGAATTGTCTTTTATTTTCCTAAATCATACTCATGAAAACAAATCTTTTTCTACTCTTAATTATACTCTCTGGATGTGAATCATATATTTATTACGAACATACAATCTTAAATGAGTCAGATTATAATTTGCCAATTTTGATTAAAATTTACGAAGTTTATCAAGATACCACACTAATAAAATCACATGATAAGAAAAAAGTAGCTTTTATTAGTGATATGGGAAAACCAAGTAAGCAATATTTTAATGAATATAGGGGGCACTTTGTAAATGGTGCAAGAGATGTTGATACCTTATACATAGCTTCTAATAATTATATTTTAACTAAAGATTATAGAGATTCTACAAATTGGATTCCAGATATTTCCGAAACATTATTTACAATGACTATAAACAATCAATTTTTTATAACTAATTCAGATTTAAAATAAAATGCAAATAATTAAAATTTCGAAGATATTATAAAAAAACTCCCTTAATAGGGAGCTTTTTAAAATTGTTATTTTCGAATATTATTTACTTGCTCCATCAGGACCTTCGTAAAACAAAACTTCATAAATTACTGATTTATAAAATTTTCCATTAGGTAAAAGATCATTTATTTGTTCTAATCCTTCTGGCCACTCTGCGCCGTTTGGAAATGGGTTTACCGCACCACTCAAGGTACTAAAATGATCAATAGTTGCTATATTCCAATTATAACCATTTCCCGTTGGACGAAGAACTCTGTGAACCTCCCATCCTGCCCAAGATGAATTTGGATCATTTACATATTTTTGTATAAATGGGTTCCACACTTCATTTTGAAGTTGAACAAATTTTCCTACATCTGAAGGGTTAGCATAGTTTACAACTATGTAATTACCAGGTTTTGGTTTATCTGGAAACACCTGAATATCAGGAGTGGTATGAACACTTCCTATAACTCCAGATGATTTAACTTGTCTTAATCCAAAATTTGAACCTGAACTCCAAATACTTGAATCATCTAAGTCAGTAATTTTATTAAAGCCATTATAAAAAAAGAAATTAGGACTATCTTTTACTCTACCATTTACTTTTCTTAATAAACCCCAATGTCTTAGCTTTCCTTCTTTAATTGCAGCAGCAGCTTTTTTTCTATAAATGTTATCTTCGTTATATAAAAAATTATTTAAATCTTTTTCACTAATACTTCTAAATTGCCAAGTTGCAACTTCATGATCAGTAGCATCTAAATTATCTTGTGCAAAAGATGAAACTGAAAAACATACAATTATTAATAAATTAAATATATACTTCATTTTATTTGTGTTTATTTTTCTATTTTAATAGAAATTATAACCAACATTATTGGTATATGGAGTTAATCCATTTTGCCCTCCAACTAGTAGAGCTGTAACTCTTTCAGCTAACTTACTTGGATCATCATTTAATCTCCAATCCAAGTATGCTTGGTATTTATCAAAAGATTCCCAATATTCAATAATAAAGTAAGTTCCAGATTCTTCATTAAAGAATGCCTCAAGATGTGTACATCCATCATAATTTCTAGTGGTTTTGAGACCTTCTTCTAAATCCATCATTTCTTGAACTTTCTCGTAGTTACCTTTTTTAATCTTTAAAGTAGCTACTACTACATTTCTTTGGACAGGTCCAACAGCATTAATCATTCCAGTAGCATCAAAAAATTCTCCAGAGGAGACAATTTTACCATCTTTAAATGTAAAATAATGATATGAGTCAAGAGAAAATTTTCTACCAGTTGAAATACTCTCTCCAGTCCAATTACCATAAACCCTCACACTCCCATCAGGTTTTAGTGTAACTGTATCGATTCCTGGAAGCCACGTAGGATTCTTAAATTTTACGTTTTTATAATTATTAGTATAAAATTCACCTACTTGAAGAGAAACATCGTAATTGACCTGACCCATACCATACATAGGAGCCTGATCAAGTAGATCCTGAGAAACGACCTCTTTCCATAAATCAATATTACTTGTTTCAAATGCTTGTACCCATTTTTGGGCTATTTTTTTATTTGCTTCATAGTCTTTGTGAGATGTATCACATCCATATAATACTATTGCACAAACTATAATCAATAATTTTTTCATTTTGTTATATTTAGTTATACTATAATTTTTAAAGTTCGTAAATATAGATAAAATATATTATTGATATATTTGCTCACCTTTTTTAGGGCTCTTAGCTCAGCTGGTTCAGAGCACCTGCCTTACAAGCAGGGGGTCGCTGGTTCGAATCCAGCAGGGCCCACATCCAAAACCTTAGAAAAATCTAGGGGTTTTTGTGTTTGTATTATTATTTTAATATCCTTTGGATTTAATAGATTGTAGAATTAATCAAAAATCACCATTATGAAAAGGATATTGTTTTTGCTTCTTATGTTATCTGCATGTTTAACAAAAACTCATTCGACTGATGAATGGATTCAACTTTTTAATGGTAAGGATTTAAGAGGATGGAAAATACTTAATGGTAATGCAGAAATTACTGTTGATAACAATCAGATTATCGGAAAATCTGTCGAGAATACACCAAACACATTTTTGTGTTCAGAGCAACATTTTAGAAATTTTATACTAGAATTTGATGTGATGATAGAAAATGATCTAAATTCTGGTGTTCAGATAAGAAGTAATAGCAATGATGGATATAGAAATGGGGTAGTGTATGGTTATCAAATAGAAATAGATCCTACTCAAAGAGCATACAGTGGAGGAATATATGATGAACAAAGAAGGGGTTGGTTATATAATCTTGAAGATAACAAAAAAGGTCAGGATGCCTTTAGAATAAATGAATGGAATAATTTTCATGTCGAAGCTATAGAAGATACAATTCGCACTTGGGTAAACAGTGTTCAGTGTGCATCATTAATAGATAGCATATCCGATAGTGGTTTTATTGGATTACAAGTTCATGGTGTAGGAGGAATAACAAAACCAGAAAAATTTGTTAAATTCAAAAATATTAGAATTAAGACAAGTAACTTAAAAAATGATATATGGAAAATTCGTGATGATTTAAAAATCATTAATCTCAATTAAATGAAAAGAAGAAAATTTATTTTAAATAGTAGTAAAATCACTGCAGGTTCTATTTCTCTTCCTTTTATCAGTGGTTTTGACTTATCAAGCAAACCTAATTCAAGTCTAAATATTGGAATTATAGGGACCGGATCAAGAGGAGGAGGATTAATACCCTTTATTAATCAAATACAAAACTTTAATATAGTAGCTTGTTGTGACATACTCCCTTTTCGGTTAAAAGATGCTATTGAAAAATCACCTAGTAAAACTGTTGCTTATAATAATTATGAAGATTTACTAAAGAATAAAGATGTAGATGCTGTATTAATAGCAACTCCTTTTTCAACTCACTATTCTATAGCCATAGATGCAATTGAAGCAGGTAAGCATATTTATTGTGAAAAAACTATGGTACATGGAATATCTAATAATATAAATATTGTTAAAAAGGTGAAACAGTCCAATATTATTTTTCAGACTGGACATCAATACCATAGCTCGCGATTGTATAATCATATTGTTAATATGATTAAATTAAATGAAATTGGCAAAATAACATCTTTTGAGTGTCAATGGAATAGAAATGGTGATTGGAGAAGACCTGTCCCTGATCCTAGCCTTGAAAGACTAATCAATTGGAGAATGTATAAAGAATATTCGGGGGGCTTAGTTGCTGAGTTATGTTCACATCAAATTGATTTTGTTAACTGGGTTCTTAATGACAATCCATCTAAAATTATGGGTTCTGGTGGTATCGATTATTGGAAAGATGGCAGAGAAACTTTTGACAATGTTCATTTGATATTTGAATACTCCAATGGAGTAAAAGCTAAGTTTACTGCATTAACTTCTAACGCACTAGGTGATTATCAAATCAAGATTCATGGTGATAAGGGCTCAATACTTTTAAATTATGCCGATGCCTGGATATACCCTGAGGAAAATGTATCAAAATCACACAAAAATGTTGATGGGGTTTCTGGAGCGACTGCAAAACCATGGATTCAAGGAATTGGTATCCCAATCAATTACAAACATTTAGACCCATCGAAACAAGCGCTTATTGATTTTAGAGATAATGTCATAAATAATCAGTTACCCTTATCAAATGTATTTAGTGGAGCTTCAACAGCAATAGCTGTAAATTTATCTTTGGAAGCACTTCATAATAAAAAAATTACATATTGGAGAAATTATTATAATATGATTCCTTAATTTTAATTTGCTTTGGATATGAAGCTATTTCATATATTTTTATTTCAATTTTTAGTTCTATTTTCCTCATATTCTCAAATTAAAATTTCAGATGTTTTATTAGATATCCCTGATCACGTTAAAAAAAGAATCATGAAAATTACTGATAACAATAATTTTTCTGGAATATTTTATTCTTATGATGTAGACTATATATCTAATGAGCTTAATATGAATTTTTATCAAGTTATGGAATTATTAAGACCACTTTCTAGAACCTACGCACAGGCACCAATTTCTAATTATATGGTTGGAGCAGTCTGTAGGGGGGGTAGTGGAAATATGTATTTTGGATCAAACATAGAAATATTGGGAGAGTCTTTAAACTTAACTTTACATGCTGAACAGTCGGCTGTAATTAACGCATGGTTACATGGAGAAACAAAAATCAATTCCATTAATGTTGGCGGATCACCCTGTGGTTATTGTCTTCAATTTCTTAACGAATTAAATCAAGCTGATTCCCTTATTATAATAAATCCAAAAGGGAAAAATTATACGATTAGAGATTTATTAACCATGCCTTTTGGTCCAAAAAATTTAGGAATTGTTGGGGGATTAATGTCAAGAAGTAGTAACAATTTAGTGTTAGATAACGATTCAAACGATGAATTGATTTTGGCAGCCCTAAATGCGGCTAACATGAGTTACGCTCCTTATTCCAAGGGTTATTCAGGAGTTGCAGCAATGACTAAGGATGGAAAAATTTTTCAAGGATATTATGCTGAAAATGCAGCATTTAATCCAAGTATTTCACCCATAGATTTCGTGCTTTCATCATTAAATTTATCTGGAAAATCTTTTGATGAAATTCAGAAGGTGATTTTAGCTGAAATAAAATCTTCTAAAAGCAGTCAAATAAATACAATTCAAACCGTGTTAAATGCCATTGTACCACATGTGAAATTAAATGTAGTATATTGTCACGAAATCGAATAAAATATTTTAAACGATTTGAACTTTTTACTTGTATTCATTTTATTGGATCGCTTCCATCATATGCACTTGTTAACTCACTTCTATCATAGTAAGTTGCTACATAATTAATTTTACCTTCCTCATTGAATCCATAGACTATGTGCCAAGGTAAAGAAATTTCAACACCATTTTTAGCTTTAAAATAATACATAGTCCAGACTAATAAGTAATTTACTCCATCAGAACTTTTTACTCCAAGATAAATAGGCTGATCTTGATCTAACTCTTTTTGTTCATCTGTCCATCCAGAATTTACCTGCATAACTTCCCACGAATCAAAAAGGGTACTCATTAAACTCCTCAACTGTTCTTTACCTGATACTTTTTGTTTGTTTGGAAAATACCACACCACATCATCAGTAAGTCCATCAAGTAATTCGTCAATATTTTTATCAGCCATAGCATTACCAAATGATATAAACATATCATACATTGATTTTGAATCTATAAGACTTCTTCCTTCAGGATCACTACAATCACATTCATTTGCAGGTTGTTCACATGCAACAAAAAAAAATAAAACAATAACACATATAAATATTTTTTTCATACACAATAATTTTAATTTTAAAGTTTAAATAAATATAAAAAAAAATATTAAAAAATTATCATAGTTGAATTATTTAGATATTATAAATATGTTTTTCAGGATTCCAGTTTTTTATATATTCTTTTCCTGATTTTAAAGCATCATTTTCAATTGGAGTGCCCATAGAGTCATTCCATCTATTCAGAAATCCAAATAATGCTACTACTCCAAGAATTTCAACTATTTCACCATCATCCCAATATTTTCTCAGCTTTTCAGCCAGTTTATCATTAACAGCATTTGGAATAAGCGAACTTTTATGTGCAAATTCTAGAGTTATCTTTTCTTTTTCAGAAAATACATCAGAAGTTTTGTAATTCCATATATTTTCTATTTGCTTTCTCTTTGCTCCGTATCTTTCAGCGGCCCTTATTGAATGTGCTTCACAGTATCTGCATCCTGAAGCATTACTGCTTATATAACCTATCATTCTTTTTAAATCAGAAGTTACTCTTCCTTTATTATGCATTACGGCTTTATTTAAGCCAATAAAAGCATAGGCAATTTCAGGCCTTATATGCATAGTTTTTATACTGTTAGGACAAAATCCTAAAGTTTCATCGTAGAACTTTATTAATTTTTTTAAATGAATATCTTTTGAAGATTTCGGTTTTACTAATGGTCTTTTCATTTTTTTAATATTTGTAATTGAATTATATTCGTTAATAGAAAAATCATTTTAAAAGTATGAAAAAATTTATCTTAGTTTTATCATTTATACTTTTATTTTCTATTTCCTATTCTCAAAAATTTGGTCTTGGAATAAAATCAGGTTCAAATTTTGCAACTCAAGATATCAAATCAATTCAAGGAACAAAATCTATTACAGGATTACATCTTGGTATTTTTACATACATAAAACTTCCTATAATTTTTGGAATACAAGCTGAATTACAATATTCTATGCAAGGGACAAAAGTTAATGCTAATACCATTAGAAATATTAATTATATTAATATTCCGTTATTAATTAAAAGTAAACTTGGTCCAATAAATTTACATTTTGGTCCTCAATTTGGATTGTTAACTAGTGCAATTAGAGATGTAGATGGAATAAAAAATGACATTAAAGATAAATTATCAGAAAGAGATTTTAGTTTAGTTTTTGGAGTATCTGTTGAACCTATAGAGAGACTTATTTTTTCTATGAGATACGCCAAAGGACTCAGAGATATATCAGATGAAGAGTTAGATGAAAAAACTAAAAATACAGTCTTTCAATTTTCTTTAGGTTATATATTAATACGACTAGGTGACAAAAAATCAGATAAATAATTTAATTTTTAGACAAATCGAAAAAAAAGATTTGCCTCAAGTTTATAAACTATTAAATCAGCTTAAGCAAATGGATTTAAAGTCCATTGATCAAGATAAAGCATGGGGAAGTTTCTCAAATAATAGTAGCAGTAATTCACTTGTAGGTGTTTTTGACGATAAAATTGTGGCGTACGGTAGTGTTGTCATCGAAAACAAAATTAGAGGTGAAGTGTGCGGTCACATTGAGGATATTGTTGTGGATAAAAATTTAAGAAAAAATATGGTTGGAATTCGTTTAGTAAAAGAACTTATTAATATTTGTGAAAGTAAGAAATGCTATAGAATTACTTTGTTTTGCAAAGAAGAGTTGATCAATTTTTATTTGAGGAATGGATTTAAAATAGATTCAATAAATATGAAAAAATATTTAAATAAGGATTAACTCAAAAAATATAATCTATTCCACAGTAACGGATTTTGCTAAATTTCTAGGTTTATCAACATCATATCCTTTTAATTTAGCCACATGGTATGCTAATAATTGGAGAGGAATAATATTTATTATTGGAGAAAATTCATTTTTAACTTCTGGGACCATTATTGAATAATCCACCATCTTACTTATAGATTTATTTTTATTATCTATAATCGCTATTACTAAAGCTTTTCTAGCTTTTACCTCTAGAATGTTAGCAATCGTTTTATTGTATTCTTTACTCTTAGTACATATAACAACAACAGGCATTTTATTATCTATAAGAGCTATTGGCCCATGTTTTAATTCAGCTGCTGGATACCCTTCCGCATGAATATACGATATTTCTTTTAGTTTTAATGCGCCTTCTAGCGCTACGGGAAAACTATTTCCTCTTCCCATAAATAGACAATTCTTAGATTTTTTTATTACACTTGCTATTTTTTCAATCTCTTTATTTTTTTTTAATATTTTACTAACTGATCTAGGCAAGTTATCTAATTGATGAATCATTTCATGGTATTTTTTTTGAGAAATTTTCCCTATTCTATGTCCAATTCGAATTCCAATCATACACATCACTATAACTTGAGATGTGAATGCTTTTGTACTTGCTACACCAATTTCTGGTCCAGCATGTAGATAACAACCTTCGTCTGTTTCTCTTGCAATTGATGAACCCACGTTGTTAACAATTCCAAAAACAGTTGCTCCTTTCTTTTTAGAAATTCTCACTGCTTCAAGAGTGTCAGCAGTTTCGCCTGATTGAGATATAGCAAATACTATATCATTCTCATTAATTATTGGATTTCTATATCTAAATTCAGATGCATATTCTACTTCAACGGGTATTTTTGTGAACTTTTCAAAAAAATATTCTGATACTAATCCTGCATGCCAAGAAGTACCACACCCTACAATTATTATTCTATTTGTATTAAGAAGTTTATTAGAGAATTCATTTATTCCCCTAATAAATAAAGATTCTTTTGAAGTATTTACTCTTCCTAACATAGATTGTTTGAGAGATCTTGGTTGTTCCATTATCTCTTTAAGCATGAAAGAATCATATCTCCCTTTTTCAATCTCTTCAATTTCTAAAGATATTTTATTAATGTTTGGAATAATTAATTCCTCATCCTGATTAGTCAGTGTAATATTTGTAGGAGATAATTTAACTATTTCATTATCTTTTAAATAAACAACATTGTTCGTATATTTTATTATAGCCGAAGCGTCAGATGCAAGAAAATATTCATCTTTACCAATTCCTACTACCAATGGACTTCCTCTTCTTGCCCCGTACATAAAATTTTTATTATTTCTATGCATTATAGCTATTGCATAAGCTCCTTTGATTTTATTTAGTGACGCTATTAATGATTTTTCAAAGCTTTCTTTACTTTTTAAGTAAATCTCTTCAATAAAGTTAATAAGTACTTCTGTGTCTGTTTCTGTTTTGAATTTGTAGCCTTTATTTAGTAGAATTTTTTTTAGAGTATTAAAATTTTCTATAATTCCATTATGCACAATAACAAAATTTCTAGAATTAGAAATTATTGGATGAGAATTTGAATTATTTGGTTCTCCATGTGTTGCCCATCTCGTATGACCTAAACCAATGTTTGATTTTGTTTTTAGTTTATTATATTCCTTTTCTGCTTTTAATACTTTTCCTTTTTTCTTAAAAATTTTAAAAGTATTATTTGAATTTATTAATGCAATTCCTGCACTGTCATACCCTCTATACTCTAAAGTGTGTAATCCTCTGAAAAGAATATCTCCAGCGTTATTTTTTTTCCCTATGTAAGCAATTATTCCACACATTCTACAAAATTTTTATGCAAATTAGTTCTATTTTTTTGTTATAATTAAAAACATTTATAATTTTCTTTAACAAAATAGAGTAAACGTTTTAACAAAATTATTTATTCTATGATTTTCATGATAATGAGAATATAAGTAAATGAAAAATTCACTAAATAATTTTTTAGGTAATCGAACCTAACCATTTTTTTGTTAGGCCAATGGACATTTTTCTTCTTTTAGCATAATCTTTTAACTGGTCTGATGAAATTTTTCCAAGACCAAAATATTTAGATTTAGGATTTGCAAAATAATATCCAGAAACTGATGCTGCTGGCCACATTGCAAGACTTTCTGTTAACTTAACTCCAATATTTTTTTCTACATCTAAAAGTTTCCATATAGTGGTTTTCTCTAAATGATCAGGACATGCTGGATAACCGGGGGCAGGTCTTATTCCAACATATTTTTCTTTAATTAGCTCTTTATTATTTAATTTCTCATTGGGAGAATAACCCCAATATTTGATTCTAATTTTTTTGTGGAGATATTCAGCAAATGCTTCTACTAGTCTATCAGCTAATGCTTTTACTATTATGCTGTTATAATCATCATTATTTTTTTCATATCTTGCACACAACTCTTCGCTGCCAAAGCCTGAACTAACACAAAAGCATCCAATATAGTCTTTAACTTTAGAAGTTTTAGGAGCAATAAAATCAGCTAATGCAATATTTGGAATCCCCTGACTTTTTTTTGTTTGTTGTCTAAGTGTAATAAATTTTTCTAATCTTTTGATCCTATTGTCATTTGTATAAATTTCAATATCATCTTCTTGAACTGAGTTACAGGGGAACAGACCGTAAATGGCTTTTGCTTTTAATAGATTATCATCAATAATTTTGTTTAGAATTTGATTAGCATCTTCAAATAATTGTTTTGCCTCTTTGCCATTAATTTCATTTAAAAAAATATCTGGATAGATGCCATGAAGATTCCATGATCTAAAAAATTGTGTCCAATCAATATAACCTCTTAATATAGACAAATCATCAACCTCTAAAGTATTAACTCCAATGCTATTAGGTTTATAAATAACTTCTTTTTCCCACTCAATAGAAAACTTGTTTTTTCTAGCCTCAGAAATAGAAATAAAATTTTTCTCTACTTTTCTTTTTAAAAATTTATCTCTTACCTCTTCATACTTAGAACTTATATCCTCAACAAACTTATCTCTATCACCACTTAAGAGTTTGGTTGCTACAGGAACAGCTTTTGAGGCATCATTTACGTGAATAACACTACCACTATATTCTGGAGCAATTTTTACAGCAGTATGTGTTCTGGAAGTAGTAGCACCACCAATTAATACTGGTGTTTTAGAGCCAATTTTTTCTAATTCCTTTACTAGAGTTACCATTTCATCTAGAGAAGGTGTTATTAAACCACTAAGTCCAATAATATCTACGTTTTCATTAATAGCAGTATCAATAATTTTTTCTGGAGGAACCATTACCCCTAAATCAATAATTTCATAATTATTACATCCTAGAACCACTCCAACTATGTTTTTACCAATATCATGGACATCACCCTTAACTGTTGCCATAAGAATTTTCCCTACGAACTTTCTATCAGAACCTTTCTCCTCTTCAATAAAAGGAACAAGATAAGCCACTGCCTTTTTCATA
>Ga0310345_10000904_pt1 | contig 36680 bp, 27 predicted proteins | sample HC15DNA20500_MG_FD_204667 | JGI IMG/M metagenome (GOLD analysis project Ga0310345, IMG submission 204667) | Marine microbial communities from station ALOHA, North Pacific Subtropical Gyre - HC15-DNA-20-500_MG | ecosystem: Environmental > Aquatic > Marine > Oceanic | place: Pacific Ocean: North... | reverse complement strand
AGAAAAAGGAGAACATGGAATAGCGTTCTCCAGCGGACTAGCCGCTATTGAGGCTGTAGTGAAATGCTTCTCTGCAGGAGATCACGTGATCTGCGAAGAGAATACTTATGGCGGAGTCACTCGGCTTTTCACAAAAGTCCTTTCTAACTTAGGCCTAGATTTTTCTTTTGTAGACACTCGGGACGCAAATAAGGTCCAGCAAGCCATGCGGCCAAGCACACGCCTTGTCCATGTGGAAACTCCAACAAACCCGATGATGAGAATCTGTGATATCGAAGCTATGGCAGAGATAACTAGAGATGCCAACACTTTACTGATGGTGGACAATACATTTGCTTCTCCGTATAACCAACAGCCATTAACACTAGGTGCAGACATTGCCGTCCATTCTTCCACAAAATATTTGAATGGTCACTCTGATATTATTGGCGGACTGCTAGCAACAAACGATTCAGATCTGGCCGATCACATCCGGTTTGTAAGAAAATCCACAGGTGGCGTACCGGGGCCAATGGACGCATGGCTCTGCCTCAGAGGAACAAAAACTTTGCACATACGGATGGAACGCCACAATCAAAATGGATTGGCTGTCGCTCATTATCTGGAAAGCCACAAGGCAATAAAGCAAGTAATCTATCCTGGACTCGATTCTCACCCTCAATACGAGCTAGCTAAGAAGCAGATGTCTGGCTTCAGTGGTATGGTGTCAATCGATCTTGGAAACCCTCAAACCGCCAGAACATTTGCAGAGAGCACTCGTATTTTTCAGCTGGCAGAAAGCCTTGGTGGCGTTGAATCCCTAATCAGTGTGCCTGCTCTACAAACTCACGCTTCGGTCCCAGCTGATCTAAGGGAACAAATGGGAGTCACAGAAGGGCTCGTCAGGCTTTCAGTCGGAATTGAGGATATCGATGACCTCATGGAGGACATAGAACAGGCACTGCCTTGATTCTAACCATCAGCAGGAATCGACTGAATCGTTACCCTGCCACGAGAAAGTTTACAAGAAGACCAAAAAGAGGTCCAGATTAACTACTTCGGGTCCTCTTACAGCAGAATTTTATACTCATCGACAGGAAAACTCACTCACACTCAAAAGCCCATATATTCTCATTTACAGCAATATCTGAAAGCAAAACTTTCTTCATAGTTTTCTCTCTGATTTGGTGTTATAGTGCGATCTATGAATATAATCTCTGGCATACTGAAAGCTCGGTTATAAGCCTAAGGTTACAACGTATCATAGTTCTTTCTAACCAAAAAAATATGGAATGTTTCGATGAGAATCCTCATTGTCGGAAATGGCGGAAGAGAGCATGCCCTGGCCTGGAAAATCAGGAAAGACTCTCCCACCTCTGAAATTTTTTCTACACGACCTAATGGAGGGATGGCGATTGAATCCAAGCCCCTAGATATCTCTCCTGGAGACATCACATCAATTGCCGAATGGTCCTCTAGCCACGAAGTAGATCTCGTTATTGTCGGTCCAGAAGGACCTCTAGCGTCAGGAATGGTTGATCTTCTAAGCACTAAAGGAATTCCAGCATTTGGCCCCAGTATGGCCGCAACACGTATCGAATCTAGCAAGAGTTACGCCAAACACTTGATGGTTCGGTCAGGGATCCCCACAGCTGAGTTTAAGTCCTTTACAAACTACGTCGATGCACTCTCCTACATTCGTAAGCGAGGTGGTGCAATGGTAGTAAAAGCTTCAGGACTAGCTGGTGGAAAAGGAGCTATAGTCTGTCAGGATGTCGAGGAAGCAGCACAAGCCCTGAGTGATATTATGACAGAATCAACATTTGGAAGAGCAGGAAAAGAAGTCGTCATCGAAGAATTCATGGAAGGAGAAGAGTTGTCTGTATTCGCTCTATCCGATGGAACAAACTCATGTCTTATGCTCCCATCTCAAGACCACAAACGGATAGGTGTAGGAGATACGGGACCCAACACTGGGGGCATGGGGGCTTATGCTCCCATCTCAATCGCCACAGATGCACTCTTGGAGCAAGTACAGGATCAGATCATCCAACCTACACTATGGGCTTTAACCAAGGATGATTCAAAGTTTCGAGGTTTGCTCTACGCGGGAATAATGATCACGGATTCTGGTCCCAAGGTCGTCGAGTTCAACTGCCGTTTTGGTGATCCAGAAACCCAAGTAGTCTTGCCCCTACTGGATAGTAGCCTGCTGGATCCAATGATTGAAATAGCCAATGGCGCGAGTATCTCAGGATTGAAACTCGATTGGAGCGAAAAGGCAGCTGTAACCACTGTTCTGGCATCGGCAGGATATCCAGGTGACTACGCCAAGGGCTTGCCTATTCAGATACCAGAAAATTTTACCGACGACTCAGAAGCTCTGATTTTTCATGCTGGAACCTCCATGAGTTCTTCTGGTCTTGTGACTTCAGGTGGAAGAGTGCTAGCAACAACCGCTATCGCAGACACCTTGAGTGCAGCGTCACTTAAGAGCCTAGAACTTTCAAAGAGCATACAGTTCCAAGGGAAACAATTCAGAGAAGATATAGGATGGAGAGAACTCTCTCGCTCCAATACTGCATTTCCTTGAGCTTCCAACGAGACCATGCCTGAATTACCAGAAGTAGAAACCATCGTCAGGGATCTTAGGCTGATAGTACCCCAAAGAACCATCAAAGCCGTTCGAGTATTACGACCCAATGTAGTTGAAGGAACTGAGGAAACCTTCATATCCACACTCATCGGAAAAACTTTCAGGTCTATATCCCGCAGAGGTAAGAATATTGTATCCCACATGAGTCACGACTATGTACTGGTTATAAACCTCGGAATGACTGGGCGCCTGGCACTCGACACTGACAATTCTGCTCTAACACACCCAGCCGTCCAATTTCAACTCGACCGCGGGAGACCGTTGGTTTACGATGACATCCGTCGCTTCGGAAAATTACGACTTTTCAAAGAACCAGACTGGGAAAGTCAGTCGGATCGATTAGGGCCAGAGCCGCTATCTCCAGATTATACATATACAGATTTATATGAGAAATTAGCTTCATCCTCTTCTCCAGTACGTTCCTGGCTCTTAAACCAAAAAAACTTAGCTGGAGTAGGAAACATTTATGCGAACGAAGCTCTACATCTTGCTGGTGTACATCCACGGCGACCATCCAACAATCTTACCGAACCAGAATCAAAATTACTTCACCAATCACTAAAAACCATACTATACAGTGCAATTGAAAACCGTGGGACTACACTCCGAAACTACCGAGACACAGCTGGTTTGCGAGGGAGAAACAAACCGAACCTTAAAGTCTACGGTCGCCATGAGCAAGCCTGTTTTAGTTGTAAGTCTTTAGTGGAGAGAATAGTTTTTTCCAATCGTTCTGCATTCTTTTGTCCTGATTGTCAGAGATAGTTAAATAATGCCATTTTTCTTGATATTCATATTCATAGTTCTTCTACCACAGTGCCACGGAGAAGCACAAACTCAAGAAGTCACTGCTCTTCCTGTTACCGAATATCAACTGGAAAATGGAATGCGGTTTCTGATACTGGAAAAATCGGAATCCCCGACTGTTTCATTCGTTCTTCAATATCGAGTTGGTGGAATAAATGACAAAACTGGAAGTACTGGGACATCTCATCTCCTCGAACATCTGCTCTTCAAGGGCACTCACACCATAGGTACTCTAGACCCAGAGCAAGAGACGTTCCTTCTGAATCGAATGGACCTCCTAGAGGACTCCATCGTTATATTAGAAGGAAAAAACCCTACATCTCCAGTAATAGTCGACCTTAAAAAAGATATCCTCCAAATAGAAGAACGGGCTAAAATTTATGTTGTAGCAAACGAATTCGAAGGTATCCTTACTAGAAACGGAGCTAGAGGACTCAACGCAAGCACCGATTCCGAATCAACCAAATATTATCTTGAACTTCCTTCGAATCGAGCTGAACTCTGGTTTATGCTTGAATCCGAACGAATGACACAACCCATCTTCAGAGAATTTTACACCGAGAGAGATGTGGTTGCAGAAGAACGCCGGTCAAGGATTGAAACTCAACCCGGGAACCTGCTATACGAAGCTCATCTAAAGGCAGCGTTTAAAGTCCACCCATACCGAGAACCAGTGGTTGGTCATATGCAAGACATAAACAACCTGACCAGACGAGATATTCGCTCCCATTACGAAAAATACTATGGCCCAGAAAACGCTGTAGTGGCGGTGGTGGGCAATATCGAGGCCGAGCTAGTTCAACAGTGGGCTAATCAGTACTTCGGACATCTGCCCCGTGGCCGAAGCGAAGGGACCGTCGCTCACGCTGAGCCAGATCAAAAGAAAGAGAGACGAGTTTCAGTAATTTTTCAAGCTGAACCCCAACTACGTATTGGATGGCACACAGTACCGACTGCTCACCCTGATAGCCCTGCCCTGATGGTGCTAGCTGCACTCTTGACCGGAAATCGAAGTAGTCGATTGTTTCAGAGACTCGTCGTACAGGATCAGACCGCTAGCAACGTGAGCTCCTCATTAGGCCCAGGTGATTTATTTCCCAGACTTTTTTCAATCGGTGTAAGTATCCAATCTTCTGCGAAAGCAGAAGACATAGAGCAAGCCGTATATGATGAGCTAGAAACCCTTGCCCAAAAACCACCATCAGAAGAAGAGATACAAAAAATCCGCAACCAGATATCCGCTGGTCAAATCCGAGGATTAGCTAGTAATTTTGGCTTGGCACTCCAGCTAGCTCATTCCACAGCTCTATTCGGAGACTGGAGGTACACCTTCGAACTGAGTCAAGAGCTCAAGAATGTCGAACCAGAGATGATAAGCCAGGTGATCAAAAAATTTTTCAACCCTAACAATCGCACGGTAGCAACCTTGGTGCCCACGAACTCATGTGTGAGATGATGGCCTGCAATCGGTTATCGACTAGCCTAGGGAAAGCCAAGTTCATTGCATTACATCTGGCCGTCCTTACCCCTCTCACTCTAATGGGACAGTCGCGAGACGGCATCAGGTACAAAGATCTTGAATTCGAACCTCTTTTATTTAACCAGCCCAGTTCAGAAATTCACAAAATAACTGGAAAGGTGAATGTGTTGTTCCTCCAAGATTCTTCACTTCCACTTGTATCCTTATTCGCAAGATTCCGCGGTGGAACTGTTCATTTTAACAGAGAAGAACAGGGTGTTGTAACGGCCGTGCCGATGCTCTTACGTACAGGAGGGTCTGAACAGATAACTCCCGATTCAATCGACACACTACTAGAACAATACGCCATCAACTTATCTTTCGGACGTGATGGAAAATCTTCCTTTAGCTCATTAAACACCCTAACTGACTATCTAGACGAATCCCTCGAAATCTGGAGCCTTTTGTTAACTCAACCGGGATTTTCGCCCGAGATGATCCACGTATGGCGCAACCAAGAATTAGACTACCTGAGAAGAAGTGAAAGAGACCCCAATACCATCGCCATCAGGACTTTCAATCAATTGATGTTTGGAGACCATCCGACAGGATGGACATTACGACCCGAGGACCTGGACCCCGAGGACCTGGACCCCGAAAACTTAAGGGCTATCCACAGGAAAATCTTCTGTCGGGACAACCTGACTTTAGGAGTGACGGGCAATACTACCTGGTCTAACATTCTACCGAAGCTTAATAAGCTCGCCGAATCTATACCCCCCTGTGAAAGCACATTCAAGGAGATCTTACCTATTCCTGTTTCAGCTGGACCAGGAATATATGTGGTGGCTAATGGATTGCCACAGACCACAATAATCATGGGAAAACACAGCAAGGTTAAGTTGGATGACCATACTGAATATTTCGCCGCCCAAGTTGGTAATTTGATTTTAGGAGGTTCAGGGTTAAACAGTCGTTTGTCCGATCGCATCCGCACAGAATCCGGCTTATCCTACTCCGCATCTTCTATCTGGACTGCTCCAACACAACCCCCTGGAGTGCTGGCAGCAATGACACAAACAAAAAACAGTTCCACTGCAACGGTCATAAATTTGATTTCTAAAGTCTTGCAAGAGATGGCTGAAAAGCCGCCCAACTCTAAGGAAGTTCGAGATGCAATAGATGAGATCTCTAATGGTTTTATTTTCAATTTCCAGAGCCCGGCTCAGATAGTCTCAAGGCAAATGCTTTATCTCACACAAAATCTTCCTCTCAACTGGCTTTCGATTTACCTAAAAGGGATTCAGCAAATAAACGCACAGGACATCCACAACATTTTCAGCGAAAATATAGCTCTCACTGGATTGGAAGACATGGTAACTGTTGTAGTCGGTAATCATGACATGCTCGAATCGGAACTGAAAAAAATAGGCACCGTATACAAAATAGAGCCCAACTAAAGTTTTCCATTCAATTTACCTGGGTGCTCTTATCTTACAGCTACATGGATCGTCACTACACCTCCAGTAATAAACCGCCAGGTCACTTCTTTGAAACCCGCCTTCAGAAGCTTTTTGCCCAATTCTTGAGGATCAGGAAAATCCCTAACGGATTCTGGTAAATAAGTGTACGCCCAAGCATGGCCCGAAAGAATCCGCCCGACTATAGGCAAAACATTATGAAAATAAAAATGGTAAAGTTTTCGAAGAATCCAATTGGGAGGAACACTAAATTCTAAGATGACAAGTCTCGCTCCCGGTCTCAACACTCTCGCCAAATCTCCAAAACCAGCCTCTAAGTCCGCAAGATTTCTTATCCCAAATCCCACCATAGCTCCATCAAAGGTTCCTGGAGGAAAAGGCATGCACAAAGCATCACCGCAAACTGGAAAAATTTCTGAGGTAATTTTGTGCAAACCCCGCTTCAGCATCGGTAGCGCAAAGTCGCTGGAAACGACTAAGCCTGCGAAAGCATTCTGCCTCACCAGTTCCAATCCTAGATCAAAAGTTCCGGCACAAGAATCCAAATAACGTCCTGTATTTTTCCTCTCCCACTCCAAAGCACGGATAGCTTTTTTACGCCAGATTTTATCTATGTTCAAACTCAACAGATGATTCAGTAGATCATATCTAGGCGCAATCTCAGAAAATATCCTTTGTACCTGAACTTCCTTGCCAGGCCCATCAGGAATTTTCCTGTTCACCAAGTCATTCATCCAATTATTCCAAAATCTAAAGACCAGTTGATCAGTATGTCTCCGGAGCGATATTAAGACCTCCTAAAACAACATCCGTTAGGTCACGTAAAGATTCTGCAGCTGGCGAATCCGGATTGGAGATAACAGTGGGATTCCCTTCATCTCCAGAAATTCTGACTGACGGTTCCAACGGAATTCGACCCAATACCTGCAAATCCATCTCTTTTCCTAACCGGTCCACTCCACCTTGTCCAAAAACATCTACCTCTTCACTGCAATGTGGACAAACTAGGCTGGACATATTTTCCACAATGCCTAACACTCTAGTGTTTACACGCTCGAACATCCTTATTCCCCTAGCCACATCTCCCGTGGCAACTGCTTGCGGCGTACTGACCATGACTACCCCATCGATATCTATGCTCTGTACCAATGAAAGTTGTGCATCACCTGTGCCTGGAGGCATATCAACAATTAGAAATTCTAGGTCGCCCCAGTTCACTTGTTCCAGAAATTGCTTCAGTATGCCCGATATCAATGGGCCTCTCATTATCGCTGGCTGTTCCTCATCTAGAAGAAATCCTAAACTCATCAGACGGACACCATGAGCTTCCATGGGTTGAATCAGTTCTTTACCCTTGTCTCCTGTTACTGCAGGCCGACCCCTAACTCCAAACATCAAAGGAATATTGGGACCGTAAATGTCTGCATCTAATAGACCCACCGATTTCCCCTGTAAAGCTAAGGTTGCAGCTAAGTTCGTCGCAATCATCGACTTACCAACTCCACCCTTGCCGGAACTAACAGCCAAAACCTTAGTCCCTTTCCCTAATATCTCCGGCTTTTGGGTTACTTGAGGAACTGCACCAGGACCACCTCCTGAAACCGATGAGTTCGGGGGACGAACTTGGCTGCCCCCCCCGCTATTAACACCAGACTGAGGCAATTGAACCTTAATTCTTACTTTCTCAAGCTCAGTCAGACCTTCCAGAACCCTCCTTGCTTCTTTAACCAAACCTGGAGGATCATTTGGCTGAACGATAAAAGAGAGATGGACTTCAGACCCTTCTTTTATTTCCAAATTCTGCACGTGGCCACTTGTTACAATGTCACTACCTGTGACTGGATGCACTACGGTTGATAGAACCGACAGTGCTTTTTTTTCAGTATTCCCTGTGGTCATTTTGACTCCAAAAGATTTTTAGCTTCCCCATTACGACAAAACGTATACGCTATTCAAGAAAAAATACTGCGGTTGAAATGCCAAGATTCCGAATTGGAAAGGAGAGGATTTCGAGATCAGACCGCTTGAACCTCCGTCACGGCTGCCACCTGTTCTATCATACGTTTTTCTATACCTTCTTTCAACGTCCTCATAGAAATTGGACAGCTTTCACAGGCTCCTAGAAGCCGAAGCTTCACTAGGCCGTTACCTTCATCAAAGCTGACAAATTCGACATCACCACCATCGGCATGGATTGCAGGGCGAATTGATTCCAAAACGGCATCGATCTCTGTTCGAAAGGTACTCACAATTAAAGCGCCTTATTCAAAATCTGAAGGCTCCGACTCTGGTAATCTATACCTCTACGAACCTGGGGTCTAGTATCCTTGGTTTACGAATACCTCTGCTCGATAATCATACAAAAATCTAATTTAATAAACCGTCCATTACACTTCCTAATGAACGATACCGATTCCCTGAAGTTTCGTAAAAAACCACTCTCTGATCGGTCAAGTGCCTTAAGGCGGCCTGATCCTCTTTTTCCATGAAAACAGTATTTAGCTCATCTTTAGTCGCACTCCTCTTGGCTTCTATGAATTCCCATACCTTTCCTTCTTCCGAGGAAAAACTTCCGAGCAACCCCAGTAAACCTGGACCATTTTCAGTGACTGCTAAAATTTTCTGCCTTTCGAGAACCTCAACTACTGGTTCCAGATGGCTCGGAAGTAGACCTTTCAGAACGAAAAAAGCCTCTTGAGGACGATCTGTACAAATAAAACGTGCCAAAAGTCTTGCAACTACTTCATCGGCACAAGAAAAATCCATTACCTCAATGGCAGAGAAATCAATGACAGAAAGTGCTGGGCTCCTAATGGCACTGAGCTTAACTTCGATGGCATTCCTAACATCTCTCCCCGTAGTTCTTGTCACGAGGTGCGGATTAGGAATCGAATTCAAATCCTTTAAAATCATCCCCACGTCAATCGAGAAATGGTTTATCACTTTCTCAGAGCTCATGCTGTATTCTCTTCGGAACAACAATGTTGATCTGAGTGCCCGGAAAGTTCGCAAGCCCTTCCTGAAGAGAGGATGACTCAAACCAGTGTGGCACATCTATGATCCTTGAAGTTCCGCTTCTGACAGAAACCATCCCATTCCACTTTCGTACCTGCTTCCGAATTTGTTGGATCCCCTGTCCACGTCCCATATCAGGAAAACGAGTCAGGCCATGGACAAAAACAGCCTCCAGCGCTTTCGTATCATTCCACTCCTTTCCAAATCTATTTGAGTACTCTCTAGATAGTGATCCTCTGAATCCTACTCCGAGATCCGTGACTGAAATAACAACTACTAAACGACCCAAACGATGTGACCAATTATATGTCTGTGCTGCTACCCATCCAGCTGATTCCGCATGCTCAATTATATTTTGACAGACCTCACTCAAGACCACACTGAACTGAACAACCGCATTCGGAGCATACCCGAGAGTGTTGGTTAATATCGCCCCCGCTCGTCCTTGAACCTTGTCCACAACTTTGTGAATATCACTGTTCTGCATTATCTGTGTGACTTCGAGAAGCACGTCTGAGGTTGCACTTTCCTGTTTTACCTCATCAAGAGATTCCGTAGAGAAAATCCCCTTTGCGGCCTGAAAAAAACCCATTCTTTCCATATAACTAGTAACTTCCTGTCCCTTCGGTAAGATTAGGCTCGGCGTTTGGTCAGTTTTATCCAGAATGACAGAACCAGCGGCTAGTAAATTCACCATACCGTTTGGATCAATCCAGTTGAGATTCATCCCATCAAAAACCACCGATTCAGTAGATTCGCCTGATACTTCTGAAAAAACTACATCGTACGTCTGGAAATCAAGAACTTTAGGTAAAAGGATTTTTCTCAACGCAACCTCCAAGAACAATAAACTTCCCAAAAAGCCGTCCGAATCACCGGCAACTCAGAACAAGACCTCTGTGAATGGTCATGACTCACCAATTTCCAGAACCGCAAGAAAAGCTTCCTGAGGAATTTCTACTGATCCCACTTGCTTCATCCGCTTCTTCCCAAATTTCTGTTTCTCTAACAACTTGCGCTTCCTAGTGATGTCACCACCATAGCATTTAGCAGTTACATTTTTCCTCAAAGCTTTAACGTTTGTACGGGCAATAACTTGACCGCCAATTGCTGCTTGCAATGCCACCTGAAATTGTTGCCTCGGAATTAGAGACTTCAGCTTTCGGACTAAATCTCTGCCATACTCCATCGCCTTTTCCCGGTGAATTATCACACAAAATGCGTCTACAACATCACCATTCACCAAAATATCTAACTTGACCAGATCTCCTACCCTAAAGTCAAGGAAATCATAGTCCAAGGTTGCATATCCCCTCGTCCCCCCCTTCAGTTTATCATAGAAATCCAGGACTATCTCTGCCAAAGGAAGTTCGAAATTCATTTCTACCCTTTGCCCATCTACATATTGCATACCTTTAAAAAGACCTCTCCGATCGTGGCACAACTTCTGGATATTACCGATGTACTCAGCAGGACACAGAATCCTGGCTTGAACGATGGGCTCAGATATCTCCCCTATCATTCCCAGATCCGGCAAGGCGGTGGGATTCTCTATTTTAACTTCAACTCCATCGGACAAACGTACATGATACTCAACGTTAGGCACTGTAGTGATTAGATCAACCCCAAACTCCCTTTCAAGACGTTCTTGGATAATTTCCATGTGCAACAGACCAAGAAATCCACAACGAAATCCGAATCCTAAGGCTATGGAACTCTCTGGGACATAGTGCAGACTAGCATCATTTAACTTGAGTCTGTCTAAAGAGTCCCTCAGGTTTCCGTAGTCGTCACTCTCTGTCGGGTAAAGGCCCGCAAAGACCATAGGACTAACTTCCTTATAACCTTCCAACAATTCTTCGGACTTCTGATCAAAATCCAGAACGGTGTCACCCACCCTTGTGTGCGACACATCCTTAATTGTAGCAATGATATAACCAACCTCTCCCGGAGACAGTTTCTCTCGGGGAACCCGCCCTAAGCGCATAATCCCCACTTCCGTAACCTCATAACTGTAATCAACGGCACCGAAAGTAATCGACATACCAGGTTTTACTATGCCATCGACTACTCTGACATTTGGCACAGCACCTTGATATTGGTCATATGCTGAATCAAAAATTAGAGCTCTCAATGGCGCCTGTGGATCACCACTCGGTGGTGGTATCTGGGCCACTACAGCTTCCAGAATCGAGATTATCCCCACTCCTTCCTTAGCACTGGCCAGTAAGATTTCTTCCTTATCTATACCAAGAAGATCGGCCACTTCCTCTTGTCTTCGGTCGGGTTCTGCCCCTGGTAAATCTATTTTATTTATAACTGGTATTATCTCTAAATTCGCCTCTAGTGCAAGGAATAAATTGGAAAGAGTTTGTGCCTGCACTCCCTGGGTCGCATCCACTACTAAGATTGCTCCTTCACAGGCAGCCAGTGAACGTGATACCTCGTAGGTGAAGTCAACATGCCCTGGGGTGTCGATGAGATTTAAGATGTAGTCCCTGTCGTCCGTAGATCTATACTTCATTCTTACGGCGTGAAGTTTTATCGTAATCCCTCTCTCCCGCTCGAGCTCATTGGAGTCCAGAACCTGTTCACGCATATCACGCTGATCCAAGGTTCGAGTCGACTCAAGTAAGCGGTCAGCGATAGTGGATTTGCCATGGTCAATATGAGCAACTATGCAGAAATTTCTTATATGATCTAGGCTCACTAGGAAGGCTTTCCTGAATCCAAAGTTTCCCTACTGCTGATGCTAACCTATATGTAGCTCAGCCCGTCTTACAAAAAAACTAAGTGATCGTATTTGGGAAAGCCACTTCCAAACCATTGCCATTTGAGAACAAGTCATTAGTGTCTTCAAGTATGGCAAAGCTATCAAATACCACATCACGAAGAACAGCCTCACGACTTGACCTAATGGATCCATATACTTTGTCCCAATTAGGAGGCATAGAATGGATTGCAAAAAGGGTCGTTGAAGGCTTCATTATGGGACTGCATCGTTCTCCCCACAGAGGGTTCTCCGCGGAATTTGCAGAGCTTCGTGCATATCAACCCGGTGACGACATCCGACATGTCGACTGGCGGATGTTTGCTAGATCAGACCGTTACTATGTAAAACAATTCGAGGAAGAAACCAACCTGAGAGCTCATGTTCTCATGGATATTAGCAGCTCAATGGGTTGGAGTTCCAAACCCAAAAACCTCCCGACAAAGATTTGGTATGCACAACACTTGGCCGCCTGCATATCTCTGTTACTTCTCCGACAAGGTGACTCCATAGGTCTGACTGCTTTTCACGAGTCGGTGGTCACTAGAATCGACCCTAAGGGAGGCCAGAGCTACTGGAGGGAATTCTTAAAACACCTGATCGCCTCAAAACCAGAAGGGAAAACATCCATCGAGTCTGCACTGAGTGACGTAGCTTCGAGATTGCACCGGAAAGGACTAGTGATACTAATTTCCGATTTATTGGCCGACCCAGAAGAAACTAGGAAAATATTGAGATCTCTAAAACACCAGGGGCACGAAGTAATAGTCTTCCATTTGGTCGACCCGGGGGAAAGAGAACTTCCAACTACAGGTGATGCCATCTTGTTCGATCCAGAGACCAAAGAGGAACTGAACGTCAATATTGCAGATATCCGAGTGGCATATAGAGAAGCTGTGGAACAAGCTCTGGATGAATGGTACAGAGGTTTAACTCCTTTCGGCATAGACTACGTCACAATAGGTACCGAGTGTTCCCTCTCCGAGTCCCTTCGTTTTTATCTGCACAAAAGAAGTAGACTTGGGTGATGGGTGTCCTGACACCATTGTTCCTCCTGGCAACCAGTGCAGTTCTTATTCCTCTAATCCTGCACTTATTCCATCGACATGATAGAAAACGATTAGCATTTCCCGCACTACGCTACTTGCTAAGAATGAATAAAGACCACGCTAGGACAATAAAACTTAGACAGCTCCTGCTTTTGTTACTCCGTATTTGTGCGATTCTGTTTATAGCACTCGCCGGTGCACGTCCGTTTTTGAAGAATAACCAGGGAATACACGAACCTACAGCAACCGTGATCATCCTCGATAACTCGATGAGTTCTGGATTGATCCGTGATGGTAATCGTATCCTAGAAACCCTCAAAGATGTGGCCTTAGAAGGGGTGGGACAATCTGGAGATGAAGACCGGCTTTGGCTTATAAAAGCAGCCCAACCTTTGGAGCCAGCCGTAACAGGACCTCTGAAAACAATACAGGAAGCCATCCAAACAACTGAAGTGACTGGAACAGCGAGTAATCTCCTGGAGGAACTTGAAAGAGCAGCAACAATACTCTCGTCCTCTAATCTACCATTGAAAGAAATACACCTCATATCCGACCTCCAGGCTTCTTCCTTTAGCACTCCTTCAGATTTGTCGCATATTGAAGAAATACCACTAATAGTTTCCACCCAACAGTTACTCGGAATCGGCAACACCTATTTGGACAGCTTGGTCATAGGAGGCGGTATGCCCCCTTTGACAAATGAACCGAGCCATATTTCAGTACATGTAGCGGGAACGAGGGATGACTTGGAAGTGCCCTTACGTTTGATCATAGATAATCGAATCTATGGGGTTTCTAAAGGAATCTCCGGAAATTCTACCGTTTTACCGCTGGGGCCCTTTAGTTCAACTCAAGTGACTGGATACATAGAAACCGATCCAGATTTTCTCAGTGTTGATGATCGCCGATTTTTTGTATTCCGAGTCCGTCCACCTTCTAAGATTGCTACATCTGGCAACCTCCCATTTTTTCTCTCACAAGCACTCCCAGTCCTAATCGGAAGAGAAAGGATTCAACTACACCCTTTAACTACTGCCGAAATTCATGTGAGTATCGGTGGGATAAATTTAAGCAAAAGCAACCCAACCAACCGCACCTCAGTGGTAATTCCACCAGTCGACCCCGTTTTGCTTCCCGGACTCAATAGGTCACTACTCGATGCAGGAATTCCTTGGAAATATGAAATGTCAGATCAACTTGGAGAGTCTCAGCTCACTGGCTGGAAACAAGGACCGGATATGTCAGGAGTTAGTGTAAAGAGACACTACCAGCTTATATCCACTGGTCCAGAAGACAACGGAGCAATCTTAATTCGACTGAGCTCAGGAGAACCGTGGCTAATTAAGGGGTTTGGCACACAGGGGCCTTATATACTCCTGGCATCCGACTTAGATCAAGAATCTACCAATCTTCCCGTTACAGCCGCACTTATCCCTTTCCTTGATTGGATATTGTCCGGATGGACCACTTCCAGCGCTATTGATGAAAACTACACTACGGGAGATCCGCTTATGGTGGCAGCAAACATCGTGTCCATAAGAGACCCTCTGGGGAGAACAAAAGAAGTCCGAGGAACACAACTGTTCCACTCTACTGAAATTCCAGGAATTTACCAATTAACAGCGAGTGACTCGACAATAACACGGGTGGCTTTCAATGTACCTAGCCAGGAATCACTGCTAGAACCTATCGGACTACAAGCACTCACCAATGTACTGCCTGGTTCTTCAATCCTAGTCGATGACACCAGTGAATGGAAAAATTCCGTTTTCGTTGATAGGAAAGGCGTTGAAATCTGGAAATGGTTGGTGCTTACGTCTCTTATAATCCTCATTGCCGAAACTCTTTTAGCGGCATCGGGATTAAGACAAAATCAAGATTCTTCTGGTCTGAATCCTACAGTAGAAAATCCCTGAACATGTATCGAGGTAGCAACCTCATCCTAGATGCTCTGCCAACTTGTACAGAGTTCAAAGATTTCTGTTCCCAGTTTCCGACCCAAATCAAACAGACCACCGTGGACTATATGCAGGGATCATTCGCTACGAGTTTTGGCATCGCTCTCAACAAACACTTGTCTAATCAAGTACTTGTGTTTGTAGTCTCCTCACCCTCAAAAGCACTGGAGATAGAGGCTGACCTAGAGACTCTAGTGGGCAGAGAATCATTCGCTGTATACCCGCAGAGAGAACAATTACCACAAGTAGGACGAGACTCCGATCACCAAATTACTGGACTGCAGATCGAAGGCCTCGAGGCTATTCTGACGGGTAAAGCACGGCTACTTGTAACGACTATCCGAGCACTGCAGGAACGCACCCTAGTTCCGAATTCAGTGGACAATCTTCAGGTCACTTTACGAGTTGGATCCGAATTCGGTTTTTCTAAACTGGTCCTGTGTCTTCAGGAGCGTGGTTTCAAGAAATCTTCTCTAGTAGAAGAAATCGGACAATACTCAGTCCGTGGCGGAGTCATAGACGTATTCTCATTCGGAACTCGAGAACCTTTTAGAGTTGAATTTGACTACAATAAAATCTCATCAATCCGCTTCTTTAACGTACTTAGCCAGCGCTCTGATAACGTAATTCCTCAGGTACACCTACTCCCCGTAGATTTCCAGACAGACCCTAACAAAGATTCATTCTTGCACCGTTCACTCATCGAACTCCTCCCGGGAGACACTGTCTTGATGAATTTTGTCGAGACTCCTTGGGGAAAAGCGTTTCAGAATTCCTGGGAGACCATTTCAATGATGAATGAACACTCCTCCAATGAGGACGTCGACAACTACTCTATCGAGCAGTTAATACTCCGACCAGAAATTGCCGAAGAAAAGATAGGGGTGTTTCCAAGAATTGACGTGGGGTTCCAAGGTGATAATTCCCCAGGATCAATGAGTGAAAAACCGCCTGAAATTAACAGAGACATAAAACTCCTACTGTCTTTTTTGAAGTCAGCAAACAAATCCCAACAAAAGTGTGTTATATGCTGCGATAACATGAATCAATTAGAACGCTTAGAGGAAATCTTGAGTGGCCGAGAAAACATTCCTGAAGGAACTCAGTTTATGGTTGGTTCCCTTACGGGAGGCTTTTCATTGCAAAATGCGAATCCACCTCTGCACGTTCTAACTCATAGAGAAATCTTCAACAGGCCAAAGAATGCATCAAAGACAAGACGCTTTCGTGGATCAGCTCCATTAGAGAGTCTCTCACAATTGAAACCAGGAGATTACGTAGTCCACCGAGACCACGGAGTTGGGATTTTCAGAAAAATGAACCGAGTCAAAATTCACGGACAAACCATAGAATCTGTTGCCATAGAGTATGACGGTGACGAAATACTCCAGGTACCCATCCATCGATTAGATCGTATTGAAAAATGGGGCTCTGGATTGGAAGATGATAAACCGACAAATCTTCATCGGATTGGTGGAAAGCGATGGAGCAATCTCAAGAAAAAAACCACTGACCATATTGAAAATATTACGGTCGATCTTCTCCGGATATATGCTGAAAGAAAAAATATCACAGGACACGCATTTTCTCCCGATACAGCTTGGCAAAAGGAAATGGAGTCCTCATTTTTGTACGAAGACACGGTGGATCAACGACTCGTAACCGAAGAAGTGAAACGTGATATGGAGTCACCAATCCCCATGGATCGACTTCTTTGTGCAGATGTCGGCTATGGAAAAACAGAAGTGGCGATCCGGGCAGCTTTCAAAGCGGTTCAGGACGGCAAACAGGTAGCTGTGTTAGTACCGACAACCATACTAGCTGAACAACACTATGAAACCTTTGTAGGAAGATTGACCACTTATCCTGTCTCTATCGGTCTGATGAGTAGATTCACGAGTCAAAAAGATCAAAAAAAAATTCTAGAAGCATTAGTCACTTCCAAGATTGACCTAATAATAGGAACGCACCGCCTGTTATCGAAAGATGTATCTATACCGAATATTGGCCTTCTCATAATTGACGAAGAACAACGATTCGGAGTACTACATAAGGAACGACTCAAAGAGTTAAAAGCTTCCGTAGACGTTCTCACTCTCACAGCCACACCCATACCTAGAACGATGCAATTGTCTCTAAGCGGAATTCGCAACCTATCCTTAATACAAACACCCCCCCAAAATCGTATGCCCATTCTCACCTATACCCTGCCCTGGTCGGACTCTATCATAGCAGAAGCACTCCAGCGGGAGCTCGACAGAGGAGGCCAGGCTTTTTTTCTCCACAACTTGGTTTCAGACCTAGAGGAAACCGCTCACAAAGTTCAGCAGCTTGTTCCAGATGCTAAGATTGTGGTCGCCCACGGACAAATGAACGCGAAAGACTTAAACAGAGCCATGCACAATTTCATGCATATGGAGAGTGACATTCTCGTCTGTTCATCAATAATCGAAAATGGATTGGACGTCCCCAACGCCAATACCGTCATAATTGATGGAGCCGACAGATTCGGATTGTCTCAACTCCACCAGATACGAGGACGTGTGGGACGTTCTCACAGGAGAGCATACTGTTACCTGATCACTCCTCCGAAAATGAAAGAGAATACAAGACAGAGACTGAAAACATTGACAGAATATACAGAGCTAGGAAGCGGATTCAGTGTAGCTCTTCGAGATCTAAAACTGAGAGGTGCAGGCAACTTACTTGGAGGAGACCAGTCTGGATTTGCACACGCCGTGGGAATCTCAACTTACGTGAAACTGGTAGAAGAAGCAGTAGCACGTATGAAAGACCCGAGCGATCACAAAAGGTACCCACCCACAGATATTTCGACTTCCCAAGGTGCTTACCTTCCAGATAAATATATCTCAGACAACAGTCAGAAACTACAACTTTATAGCCGAATATCTAAACTGAGAAAAGTTGAAGAAGTCACATTGCTACGAGAAGAAATCCTTGATCGCTTCGGAAAATTTCCTGAACAAGTAGGAAATTTGATGTCAATAACACAACTGCGAATTATGGGGCAAAAATTGGGTATCGAAACCTTGCTCTTCCAAGATGGAAAAGTACGATTAAATTTCAATCGTGAGGTATTTCCAAAATTGTCCCTTTTAGAGGAAATTTTTTCCAAGAGTGAAATTAATGTTGAAATACGGAGGCTCGCACCACTCTCAATGGTGCTTCGTCCAAGAAAACAGAGTAATTTACTTGATGAAGTAGTTAGATCCATCGAAAAGTTATTGGCGACAATGAAAAAAATGGCACACTGATATGACATTGAACTTTCCAACATCAATCGAACAAGGTATTAAAGTGCATGATACAACCGTAATTAAGCTTGGCAAGATCTTTCAGGTCGTGACTGCTAGTTTAATCTCTTTGTTTGGTTGCTCTGACAGCAACGATAGCATTGTAGCCAATGCTGCAGGACATCAGTTATCCACAGATCAGGTGGTGGAAGCCTTGGCAAGGCAGAACACTTTGCCAACCCAACCGGAAATCATAGAGGTCCTAGCTGACTACTGGATAGACTACACACTGATAGGCGAACTATCCCTGCAAGACTCACTCCTTACAAATTTCGATTTAGACTTAATACTGCAGCAAGAATTAGAGGAAGAATTGATTAATCGGTATTTAGACTTAACCGTAGAATTCGACACAACGTTTTCTGAAGAGCAACTCCTTCAAGCATGGGATGAAGCTCCACCATCAGATTCTATACGAGCTGCTCACATCTTGTTGGAACTTCCGGACGATGCTACCAATACCCAAGCAGACAGTTTAATAGAGTTGGCTTCAAATCTTAAGAAACGTCTGGAGTCAGGAGAATCTTTCGGTAACATAGCAAGGCAGTACAGTGACGATACCGGTAACGCTTCTAGAGGCGGAGACCTAGGATTTTTCCTTCCAGGTATGTTAATGCCTGAACTAGAAGACGTTGCGTATAGCCTCCAAGTAGGTCAGCTAAGTGAACCGTTCTTCTCAACATCAGGGGTCCATCTCTTGAGAGTGCTCGACCGAAGAACCATGGATTTTCAGTCATCGGAGACAGAGTTCCGACAGCTAATGATAGAAAGAACCATCAATGAAGCCTATGCACTGTTTTTAAACGACCTAATTCAAACTAAGAACATTAGGATTTCTCCTGAATCGGGATCGATTGTCAGAGAATTGGCCAGAAATACCGAAACGGACCTGAATAATGCTGCTTTAAATCGTTCCTTGGTAAACTACTCAGACGGATCCTTTACAGTACAGGAAGGTTTGGATTTCCTTCGAACCCTGGGAACAGATCTGCTCGAACAGGTAGCCACAGTTCCAGAAGAGACACTGGATCAGTTACTAATGGATCTGGCACAATCAAGAGTTCTCGTTGACCTAGCGAAAGCCGAAGAAATCCAACTCACTGAGGATTACCTCGCACATCAAGATTCATTGTTTGTCAATTTCCTTGATATGTTGAAGATAGAAACAGATGCCATCGGACTTAGAATGATTATCCCCAGAACTAATGAGACCTCCTACGAGGCTTTAGATAGAGTAGTTTTACAACTCCTCCGCGAATTACTCGCCGGAAGAAATCCACCCTCTTTTGGCCAAATAACTGTCGGTGCTAGACAACAAATGCCCTGGTCAATCAATGATCGAGCTGTCCTAGCAACCTTGGAGCGACTAAATGAACTACAAGGTTTCTCGGCCAACCCATTGCCCGACAGCATCACAGAATCCACCTCTAGGCCTGTAGAAGAGAACATTACTGATTCTATTGGTGTAAACTAATGAGCCAAACAGTTTGTTTTTATACGTTAACCGATAAAACGGGCTAGGTCCTATTCATGAAACCTCTTAAACAATTGCAAAATCGCCACAATTTGGCCCACTTGTTTCCAATGACAACATGTTTCTTTCTTTTCACCATACTGACTTTAGTCCAGCCTGTAAGCGGCCAAACTAAAGTCCTAGGTGACAACGTGGTTGAAAGAGTAGTCGCTCTAGTTGGTGATTCGGTGATCTTGATGACCGAACTTGATGAATATCTAATGACTCTTGAGGCAGGAGGTTGGACTCGGCCTGATGACCCTGAAGAATTACTGACAGTGAAAACTCAAGTTCTGGACCAATTGGTTAATCAACAATTGATTCTATTAGAAGCCATTAAGGATACTCTCCTGACAGTTAGCGATGACGAACTCGAAGAAAGAGTCCAGCAAGAGGTCGCGGGACAAATTAGACAGTTCGGAACGACTAAACAATTCCAAGATGTGCTGGCGGAACAGAACATGACGGTCAACCAATTCCGAGAGCAACGGAAGAACATGATTAGACGTGATCTACTCCAAGAACGATATTTTGCCAAAACTGGAACTGGAGGTGACGACTTTATCATAACTGAGGAAGAAGCAAGATCATTCTTCGAAGAAAACCGTTCGCAACTTCCGCAAGTTCCAGCCACCATCCTTTTTGAAAATTTCATTTTGTCACCAGAAGCCAATGATGCTTCCAAGGCAGAAGCTCTTGCGGAAGCAGAAAGACTCCTAGATATGGCTATGACCGGAGAACAAACTTTTGCCGAGTTAGCAACCCGATTCTCTGACGGACCATCCGCACAAAGCGGAGGAGAACTTGGTTGGATCAGACATGATGGAAGTATGGTTTCCGAATTTGAAGAAGAAGCCTTTAAACTTTCACCCGGACGTATAAGCTCACCAGTTGAAACTGAATTCGGTTATCACCTCATTCTATTAGAACGTGTCCGCGGAGGCGAAAGGCGTGTGCGTCACCTCCTGGTTGAACCAGAAATAGTTGATATGGACATAGAAGCCAATGAAATAAAAGCTCTTTCATTTGCAGAACAGCTAACCGCGGGAGAACTCTCCATTGACAATATTGGGGTGAATCCAGACACACTGGATCTTGCACTTGGTCAAATTGCAGAAATATCTCCAGAGTATGCAGCGGGAATGTTGAGGGCTAAAGCCGGCGATATAGTGGGTCCCATTCAGCTCACGGGTCCCAGGATGGAGAATAGCTGGGGAATAGCAAAAATCATAGAAATGAAGAGAGGCGGGATCACTGAATTTGAAGACGTCAGGGAAATGATCGAAGATCGATTGCGCTCAATAAGGGGTGCCGAAGACCTTATTGAAGACTTGAGGACTCGTACTTTTATTGACATCAGACTTGTTCCAAAGGAAACTCCCTGAGACAAAAACATGGTCCGCAATAAACTAGCCATTACTATGGGTGACCCAAGAGGGGTTGGTCCTGAGATAATAGAGCAACTCGCACCCGAATTGATGACCCAATATTCTGACATAGATTTTATTTGTTTAGGACCCCAAGGTTTCGACCCGGAAATCGGTGATTATTTCTCCATGGGTACCTTTGAAGGCACCGAAGCTTCCGCAGGTGCTATTTCTGCTTTGAGCATTGAGAAAGCTTCTGCTTTGGCGCTGGAGGGTATTGTAGATGGTATAGTCACAGGTCCTATCCATAAGCCAGCATTGCAAGCAGCTGGATGGAAGGACTTAGATCATACAAGCATGTTGTCCAGGATCACAGGCAGTCCAGATGTGGGTATGTTGATGAACGCTGAAGATTCTTTAGCTGGCTGTCCCTTGAGAGTTCTTTTAGCCACCACTCATATACCTTTCCGAAGTGTCGCCGATAAACTCCATACAAATTTGCTGATATCACAGGCGAAGCTGCTGCTGCAAGGACTTTCCAGATTCTGGAATATCAAAAACCCTAAAATTGCTCTATGTGCACTAAATCCACACGCTTCAGATTTTGGACTTTTCGGGAACGAAGAGGAAACCATTTTCCGACCTGCTATCCGAGCACTCTCGGATATGGGATTAAGCATATCGGGGCCACTTCCTGCTGATACAGTATTCATCAGGGCACTCAAAGGAGATTTCGATGCTGTCATAGCTCCCTATCACGATGTCGGCATGGCTGCATTCAAAACAGCCACCTTTGGAAAGGGAGTGAACGTTACACTCGGATTGCCTTTTATTAGAACATCCCCAGACCACGGAACTGCTTTTGACATAGTGGGTACAGGAGAAGTAAACACTTCCTCCATGCTAGAGGCTATCCGACTCGCTGTGAAAATGTCTAAAAACGTTTTTGACACTGCATCTCCCTAGGCATAGCTTGGGCACCAGGGAGGTGGTAACTGGGGAGATGGGAAACGGGAATCACTTACAACCCCGACCACTATTTTGATCAAGTTTACCTCTGTCACTAAAAGATACTCAGAACCCGAACTAGCCTTAAAGGACGTATCCTTTCACCTTAAGGAAGGCCAGTTCTCATTCATGGCAGGGCACTCCGGATCTGGTAAATCTACTGTTCTGAAGCTAGCACATATGGCCGAGCATCCAACTTTAGGAAATGTCTATGTCAACGGCTTTTCCTCAAGGAGAACAGCCCAGAGAGATGTTTGGAGACTAAGACGCCAGGTTGGCTTCATCTTCCAGGATTTCCGACTCTTACCCAACCGGACAGTCTTGGAAAATATTGCGTTTGTCCTCGAAGTTATCAATACACCCCGTAAAGAGATAGGCAGACGAGCTGAGATGCTGTTGACACAGGTCGGGATTGAAACAAAGAGGAGTCGGATGATAGAAGACCTGTCTGGTGGCGAGCAGCAGCAAGTAGCCATTGGAAGAGCTCTGGCCAGTAATCCGGTACTTCTCCTGGCAGACGAACCTACAGGAAACCTAGACGCCGACTCTACAAAAAAAATCATGGATCTTTTTTGGTCAATCAATCACAGTGGGACCACTATTTTAATGGCAACACACGATCTAAATCTCATCCAAGATCATCCAGAAGCTAGGATTCTAGAGTTGAAGCGTGGAGAATTAATAAAGGACTCTGAACCTAAGATGGGTTACTAAGATGGGTCCTGTATTGAAAGAGACTTTAGCTTCAGTGACACGTTCACCACTGCTAACGGGGCTATCCATCTCAATGATATCTTTGGCCTTTTATATCCTAGGTCTATTTGCACTAGCTGTTCATAATTTTTATTTGGTATTAGACGAGATGGAAGAGAGAATACAGGTGGTTGCCTACATCCGAGATACTGCGACTCCAGAAAACATAATGGATTTACGAGCAATATTGGCCTCCGTTCCCGAGGTCGAAGGAGTCGAATTCGTGACCAAGAACGAGGCTCTCCAAAAAGCCAACAGGGAGTTGCCCGAATTCAGAGATATTTTTTCGAACCTTGAGAACAATCCCCTCCCCGCCTCTCTCGAAATCCAGCTCACACCAGATAGTCGCACTCCTGAAGGAACCTTGTCCGTTGTTACAATAATCTCCTCCCACCCCATGGTTGAAGGAGTCGAATATGGGCAAGAATGGGTCGACACATTCTTCGCACTTAGTCGGATCGCTGGAGCTGCTTCACTACTCTTTGGAATAGCGTTTTCTGTTGCTGCTTCACTACTCACAGGCACTGCAGTGAGAATAGGTGTGCTGGCCCGAAAACAAGAAATCGAAATCATGCAACTCGTGGGTGCAAAAGATCGCTTTATACTCTATCCCTTTTTAGCGGAAGGTGCTTTCACTGGACTGGCCGGCGGCATCTTGGGAGCACTTTTGACTTATGTGACGGTGCAATTAATGTCACAGTATGTCTTCACAGTGAACTGGATTCCTAATTCTTGGGTACTGATCGGAGTTGCATCAACCTTAACCCTAGGGGTCATTACTAGTGGATTTTCTGTTCGGAGACAGCTCAAGGAGATATCTCCTTGATTCATGATCTGTCCAAGAAACTCTCGATTCTTTTAGCTTGTTCATTAATCCTAAATGTACCAGGACAGGGACAAGAACTGACTTTAGAAAAAGAACTGAAACAGAGCCAAGAGAGGCTCAGCTCAGTGCGAGAACACCGCACGCAACTCCAGCAAGAGCTACAAATGTTGGACGAGGAAATCCACAATGTGTCGACAAGGCTCGTTAACATAGAACAGCAAATAAGCATCTCTCGATCTGTTTTAGACGAGATGAGCTTTCAAACAAGAACTCTGGGCAACCGAATTGTTGACGCACAGAAACAACTTTTCCGAACAAGAGATCAAAAATCACTACGATCGGCAGTCTTAAACCGTCGACTAAGAGATATTTACAAGAGAGGCCCACTCCACATGTTAAGAGTGATGCTCAGTTCTGAATCTTTTTCAGAACTCCTCACCAAATATAGATACTTGTACTTAGCTTCTTACAGGGATCGATCGCTCCTTGCAGAGGTGGAGACTTTGGAGGAAGGGATCCTTGACCAAACCAGTGAAATCCAAAAAGAACTTTCCCGATTAAGTTCGCTTCAATATTCCGGACTAGAAGAAGTAATGACTTTACGGAACATCGAAAATACATATCAAGAAACCCTACTAGATTTTAGAAAAGAAAAAGATTCTACCAGTGGCCAGATAGAGACGCTGGCCGCTGATGAAAGCAGAATCGGTGACCTGATCGAAAGTTTAGAATCTCGCAGAGCTGAACTTGCTCGCAGAGCGGCTGACAATGCCGGAGAAGAACCTTTTGATCCCAGCAAGATTGCACTGATGGACTGGCCTGTCAGAGGCCCTCTTATTTATAATTTCGGAATAGAGACCAGATCAGACGGCAATGTATTCAGATGGGACGGTATAGGTATTCAAGCAGAAATTGGAACCCCCGTCCATGCTGTAAGAAGTGGAACAGTTGTTCTGGCCGGACCCTTCGAAGGTTATGGCCCCACCGTTGTTTTAAGTCATGGAGCAGGTTTCTATACGCTCTATTTATATCTGGAGAACATTCGAGTGGGCGAGGGACGTAGTATTGTGGAAGGAGAAATCTTGGGGTCAGTTGGAGGTAATGGGACTCCCGAAGGTCCTCACATTGAATTCCAAGTTCGTATTCCTATAGAGGAAGGAAGACCTGAGGCACAAGATCCACTTAAATGGCTAATTCCTTCATGAAATCAACCACTATGCACCCACTCATCGGACACGATCAACTACAGACCTCTTTAGGAAGAGCCTGTCATCTTGGGAACCTGCCCTCGGGTGTACTTCTACATGGGGCCCCAGGAGTTGGGAAACAACATCTAGCACTTTGGATAGCACAAGTTTTGTTGTGTCCACATAAAACTCCTTCTGGACCTTGTATGGTATGCAAATCCTGTCGCCTATCTCTTAAGGTGGGACACCCCGATCTGCATTGGTTTTTTCCAGTTTCCCGACCTAAAAACACGCGACCCAGCAATTTGGGTGCAGCTCTAGAAACTGCTCGACAGGATTCTCTAATCAGGAAACGAAAAGATTTCCTTCGTCCAACATCTGCATATACTGAGATCCAAGGAATCTACCTGGCAACGATTAAGCATCTTCGAAATCAAGTATATAAGAGACCTTCCATGGGCTCCTCCCAGGTCTTTATCCTTGGGGACGCACAAGCAATGATCTCCCGAGATTCAACTTCGGAAGCCGCCAATGCCCTATTGAAAATCTTAGAAGAACCTCCCTCTGGCACCTTTTTTTTAATTACTTGTGATATACTCAAGCGACTACCAGCTACAATTATCTCAAGAACGATCCCAATACACCTTGCCGGTATACCTACATCTGAAGTTAAGAACTTCCTTATGGAGAACCTGGAAATCGAAGAAAAAAAAGCGGACAAATCTGCACGACTGTCTAGGGGGTCAATTGGCAGATCACTTGGATTCCTCACTGAGGATGAGAATGAAGGAACTTTAGAATTTGCAAGACAGAAGTCGTTTCACCTTTTGCGAGCTTGTCTACAAACAAATAGAACACTCATTTATCAGGAATCTATAAAATTGGCCGGAACCTCGAGCCGTACCTTAGGGCCAGTCATAGACAGCCTGGGAGATGCCTTGCGGGATCTAGCGCTCTTCATCCTTGGTAACCAAGATAAGATTGTTAATACTGATACGATTAAATTCTTGGAAGGTGTATGTTCTAAACGGAACATACATCCCCGCTCTATAACAGAAAGCTTTGGATATTTAGACCAAGCAAAAGAACAGATGGACAGTAATGTAAATGCTCAATTGATCATCACAAACCTTCTTATAAATGTGCAGGAGAAATTAAGTGGACGATCCAAATAACAATCATTTGACCAATGAGAAAAGATTTACCCATTTAAATGAAGCTGGTGAAGCACGCATGGTGGATGTGTCTGGTAAACAACCCACTCGAAGGACTGCCATAGCCCAGGGTCACATCTCTATGACTCCTGAAACTTTGAGTAAAATCAAAAACAATCAGCTTAGCAAAGGTGACGTCTTACAGGTTGCAAGACTAGCTGCAATAATGGCGGCGAAAAAAACTTCTGAATTGATTCCCCTTTGCCATCATATACCCATAGCCTCCTTCACGGTAAATTTCACCTCGGACGAAATGATTCCTGGGATAGCTGTCCGAACTGAAGTCACTAGCGTTGGACAGACTGGAGCAGAGATGGAAGCACTAACGGCTGCTTCTGTAGCTCTACTGACCGTCTACGACATGGCAAAATCCTTGGAGAGAGGTATGGTCATCTCCCAAGTCCAACTACTGTCCAAAGAAGGTGGGAAATCAGGAGCCTGGTCCACGGAATAGTCTGACGACAAGCGACAATAGTACCCTCAATTACCCCTATTGGAAAAACATAATGAAAATCACATATATGGCTCTCCTTAGCACTATTTTCATTGGATGCTCTACTTCTTCAAATATTCGGATCGCCAGCCCTCTTCCAACTACAACAATCTCTGAAGAAGAATACCAGATCATAGTCCAAAATTCGGCGAATGATATCATCGAAAGCAAGATATATCAGCACATATCATTCCTAGCGAGTGATGATCTTTTAGGAAGAGATACTCCAAGCCCAGGGCTCGAAACAGCTGCTGGCTACATCGCAGACCAACTAATGGAGGCTGGCCTAAAACCTCTAGGGGATGATGGGACATTCTTCCAAAGATTCCCTTACGTTAGTACCACTCTGACAAAGCAATCTCTCACTTTCAATTATACGACAGCCACTGGACAAGAGAGCCTGGAATGGGCGAAAGACTACTGGGTTTGGCCTGGTCAAGAAGTCGCTTCGGAGGCAGAAGTTGTGTTCGGAGGATATGCTGGGAATCCCGTTGAGGATTTAAATTGGGAAGGAACTGGAAAAGTTGTACTGTTCACAACAACGGGTAATCCACTACAGAGTGAAGAAACTTTAAGCGCCTTCCAAGCTGCAAGCCGAGCCAGGGCTGCAGGAATTGTCTTTCTTCTGGATGACACGAATACTGCTGACAGTATTTTAAATCTAGCCGTGGCCATTGCAGGACAAGGAATAGTGCTACCCATTCCTATTGTCGGTTTATCTAACAGTAAGTCTCAGAAATTACTTCAAGCGATTGGTATACCCTACCCCACTTCTCCAGACGATTCCACACCACAGCCACCAGTTACTTTGCCTCAGGTTAAAATCAACCTGCGAACGCCTTTTGAACGATCTGAACATACTCCACCCAATGTAGTGGGTCTTTTGCCCGGCAGTGATCCACTGTTAAAGGATCAATATATCGTGTACTCAGCACACTTCGACCATGTGGGCGTCGGGATCCCAGATTCGTCTGGTGATTCTCTCTATAACGGTGCAGACGACAACGCCTCGGGAACTTCCGTACTCCTAGAAACCGCCGCCGCATTTTCAAGATTACCCAAACCACTAGCTAGATCCATAATATTCCTAGCGGTTAGTGGAGAGGAGAAAGGGCTTTTAGGTTCCAAATATTTTTCTGAAAATCCTACAGTTCCATTGGAAGACATAATCATGAACATCAACTTGGATATGGTGGGTAGAAACCCCCAGCCAGATACAGTAGTAGGAGTAGGTAAACAGTACACAAACCTCGGCGAACTGACAGATGAAGTGCTTCGAGAACATATGGATTTGGGTATTGTTGTGATCGAAGACCCTGAGCCTGAAGACCAACTGTTCTTTAGGAGTGATCACCTGAACTTCATAAACAAAGACATACCAGCAATCTTCTTTACAGGAGGAGAACACCCAGATTATCACAAGCCTTCAGATGAATCTGACAAGATTGATTTTGAGAAAACAACCCGGCTGACAAAAATGGTTTTCTACTTGGGTGCTCGTATAGCGACTGGAGCGGCATCACCAGAATGGACGGAAGAAGGCCTTAAAGAGGTGCGCCGTATTATCGCAGAAAGTGGGGGTAATTGATTGATACTACCTATTTATATCGTCGATGCATTTACAGACAAAGTCTTTAAGGGTAATCCAGCAGCTGTTATCCCACTTAATAACAAGTTGGATAGTAAGATCATGCAAGCCATAGCATCAGAGAACAACCTTTCGGAAACTGCCTACGTCAACATCTCTTCAGTCCCATTTTCTATTCGATGGTTCACTCCAACCATTGAAGTTGATCTGTGCGGGCACGCAACTTTAGCAGCCGCAAGAGTTTTATTCGATTCCTATCTTCCCGAAAACACGACGGAAATACTATTCTCCTCTAGAAGCGGTGAACTCAAAGCATTTAAAAAAGAAAATCTCATTTACCTGGATTTCCCGACAGATATTCCAAAGCCGATATCAGGGAAAAAAGACATCGCCAACGGTCTCGGTGCAACTCCACTGGAAGTCTATAGAGGCAAGGACGATTACTTAGCTATTTTCAATGATGAAAAGACGATTAAGGACATCTCGCCATCTTTCGAAAAACTCTCCAAGCTAGACTCTAGAGGTCTAATCGTGAGTGCTCCCGGTGACCAGGTGGATTTTGTCTCTAGATGCTTCTTCCCACAAACTGGTGTTAACGAAGATCCAGTAACAGGTTCTGCACATACCTTGATGATCCCTTATTGGTCAAAAATTTTAGGTAAAAGCCAACTTTCAGCTACACAATTGTCCTCTAGGTCTGGAAGTCTTTGTTGTGAGCTTCATGGGGAAAGAGTACTGATCGGGGGAGAAACAGCACAATATATGAAAGGCGAGATATCCATCTGACTTATTGAGCTGGAACCCTAAGCCAATAACCTATTTGAAGCCTCGTGGGTTGTACCCCTGGATTCGCCTCCAATAGCACCGAAACCGACACTCCATATCGCAAGGCAATATGACCTAAGGTGTCACCACTAACCACCTGGTGCTCCAACACGCTAAATCTCTCATCTTCTGGAATCAGTTGATAATTCCTCTCAAAAATCGCTCCCTTCCCTGAAGGAAGCATAATCCGGGTTTCACTTCCAGGTGATGTAAAACCTCGAATGAGTTGTGGATTCATTTCTTCGATTACTCGCTGTGCCGTTTCAGCGGCTTGAGCTATTACATCAACCGAAGTCGCATCTGTCAGTATGACCTCATCAAAGGACACAAGAGAATCATACACAGGACGGAAACCATATCGAACTGGGGATCGTCCAATTTGAGCGGCCGCCAAGAATTTTGGGACGAATTCTTGTGTCTCTCTAGGAAGGAAAGGATGGATCACCAGATACAAACTATCCCCCAGGGGGCCTAGCGGAGCATGCTCTTTCAATAGCCGGGATACCCTAGAAGGACCCGCATTGTAAGCCGCCAGACTCAAATACCATGAATTGAAACGTTCATTATGATCTTTCAGCACAGCTAGAGCTTCTTCAGTAGACCGAATTGGGTCTCTACGTTCATCTAAGATCGCGGAGACTCTAAGTCCTACCTCCCTAGCCGTAGCTCTCATGAATTGCCAAAGCCCAGTAGCCTTTGCTGAACTGGTCGCTCTCGGCCGAAAACCACTCTCTATAATAGGAAGGTACCTGAGAGAAGAGGGTAACTGCAGAGACTTAATCTCAAGGTCTATGTGTCCAGCATACCGCCCCATCCTTTCAAGGTAAATAGAGAATTCTTCATGGCCCTCTCCAATCCAATGGTCGATCCACGAATTAGTTATTCCCAACATTATTGGATGTCTGGACCATTTCGAATCTACGATCGGATCAGACAAATATTTCGGTGGTTCAGGAAGAATAAAAGGCGTATCTAGGTTTTTATACAATGGCTCAACCAGAAAATTTTCAAGCCTGGGAGGTACTATCGATCCAGGGATATTAGATGTCTTACTGTTGCATCCCACTAACACTAGTAGACATGACAACAAAACGACTAAGCACATGTGGGATCCCAGTTTCATTTGAAACCAAAACCTACTAGGGAAAATTGGACAAGTGGCACTCTTAGAGGTGAGAGCTTGGGGCACCTTGTGTCCCCTGCCCTGTAAGTCTTTATATAGAGGCATTTTAGCGATAGCTACTTCATCCTTTTAATGGCACACATTATTTAATAGCACACATGCAGTTCAATAAATCGACACTTTGGATAGATGCTCCTTCGATCTTACTTGTTAAGAAATCTACCAGTGGTTTCATTGTCACCTGAATTTATTGCCAAAGAAGGCTGATGTAAAAGCTTCCCCTGTAATTAAATAGAGTAGAGGCTAGTATAGCTAGATGGACACCTGCTTTTAAAGTAAAAGCAGTGAGATTTAGGGGATGATCTTTACAACACACATTATGCGGCGACGGCCCTAATACCTACAGCTTAATTAGGTGCTTTTAGAGGCATTAAATCCGAACATAATGCATGCGTGTAGACATGTCTTTTCGAACGAGGCTGAGTCCCCTCGGATCAGCAGTCGCTCTAGTTAACGCGCGTCCTATAGTTGAGCGGGGTATGCATCCTGAACACGCGATCCTGGTCGTCGGTCTCAAAGATGACCTCAGTCCCTAGTTCGCCATCGTTGTTAAGGCGACGGAAGGTATCGCCTTCTACGTGTGCGAGCTCGCTGAGCGACTGGCGTGGATTGTCCGTGGGTAGAGTCAAGGTCGCAATGCTACCTTTCCACCGTACCACCACCGTCTCGGAACCGCCGAGGCCACCAGTGTAGGTCCCCATGTAGCGCGTCGGGTCTATCTGAGCGTCGTCGTTCGACTGCCCTTCACTACCGTTACTGTTCACATCGGCTGTCACTGGATTTTCGTTGTCTTCGGCAGTTGCACTCTTGATGGCATCGGCGACCAGGTTATAGACGCCGGTGGAGTATTTACCCGCGTTGACCATAGCGTTAACCATCGCCACCGTAGCGATCTTGCTGTCATTTTGTAACGAGAGCGTCGTCCGGAAGCCAGGGCAACTCCCCCCGTGGCCAACGAATGTCTCCCCGTCTCTAGCCGACACCTGGAAACCCAGCCCCCTCATCGTGTTTGAACCCGGCCGTGCAAAGTGTACACGCTGCATCTCTGCAAGTGTGTACGCATGTATAATCTCTTCGGCGTCGCTCCGCAGACGAAATTGCCACATCGCAAATTTCGCGAGATCGTCGACGCTAGAAGCGTACCCGGCAGCCGCTGAGATGCCCTTTGCCTCAAAGAAAGGGACCTCGTTCCGACCACCCTGACGGGTGAGGTCTGTATATCCCATAGCAAGTTGGCCACCGATGTGCTCCCTCGGCATCTCCGAATAGGTGTCATCCATGCCAAGTGGACCGAGGATGTGGCTACGAACATATTGGTCGTAGGGCGTCCCGGACACTTCTTCTACGATGTAGCCAGCCAGCGACAATCCAAGGTTCGAGTACTGATACTCAGTGCGCGATGGATAGAGAGTCTTCTGATCACTGAGTCGAGCGATGACTTCGTTTTTCGTCGGAAAAGGGTATTCCGGTCCACTCCAGTACGGATGGTCCGACTCACGAGGCAGGCCTGCCGAGTGCGTGAGCAGTCCTTCTAAAGTGACAGGTGTCGACTCGTCATACTGCTGCTCGAGGTCATAAAACGACAGGTGCTTCTGGACGGGATCGCGCAAGTCAAGGTGTCCTCCGTCCCTCAGCTGCATGACCGCTATGCTCGTGAAGAGCTTGGAGATCGAGCAGATCGAATATAGCGTGCTCGAGGTCGCTGGCCTGCCGGCGACGATATCAGCCATTCCGACCGCACCACTCCAAACAAGCTCCTGGTCGTGTACAATCGCAGCAGCGACGGATGGCAATCGTTCGTAGTCCTTCTGTGCCTCCAGCCAGATGCGTGCGACCTCCAGAGCCTCGGCAACATGTGCGTCGTCTGCCACCGATTGGGCACCCGCTGTCAGGGGTGCGAGAAGAGAGAGAGCAAATAACAGGGCTTTCTTCATTCGGATGGTCCCCTCAAAATAGTACACACCAAATTCCGTATATGTACATATAAAGATACTGCACGATACTATAGGGAGCAACTCAATAGGTGGCTTACCTACACAGGAGTTTTCCGAATGGAAAGTGAGGTGAACTAAGGGATACTACTGGGTAGTGAAACTCTTAGAGGTGATAGTTAGGGGCATCTCTAGTAACGGTGACATCATGAGGATGCGATTCTCTCAAGCCACCCGAAGTCACCCTCACGAAAGTAGCCTTCCTCTGTAGCTCCTTTATAGAACCAGCTCCACAATACCCCATTCCACTCTTTAACCCACCTACCAACTGAAAAACAGTCTCTGACATGGGTCCTTTATATGGAACCCTAGCTTCGATTCCTTCTGGGACAAACTTCTTTTTTTCCGAATGTGAACCTTGAAAATACCTATCTGCAGAGCCGGCTTCCATTGCTGACAGAGATCCCATACCTCTCACTGTTTTAAAACGTCGACCTTCTTTTAAGAAACTCTCACCTGGAGATTCATCAGTCCCCGCAAACATTGACCCTATCATCACAGAATCTGCACCTGCAGCCAAAGCTTTAACCAAATCCCCCGAATATCTAATTCCCCCATCTGCAATCACTGGAACCTGTCCTTTCACTCCATCAACGGCATCTATGATCGCTGTTAACTGTGGCAACCCGACCCCTGTAACGATACGAGTAGTGCAGATCGACCCAGGCCCCACTCCCACCTTGATTGCATCCGCCCCCTTATCCAAAAGAGCTTTTGCTCCATCTTTGGTTCCTATATTGCCGGCTATCAGTCCGATGTTAGGAAACCTGGTTTTTGTTCTTTCAACAGCCTTGAGTACTGCTTCAGCATGACCATGGGCAGTGTCGATAACCAAAACATCTACCCCCGCCTCTACCAGAACTGCTCCTCGATCCAAATCAGTTTCAGACGCTCCAATAGCCGCACCAACTCGTAGACGCCCATGGTCATCTTTGCAAGCATCCGGGAATAGCCGTCTCTTATTGATGTCTTTCACTGTAATCAGTCCCTGAAGCATGCCACTGCTATCCACCACTGGAAGTTTTTCTATACGATACTCATGTAGGATTCTCTCTGCATCTTCCAACGTAGTCCCCTCAGGTGCTGTCACTAGTTCATCTGAAGTCATCACCTGCCTTATCTCTCGATCCAAATCACCTTCAAACTGCAGGTCTCTATTCGTAATTATCCCCAGAAGGAACCCATCCTCTCTGACAATGGGTATGCCCGAGACAGAAAATCGTTTCATTAGTTCATGAGCCTCCCGCAAGGATTTCTCTGGAGAGAGAGTGATCGGATCCCTAATCATCCCACTTTCAGAGCGTTTCACTCTATCAACTTCCTCTGCTTGCTTTTCGACAGAAAGATTCTTGTGAATTACCCCTAGGCCACCTTGTCGAGCTACTGCAATAGCCATAGCAGATTCCGTGACAGTATCCATTCCAGCCGTCAGCAAAGGGACGTTCAACGAAACCTCGGCCGTCAAACAAGAAACCACTGAAGCGTCCTCCGGATGCACCATAGAGTGCCTGGGAACCAGGAGTACGTCATCAAAGGTGAGAGATTCTTTAAGGATTAAAGCCATATTATTTCCGATCTATTAAAAAGACAAACACCCGTTCAAACACTCAGCCCACTGGAGTGCTAGACGGACAAGCGTTTCATTAATTTCTGGTTTCATATAAAATTTTATCCGAGAATGACTTTAAGTGTCAACCCTTTCTGAAAAGGATGGTTATACTTTAAACTACACTTTCCGCTTCTTATGACCAAAAAAACTATCCTGCCATTAGAGTTGGACTGGGATTTCAGGTGTATAAAAGGATTGATTACAATGAGCTTTCTTCCGAACCGCACAGTGGATGTTCCTTCCGAAGCCGAACGATTATATAGCGAGTGGTTACAATCAATCAATTCTCAACTCGAAGATCCATCTTGTGACCGTTACGAATTGTGTAGAAGGGTTTTAACCGACATACACTACCCCGCACTTCAAGGCATAGACCAATCAAGCTTAACTAGTTCAACCAGCCTGTTACTAGCTAACTTAGACCCACATAATGTGACCTTAGAACCTGAGTACTATTCTGATATTGATCTCGCCCAGTATTACAAAGTAAAACCCCTGATTTGGCTGTGGGAGATGTTCGACCAGAGTCCTCTTTCCGAGAATGTATATCTGGGTATCCGGCTTAGACGCATTTTAGCAAGGAACATTTTTCGTAAGTGTGGAAGAAACTTCAAAGCTTTTCACCATGTGAAACTATCCTTCGGTTACAACCTAGAGGTTGGAGACGATGTAATTATACACAGACACGTGCTACTTGATGACCGAGGTGGAATTGAAATTGGAAATCGAGCTTCAATCTCCGATTTCGCCAACATTTATAGTCACTCACATGACATTGTGGATGGTCGAAAGATTACTACACCTGTGACCGTAATTGGCGAAAGGGTTCGAGTCACCTACCACGCAACCGTTATGTCTGGAGTCCACTTGGCAGAAGGAACCATGCTGGGATCATTTGGAATAGCCACTCGTAATACCGACCCTCATTCAGTATATGCTGGCATTCCGGCCAGAAAAATAAAAGACAAACCAATTTCTGATCGAAAAGATGGTTCTGATTAGTGTCAGCCTTCTCGGGACAAATGCTGGTCCTTCAAGATTTGTACGACTGAAGGGTCAGCTAAAGTCGTCGTGTCACCTAAAGCCTTACCTTCTGCGATATCCTTCAGTAGTCTTCGCATGATCTTTCCAGATCTAGTCTTAGGAAGGTCAGCAGTAAGAACAATCGAATCAGGACGAGCAATAGCACCTATTTTTTGGGCTACATGATTGCGCAACTCCATCACTAGATCGTCATCAGCCTGCCAGTTTTCTTTCAATATTACAAACGCTGCAATAGCTTGACCCTTAACTTCGTGAAACTTTCCAACTACTGCAGCCTCTGCTACGGCTGGATGGTCCACAAGAGCACTCTCCACCTCCATAGTCCCTATTCTGTGCCCCGCGGTATTCAGAACATCATCGACTCTACCCAATATGCTCAGGAAACCGTCTTCATCGATTTTTGCTCCGTCCCCGGGAAAATAGATACCATCCCACTTTGACCAATAAGTATTTTCATACCTTTCATCATCACCATAGATCGTTCGGAGCATCGAAGGCCATGGTTTTGTGATAGCCAAAAACCCTGCAGTTACTGACTCTCCCTCGTTATTGAGCAGGGCCGTACAAATTCCTGGAAATGCTTCGCCAGCACTCCCAGGCCGTGTTGCTGTGACCGCTGGTAAAGAAGTGATCATTATCGCACCAGTCTCTGTCTGCCACCAGGTGTCCACTATTGGACAAAGTTCCTTCCCTATTACTCTATGGTACCAAATCCATGCTTCCGGATTGATGGGTTCTCCGACCGTACCTAAAAGCCGCAAAGAAGATAAGTCGTATTTTTTTATCCAATCCTCTCCCCACTTCATAAACGCCCTAACGGCTGTGGGTGCCGTATAAAAAATACTGACTCTATATTTTTGACAGATCTCCCAGAACCGGCCTTTGTCAGGCCAGTCTGGAGCACCCTCATACATCAGGACAGTAGCCCCATTTGCCAACGGTCCATAGACAATGTAGCTGTGGCCGGTAATCCAACCTACGTCAGCTGTACACCAATAAATATCATCTTCTTGTAGATCAAAGACACACTTTGTTGTGGCCGTAACCTGAGTCAGGTATCCTCCAGTAGTGTGGACAATCCCTTTCGGCTTACCCGTAGTGCCCGATGTATAAAGTACGAACAGAAGATCTTCTGCATCCATTATTTCCGGTATACAGTGAGGTTGAGCCTCTCCAATCAATTCGTGATACCAGTGATCTCTTTCATTTTCCATCTCTGCCGAAAATTCTTCTGTCGGCTGGCCTGATCGAGCTACGACAACCACCTTCTTTACTGTTGTACAAGACTCCAATGCCCGGTCTGCATTCATTTTTAAGGGGACCACTCCACCCCGCCTATATCCCCCATCTGCTGTGATCAAACATACGGCTTCTAAATCATTGATCCTATCTGCCAATGACTGTGGGCTGAACCCTCCAAACACCACAGAATGTGGGGCCCCTATTCGAGCACAAGCTAGCATGGCTATCGTAGCCTCAGGGATCATTGGAAGATAAATAGCAACTCTGTCTCCCTTTTTAACACCGAGTGACTTCAAGGAATTTGCAAGCTTGCACACCTCTACATGCAGATTTTGATAAGTGTAGGATC
>Ga0310345_10000903_pt1 | contig 36716 bp, 37 predicted proteins | sample HC15DNA20500_MG_FD_204667 | JGI IMG/M metagenome (GOLD analysis project Ga0310345, IMG submission 204667) | Marine microbial communities from station ALOHA, North Pacific Subtropical Gyre - HC15-DNA-20-500_MG | ecosystem: Environmental > Aquatic > Marine > Oceanic | place: Pacific Ocean: North... | reverse complement strand
ACCGTCCGGCGGCGATGTCCGCTGCGGCGGCGGCCACGTCGCCGATCGAGCGCTGCACCCGGCGGCTGAAGTACCACGAGACCGCCAGCGCCGCGAGGACCGAGGCGAGCAGCGCCAGAGAGACCGAGAGGACCAGCGCCGACGCGAAGGCCTCCTCCACGTGACGAGTCTCCTCGCCGGTGTGGGGGTCGCCGGCCTGCTGGAGGTGGTCGCTGAAGATGCTGGGCCCGACGACGGAGGCGACCAACCAAGTGGTCAGGGCGCCGGCCACCAGCACCAGGGCCTGGGCGACCAGGAGCCGAGTGGCGAACCGCGGCCGGGCACGGACCGTGTCCGCCAGGAGTGGGGGGCTGGTCACTGCCCTGTGCCCATCCGGTAACCGACGCCCCGGACGGTCCGGATGAATCGGGCCTGAGTGGCGTCGTCGTCCAGCTTGCGGCGCAGGTGGCCGACGTGCACGTCGACCAGGTGCTCGTCACCGACCCACGAGGGTCCCCAGACGGCGTCGATGAGCTGGCGCCGACTGAACGCCATCCTGGGTCGCTCGGACAGGGCGGCGAGGAGGTCGAACTCGGTGCGCGTCAGCGCCACTGGTTCCTCCTCGAGCCATACGTCGCGTCCCAACGGATCGATGACCAGGGCACCGAAGGTGCGAGCACCTTCCAAGACATCGGATGAGGCTCCCGATGGACGGGGCCTGCGAAGCATGGCCTGGATCCGGGCCATCAGGATTCGGGGGCTGAAGGGTTTGGTCAGGTAGTCATCAGCCCCCACCGAGAGCCCGATGAGCGTGTCGACCTCTTCGCTGCGTGCGGTCAGCATCACCACGTAGGCATCGGAGAAGGTGCGCAGCTGCCGACAGACCTCCACCCCGTCCAAGCTGGGCAGACCCAGGTCCAGCACCACGACGTCCGGGTCGACGGCGCGGGCGGCCTCCACCGCCTCGAGCCCGTCATGAACCACCGCCACCTCGAAGCCGTCGCGCTCGAGGTAGCTGCCGATGAGTCCGGCCAGCTGCGTCTCGTCTTCGACCACCATCGCCCGGAGACCGGTTCGGGGGCGGCCACCCGCGGCACCCCCTGCCGGTGAGCCGGCCTTCTCGTCCATGACGTCCTCGCCCATACCCGCCATGGTCTCAGTCCGCTGCCCGGCCAGCCGTAGGTCAGCACCGGCGAGGGCAGGTTCTTCAGCGAACCTTCACATGAACGCGACCGGGACACAGTGGTGCCCGGGCAATCGTGGGAGTCACCAAGTCAAGCGAAGGAGCTGAGGACGATGATGGGCTGGTACCACGACGGCATGGGTTGGGGCGGTTGGATCATCATGACCGTGGCCATGGTCGCGTTCTGGGCGTTGGTGGTCTTTGCCGTTCTCGCCCTGTTCCGCACGCAGCGCCCCGGTGGGTCCACCCCGGACCGCCGCGACCCGATGCAGATCCTCGACGAGCGGTTCGCCCGAGGCGAGATCGACGAAGACGAGTACCACGCCCGCAGCAGTGTGCTGCGTGCCTCGGTGCACTAGCCGCTCGCCCCTTCCCGCCTCGCACATCTCGCCTCTCGCCGAACCTGAGTCAGGAGCCCCCACTTGTCCGAGATCACTCGTCGCGCCGTCCTTCGCGGGGCCGCCGGGCTCGCAGGCGTGGCCGCCCTCGGCGGCCTCGCCGCTTGCAATCGGTCCACTGGAACAGCGGTCGGGCCCGCCGCCGACGCGGTAGCAGCGGCGGAGGCGGCGCGCCGGAAGCCCGGAGCTCGGGTGGTCACCGCGCGCCTCACGGCCCAGCCGGTGACCCTCGACCTGGGTGGCCAGACCGTGAGCACGTGGGCCTACGGCGACACCGCGCCGGGACCGCTGCTCCGCGTCGACGCCGGAGACGTGCTTCGCGTCGACGTCGCCAACCAGCTCCCGGACGCCACCAGCGTGCACTGGCACGGCCTCGCACTGCGCAACGACATGGACGGCGTGCCCGGGCTCACCCAGGATCCGATCGCCGCGGGAGAGACGTTCCGTTACGAGTTCACCGCACCTCACCCGGGCACGTACTTCTACCACCCGCACTCCGGAGTTCAGCTGGACCGCGGCCTGTACGGCATCCTGGTCGTCGACGACCCGCAGGAGCCCGGTGAGTATGACGCCGAGTGGATCGTCGTCCTGGACGACTGGGTCGACGGAACGGGTCGCACCCCGGACCAGGTCCTTTCCGATCTGCAGCAAGCCGGCGGCGACGATTCCATGGGCGGCATGCATGACATGAGCGGCATGGACATGGAGGGGATGGACCACGGCTCGATGGGCTCTATGGGTGGGATGGAGGCCATGCAGTCGCCCCTGCTCGGTGGTGCCGGCGACATCACCTACCCTCACTACCTGCTCAACGGCCGGACTGCCGCCGATCCGGCCACGCTGTCGGCGAAGCCGGGTCAACGCGTTCGGATCCGCTTCGTCAACGCCGGCTCGGACACGGCGTTCCGGGTCGCCGTCGGTGGGCACCGCATGACCGTCACGCACAGCGACGGCTTCCCCGTCGTGCCGGTGCCCACCGACGCGCTCCTGATCGGGATGGGCGAGCGCTTCGACGCCACCGTCACCATCGGCGACGGCGTGTTCGCGCTGGTTGCCTCGGCCGAGGGCAAACAAGGCCAGGCGCTGGCCGTGATCCGCACCGGCGCCGGTCGCCCACCCACGGCTGACGTCAAGGTCCGCGAGCTGTCGGGCAAGGTACTGCTCGGCACGGCGCTGTCGGCGGTCGAGTCGGCCCGCCTGGACCGACGGTCGGCCGACCGAACCCACGACCTGGTCCTGGGCGGCACCATGGCGCCCTACCGCTGGACCATCAACGGCAAGACCTTCCCCGACATCGACCCGTTGCGGTTGATACAGGGCGAGCGGGTCCGGCTGCGCTTCGTCAACCAGTCGATGATGTTCCACCCCATGCACGTGCACGGCCACACCTTCGCGCTGAGGAGCGGCGGCGCCCGCAAGGACACGGTCATCGTGCGCCCCATGGCGACCCTCGACGTCGACCTCGAAGCCGACAACCCAGGACAGTGGGCGACCCACTGCCACAACATCTACCACGCCGAGACCGGCATGATGACCACGCTTTCCTACCAGGCACAGGAGTGAGGATGTTCGACCACCACGCTGCCGCCGGGGAGGTAGCGGACGACCGCCTCGACGAGTCCCACGCCGAAGCAGCTGCCGACGAGGCTCCACAGAGCCGGGGCGTCCTGGCCACCGCCTGGAGTGCGGTGACCGCCGCGGTCGGCGGGATCATGGGCCTGCTGCCCCACCTGCTGCACCACGTCGGGCTCCTCGGCGGAGCGGTGCTGGTGACCGGCGCCACCGGCAACGTCCTGTTCGCCGTACTGGGATTGGTGTTCTCCCTGCCCCTGCTCCGGCGCCTCTACCGGCGCTTCGGCTCCTGGAAGGCGCCCGCCCTCGCTCTGGGTGTGTTCGCGCTGATGTTCTCGTTCTCGGCGTTCGTCATCGGCCCGGCCATCAGCAACGACGATCCGAGTCGGGACCGGGACCGCACCCCCGTGCAGACCCCCGACCCTGACGAGCACGAGGGCCACCACGACTGACGAGCCCTCACGACAACGGCACGAGTGAACGAGGAGGTCCCCATGGACACCGCAGTCTCCTTGGTGCAGGAATATCTGCACGTCAATGGCTACTTCACCGTCGTCGAGCACCCGGTCCTGGAGAGGCTGCGTGCCGGCCAGGTGCGCACCGTCACCGATCTCGACGTCCTGGCCTATCGCCTACCCGGTGCCGGCCACGACCTGATCCACCGGCGCTCAGGAATCGGTCCCCAGCGCCTGAGCTCCGAGGTCGACCCGGCCCTCGGCGCGCCGACTGGTCGAGCCGACATGATCGTGGGCGAGGTCAAGGAAGGTCGTGCGCGACTGAACTCAGCTCTGCGCGACCCGGCGACATTAGAGGTCGCGCTCGCGCGCTTCGGGTGCTGCCCCGCCGAGGAGGCCCGAGACGTCTCGCGTCGGTTGCTCGACCACGGCCGCGCAGCCACGAGGGCCGGGCATGAGATCCGGGTGGTGGCCTTCGGCGGCACACCGGGCCAGGTGGAACCTCATGGTCCGTGGACGACCGTGCCCATGAACCACGTCGTGGAGTACCTCCAGGCCTATCTCCACGCACACTGGCAGGTGCTGCGCCGCGCGCAGATCCACGACGAGGGACTCGCTGTCCTCGCGCTGATGGAGAAGTGGGGGCTAGGCCACCCCGCCGCTGGCCGCCTCCCCGTCCCCTAAGGAGGCGCGTCATGGCCGAGTGCGAGTGCGACCAGCCACATGTACCCCGCCGGGTTGTGCTCACCGGCGGGCCGGGTGCGGGCAAGACGGCCGTCTTGGAACTGGTACGCCGTTCCCTGTGCCGACACGTCAGGATCCTGCCGGAGTCGGCAGGGATCGTCTTCGGTGGCGGGTTCCCGCGCGACGACGACGCGGAATGTCGCCGCGCGGCGCAACGGGCGATCTTCCACGTTCAGAAGGAACTCGAGGCGACCGGGGACGCCCACAATCCGGCAATCGTGCTGTGCGACCGCGGCACAGTCGACGGGATCGCGTACTGGCCCGGGCCACCGGATGACTTCTGGACCTCGACGGCCACCACGATGGACACCGAGCTGCGTCGGTACGACGCAGTGCTGCATCTGCGCACGCCCACGGCGGACCAGGGCTACAACCACCAGAACCCGCTGCGGATCGAGACGGCGCTCCGTGCGGCCGATGTCGACGCCCGCATCCTTGAGGCCTGGCAGCGCCACCCCCATCGCCACGTCATCGAATCCACCGGCGACTTCCTCGAGAAGGCGACCCGAACCCTGGACCTGCTGCGAGAAGAGCTGCCTGACTGCTGCGCCAGCCACCTGGACCTCAACGAGCCCACCCTCCCTCCCACCTGACCTGTACCCGCCGCGGTGTCTCGCCGCCCTTCAGCCCTCCGAGCACTTCGGTGCCACGTGGTTCTTCAGCGAACCTTCACAAGGCGGCGCCGGTCACCTTCACCTCGCGGCGAGACCCTCGAAGTGGACCGAGGAGACCAGCGGTCCACCGAGGTTGGAGGAAGTCATGAGAAACCGTTGGAGCATCAACATCACCCCCGCCGAACGCGTCGCTCGCGTCGCCATCGGCGGTCTCGCCGCGATCGCGGGCGCGTTCCTGCTGGGCGGCGCCGCCTCCACCTCGGCGGTCGTCCTCGAGCTGCTACTCGTACTGGCAGGCCTCGACCTGGTCGTCACCGGAGCGCTCGGACACTGCCCGCTCTACGCCAAGCTCGGCCACGTGCCCGCATCCCTGAAGGGTAGGACGTCATGAGCACGCCGAACGGCATGGACCGCGAATCCCTCAGGAACTCTCGGCAATTGCCATACCAGCCAGAGTCCTCGACACCGACCGAGACCCACCACGCCGGACAGGAGCCAGACGGCGGCGCCCACGGAGCGCACGGTGGTCACGGGCTGATGATGATCGTCTGCTGCATCCCCATGCTCGCCATCGCCGGCCTGCTCTTCCTCACCGGCGTAGCAGGTTCCGGCATCATCGTCACCGCCCTGCTGTGCACCGCGATGATGGCGGCCATGATGTTCGCCATGCCCGGCGGGCACGGCGGTCACGGCCACAAGTAGCACGAACGTCGAGCCACGCTCGGCAAACGGAAGTGAGCCGACATGAAGGCCAGGGTTGAAGCCTCGGTCCCGGTCACCCGCCGGTTTCTCACGACGCGTCCGGTCCGCACCGCCGCCGGAGCCGCCGGGATCGGGCTCGCCCTGATGCTCATGCTGCTGCTGGCCGGACTCTGGGTCGGCGTCCAGGACCGCGTCACCACCTACGACGACCACCTCGGTGCCGACCTGGTCGTCGTCCCGGCCGGAACGCGCAACCTCTTCGCCGACCCCGGCGCTCTGCCGGCGCCGGCCGTGGACGCGATCGCCCAGGCCCCTGGCGTGACACGAGCCGCGCCGCTGCGCACGATGTATCAGATCCTCGAGCTGCCGCACGGCAAGGCTGCCGTGGCCGCGGTCGCCTACGAACCCGGCAGCGGGCTCGGTGGCCCCTGGGCCTTCACCGATGGCCGTGCCCCCGAAGCCCCCGACGAGGTGGCCATCGATGCCTTGTGGGCCGAACAACACGACTTCGCCATCGGCGATCGGCTGCCTATTCTCGGACACCCGATGCGGGTGGTCGGCCTCACCGACGACACCGCACTGTTCATGACCCCGCTGCTGTTCACCACCACGGCCGGGATGGACCAGATGCTGCGGGCTACCGGCACCACCGGAGCGGTGCTGGTCACGACCGCGAACCCCGAGGCCGTAGCAGCGCAGCTGCGTGACGAGGGGTACACCGTGCGCACTCCTGCCGAACTGCGGGAGGCGTCCCTGCGACTGGCGACCGACATCTACGGCTCGCCGGTACGGCTCATGGTGGGCGTGGCCTTCGCAGCCGGTACCCTGATCGTCGCGCTCGTGGCCTACACCCGGGTCACCGAACAACAGCGGGACCTGGGCGTCCTCAAGGCCCTCGGCGCCACGCCCGGCCGGCTTCGCCGAATCGCGGTGACCGAGACCGTGGCCCTGACGGTGCTCGGCACACTGGCCGCGATCGTCCTGCTGATCATCACCCGGGAACTCCTCACCTGGTGGCGACCCGCATTCCCGGTGCTGCTCACCCCCGGCACCATCGCCCAGACCGCCGCCGTAGCGGTCACGATGGCACTACTCGCCGCATGGCTACCGGCACGCCGACTCAACCGGCTCGACGCAGCTTCCGCATTCCGGAGCGGACGATGACCACCACCACGCAACCAACTCCGCCGCGATCCGATCACCCACGACGCGCCCTCGCGACAGGAGCCGTGCCCGTGGGGCGCCGCTTCCTGTTCGCCGACCGCCGCCGCGCCACGCTGACCGTCCTCGGCGTGGCCGCCTCCCTGCTACTGGTCCTCGTCCTCGGCGGCATCTTCGCCGGGGCCGTCGACCGCGTCACCTACTACATCCGCACCTCCCCGGCCGACGTGTCCGTCTCCCAGGACGGCGTACGCACCATGCACATGTCTGCCTCGTCGCTACCCGCGGACACCCCCGAGCGCGTCGCCGACATACCGGGAGTTGCCTGGGCCGCTCCGATCGCGTTCGCCTCCGGCTCGGTGGCCGGACCACGGGGCCGGCAGCTGTCCTACCTCATCGGCTACGACACCCGCACCGGCCGGGGCGGCCCCACACGCCTCGTAGCAGGCCGCACACCCGCCGCCGGCGAAGCCGTCCTGGACGAGCAGGCAGCCAAACAGCTCGGAGTCCAGGTCGGCGACCAGTTCACGATCATGGGCACGTCCCTGCGCGCTGTCGGCTTCTCCACCGGCGGCAGCAGCATCACCAACACCACCGTCTTCGTCGAGCTCAGCGAGTTCGCCCGGATCCACGACGACCGCGTTTCGTACGTCCTCACCGGGCTGGACCCAGGCGCCGACCCAGAAGCGGTCACAGACCGGATCGAGGCCGAAGTCGGTGGCGTCACGGCCCAGACCCGCGAGCAGTTCGCCGACTCCGAAGCCCGCATCGTCACCGACATGAGCGCCGACCTGCTCCGGCTGATGTCCTCCATCGGGCTCGTCATCGCGCTCGCCGTCATCGCACTGGGACTCATGACGGCCACCTTGAACAGGCTGCGAGACTTCGCCGTCCTCAAGGCCCTCGGCGCCCGCACACCTCGGCTCGCGGCAGCTGTGGCGATGCAGGTGCTGCTCACCGTCGTACTCGCCTCCACCGTCGCCACCACAGCCGCGCTGGCGCTGGCGTGGTTGCTGCCACTCGCCGCCCCAGCGGTCCAGATCTCCATCACCACCGCCGCCGTCGCACAGACCACCACCACAGCGCTCCTGGTCGGCCTCATCGCCGCCCTGTGGCCGCTGCGCCGCATTGCCGCCCTCGACGCGGCAACCGCCTTCCGGGAGACACGATGAATACCAACGCCCCCACCACCTCCGGCAATGCCCCGGTCCCCGACCCAGTGCTCCGGTCACCGGGCGACAACACGCCCCACGGTGAATCGACCTGGCCCCGGGTGCTGACCGTTCGAGGGCTCACCAAGACCTACGGGGCGGGCGACACAACCGTGGATGCCGTGCGAGCAGTCGACCTCGACCTCGCCGCCGGTGAAGTGCTCCTCGTGATGGGACCGTCCGGATCAGGCAAGACCACCTTGCTGCTCATGCTCGGCGCACTGCTGCGCCCGAGCGCAGGCTCCATCACCGTCACCAGCCGTGACGGCGTCGACGTGGACATCGCCGCGGCGCGTGAGAAGGAGCTCCCTGTGCTGCGGTCGCGCACCTTCGGGTTCATCTTTCAGGACTACGCCCTGCTCGACGCACTCACCGCCACCGAGAACATCGCAGTTGCCGCCAATCTCGCCGGCACCACTGGTCCAGCTGCACACGAGCGCGCCCGCGAGCTGCTCGAGCGCGTCGGCCTTGCCCACCGGGCAGCGGCGCGGTCCTCCCAGATGTCCGGCGGCGAACAACAACGCGTCGCCGTCGCACGCGCGCTCGCCAACGACCCACCCGTTCTGCTCGCGGACGAACCCACCGCCAACCTCGACGCCTCCCGCGGCCGAGACCTCGCCCGACTGCTGCGCCAGCTCGCCGACGAGGACCACCGCTCGATCGTCATCGTGAGCCACGACGATCGACTCCGAGAGATCGCCGACCGCGTGCTCTGGTTGGAGGACGGGCAGTTCCGCCACGTCGCCGCGCTTGCCGTCGATCCCGTCTGCCGCATGCAGGTCGAGCCGAACGGACCCCACGCGAGCTGGCGCGGCGAGCAGTGGTGGTTCTGCTCAGACGCCTGCCGACGAGCATTTGTCACCCAGCCCGAGCGATTCACCCCAAAGCCGGCCTCCAACTAGGCCGTGCTGCCGCAGGGTCGGCAGTCGTCGTCAGCGGGTTTGAGCACGGAACCGGAACGCGTCCCGTCGAGTCTCCGTGTCGACGCGACCGAACCCGCCAACGTCCAGCCTTGCCGGCAGTTCCTCCGGGTCGACCAACGTGCAGGTGTCGCCGATGTGTGCGAGCGCGAGCAGGGGACCCCATCGGCTGTCCGAGCCCGCAAAAACAGGCCGTTCGAGCGCACGACCCGGGCCTGAGCACACAGGCGTTCCTGCGCCGCGGCCGAGGGCAGATGATGCAACATCGTGAAGCAGACCACCGCGTCGAACGATCCTGACTCGAACGGCAGCGCCGTCGCTTCACCGTGCCGCACGTCCACCCCGGTGTGTCTTCCCGCAAGCGTCGTGGCATCGGGTTGACACCAACCTCGTCGGGTCCTCACCCGTTCTGGCCACGCCGGCGTCGCGCGTGAGCCGCGGAACTGCTCGGGTTCGACCCGATCCCGCTCGGCTACGCCGATGATGTCGTCGTACCGCCCGGCCACATAGCTCGCCCGTTTATCCCCTGGGGCACCCCGATCACCGGCAGCTACCCCGAGTTGGTGCCGGTCGTCAACAGCGCCGCCGAGCAGGAGCAGCAGGTCGATGCACCACGACGGCATGCACTACTACCCCATCGGCCGCGGACCTTGTGGCTACCAAACGAGGCTGCTGGTGGACAATCACGAGTACACCGACAAGAGCTTCCTGCAGATCCCGGCGCAGGAGGCGGCCCTGCGGGTACGGTTCCCCCGAGGCCCACCGCCTACCTCCGCGCGGTCTCCCGGTGGCTCGGCGCCAGCTCCCTGCGCGTCCGCGCAATCGTCCGCCTCAGGGCTAGGGCGTGTCTCCTTATTGGCGTAGCCAGAGGGTGATGGCGCGGAGCACGATGCCTCCGCGGTAGATCGCGGCGAGCTTGTCGTAGCGGGTGGCCAGGCCGCGCCACTGCTTGTGGTCGTTGAAGGAGCGCTCGACGACGTTGCGGTCCTTGTAGGTGGCCACGTCGAAGCCTGGCGGTCGGCCGCCAGCAGAGCCGCGTCTTTGCCGGTGAGTGATCTGGTCAGCTGGCTGGGGAATCACTGTCCTCACGCGCTTACCGCGGAGCAAAGCCCGGATTGCGCGGGAGGAGTAGGCCTTGTCGCCCAGCAGCGCCTCGGGCCGGGTGCGGGGACGCCCCGGCCCGGCGCGTCGCACAACCAGGTCGACCAGCAGCCACCGCAGCATCGGCGAGTCGCCGGCCTGACCGGCAGTCACGGCGATGACCAGCGGACGTCCCTTGCCGTCGACCAGCTGGTGGATCTTGGTCGACAAGCCCCCACGCGAGCGACCCAGAGCATGATCGGCCGGCTCCGAACCGGGTTGACCGGCCCTGTTCATGTAACTCGATTCAGCCCCCTGTGTGCACCCCAGCTGGCCGCTCGACCCGGCTCATGTTCGTCGCGTGCTGATGCGCGCGGTTGACCGTGGAGTCCACCGCCACCTGCCAGTCGACCTCACCGGCGGCATCGGCCTCAGCCACCAATCGGGCATGGACCTTGTCCCAGGTCCCGTCGACCGAGAACCGCTTATGTCGTTTCCACACTGTCTGCCATGGTCCGAACGACGCCGGCAGATCCCGCCAGGCGATCCCGGTCCGCAGACGGTAGACGATGCCCTCGATCACCTGACGGTGGTCACGAAACGGTCGACCCCGGTTGCCATCCGAGCACGGCATCAGCGGCTCGATACGGGCCCATTGAGCGTCGGTCAGCACAGCGGAACGAGACATGAGTCAACAATCTCGACGCACGCACCCGATCTTTGGGAGACACGCCCTAGGCCGGACGCTAGACCCAGGTGTGGGTGCCGGCCATCAAGAGGTCGGCCCGCATCTGCTGGCGGATCTCCAGCAGCGCCACCAGAACGATCAGGACCGCGAACGCCCAGCGCCGACGCCCTGGGGTCCAGTTGACCGTAAGAGTCACCCACCGGCGGCCGAAGAGCCCGGCGGCGGCGCGGAGGATGGCCAGCCCGGCGCCGTACACGACGAGGATGCCGAGAGGGTTGTATCGCCAGGCCTCCCCAAGGTTGCCCTGCGCGGCGTACCGGGCGGCCCGGGTGCCGCCGCAGAACGGGTCCATGATGCCGATCTTGTGCAAGGGGCTGTGCAGGTCGACCGGCGGCAGACCGAAGACAGCCATCGCGCCGGCGATCGCAACCGCGAGTACGCCGAGGAGCGTGAGCCACCAGTGCTGGTCGCGGCGCTCAGGACTGAGCCTGAGCCAGGGTCGCGGTTCGGTCGCGGTGCTCATCCCGCCGCCGCCCTCAGAGCGGGGTCCGCCAGATCTGGATCTCAGGGCCGGAGGAAGGCGGGTCTGACGAGGCAAGCGCTGGCGGCATGAGGGATCCTTGATCGGTGCGGCAGTGACTCAACTACTATGACGCATCGGATTATGGGCGTTGGCCGATGCCGCTCGGGGCGGATGACAGGAGTAGTGGATGCGCAAGCTGGGTGACCTGGAGGCGCTCGTGATGGAGCAACTGTGGTCCTCAAGCGAGCCGCTCTCGGTGCGGCAGGTCCTCGTGGCGCTGCCGGACGGCCGCAACCGCGCGTACACGACCGTGATGACGGTGATGGACAACCTGTTCCAAAAGGGCTTCGTCGCGCGCGAGCGTGCGGGTCGCGCCTACGTGTACCGGCCCTCGCAAAGCCGGGCCGAGCACACGGCCGAGGTGATGGAGGAGGCCCTCTCCCTCGGCGGCGACCGGGGGGCCGCACTGTTGCACTTCGTCGGCCAACTGGCCCCCCCATGAGGCTGCGGCGCTTCGGGCCCTGCTCGACGAGCGGGAGTCGTGATGACGACTCCGTTGCTGCTGTTCGGGATCGCCGCTCTTGTCGGTGGGCTTGTCGGCTACCCGCTGTCGCGAGCTCAGTGGACGAGGCAGGCTCCTCGTCTCGCGGTCGCCCTGTGGCACGCGCTGTGCTTTGGCGTGGTGTCGTCGGTCGTGCTCGGTGGGATGGCGCTGGCCCTGCCGGCGCTGCCTTCGGTGGTGACCGGCGGGCTGAGCGACTTCCTGGCTCGCTGCGCGATAGCCCTGCGGGCCGAACTCGCGGCACCTCAATCGCTGCTGCTGGCAGTGCCGGGATTGCTGCTCGCACTGACAACGATTGGCCGTGTCGTCGTCGCGGGAGCCACGACATCCCGGGAGGCGCGGCGGGTCCGTCGCGGCCAGCTGGACCGTCTGGCAGTGGCAGGTCGTCGCCTCCGCGGCGATCACGGCGAGGCACTGGTCCTGCTCATGGATGATCGGCCGGCCGCGTACTGCCTCCCCGGCCGCCGTGGCCGAGGCACCATCGTGATCAGCTCGGGATCGCTTGACCTGCTCGCCGACGACCAATTGCGTCTTGTGCTCGCCCACGAGCGGGCCCATCTGCGTCAGCGGCATCACGTCGCGGCCCGGGTGTCCGGCACGCTGTCCGACGCGTTCGGCTGGGTGCCGCTGTTTCGGCTTGCGGCGCGGGAGATCCCCGTGTTGCTCGAGATGGCGGCCGATGACCAAGCGATGCACACGACGGGAGTGGGCAACGGGTGCGAGGTCGGTCGCTCCGGCGCCCGCCGGCGCATGGCGCACGCCCTGCTGACGCTGGCGACCGCGCGGCCCGCATCGCCGGCCGGCGCCTTAGCAGCCGCGGGTGGCTCAGCGGTCGCGCGCGTCCGTCGTCTCAGCGAGCCGAGGCTGCCGCTCGGGCCGGCCCGCGTCTCGCTGCTCGGTGTCGGCATCCTCTTGGCGTTGGCCGGGCCACTGCTGGTTGCCTCGTCGCCCGCGTTGTGCGCAGCAGCCATGGAGTTCTGTCCGTTCGCGTTCTCCTGAGGGGGAACGTTCGCCAGCGCGCGCCCGGAGGGCGGGGCGCAGGCAGCCGAACCAGGTCATTGCGACCGACGCCGCGAGGACAGCGAGTGGGAGCGCGACGTCGCTCACGTCACGCTCGGAGCGTCGGTCGAACGCGGATCCGAAGAGCGCTCGGCGCGGAACTGTTCGACTTCGGCGCGAATCGAGCCACTTCGTCGCCGGAGCTGGGTTCGGCCTTGTGGCCGTGGTTACCACGCATCATCACGAGCATCATCACGCCCATGCCGATGGGACAGGCCAGCACCGCGATCAGGTAGATCAGGTCAGGCATGGGATGGTCATTTCAAGAGTGCACCGTCTACTACGAATCATAGTAGCCCGTTGATGAAGAGCCCTCAGTGCGCGTCGCCGATCAGACCTCGAGAGTGGAGGAGCTTGCGACTTCTGACGATCGGGTCGCCATGCGACCTCCCGGGAGGCGACTATGGTCGCGAGAGGGGCGCCCTAGGGGCCGGCATCAGCGAGTGCGGACAGACTGGATCTACAGCTGGCGCCAAGGTCGACCGCGGCGGTGTCCCCGCCCTTCACGTCGATCCCGACGAAAGAATCCCTCTTCGCGTACAGGTCGTCCGCCAGCTGCTCGAGGTCGGACTCCCCATATCTACGACTCGCTATAGTAGGCGGCGTTCGTGTCGCTCCCTCGAGAGGTCCGGTTGTGTCCATGAAGAAGTCCGTTAGCGCGCTGGGGCTTGCTGCGCTGGTCTTGCTGGCGGCGAGCGCATGCTCGTCGGGTGGGGGCAGTACCCAGAGCGATGGGAACGGCTCCGCGCAGACTGCGGAGATGGAGCACATCCACGGGATCGGCGTCGACCCCGAGAATGGGGCGGTCTACGCGGGGACGCACTACGGGCTGTTCCGCATCGAAGACGGCACCGCAACTCGGGTCTCCGAGGTGCAAGACTTCATGGGCTTCACCGTGGCCGGTTCTGATCACTTCCTGGCCAGCGGGCATCCAGGCGAGGGACAGGGTGGCCACAGTTCGGTCGGGCTGATCGAGAGCACCGACGGTGGCCAGACCTGGCGGGAGCTCTCTCTGGCCGGCGAGGCGGACTTCCATGCGCTGGAGTACCGCCACGGACGTGTCTACGGGTTGAACTCGATGACGGGGCAGCTGCTGGTCAGCGAAGACAAGGAGTCGTGGCAGGAGCTCAGCGGTGAACCGATCGCCGACTTCGCAGTCAGCCCCGAGGACCCGGATGCTCTCATCGCCACGACCGAACAGGGATTGGTGCAGTCGGCTGATGGCGGGCGCACCTTCGAGGCCGTCTCCGACGCTCCACTGATGGTGTTCGTCGGATGGGCCGAGGACGGCACACTTGCCGGAGTGACGCCGGAAGGCGTTCTCTACACCGCGGACGCGCCTGACGGGGGCTGGACAGAGCGCGGGAACGTCGGCGGGCAGCCCGAGGCTCTCACCGTTCACTCGGCCGATGAGATCTACGCCGCGACCGACGGCACGGTCCTGGTCTCGACCGACGGCGGCACGACGTTCAGGCCGACGATCGCGCAGTAATCCCTCCGCGGAAAGCGGTCGCTTCGCTGCGTCGGCAGCCCCCCTCACTGTTGCCCTGGTCCGGGCCTAGCTCTCCTGCGCGACGCCTGAAGGCTGCGACATGGTGCAACTCGGCGAGCTCACCTACGAGGAACTCGGGGAGCTGCTCGTCAACGACGAACCTCGCGTAGGTCACTCACCATGCTCGTGGCCCGCGTGCGACCCGGGCTCGTCGTACACCAGCGTCCTCGTGATCAGGTGCTCCCCGCTGGTGAGCACCTCGCGCACGATTCGATTCCGTCGGTCGATCGTCAGCAGAACGAACACCTTCTCGGCCGGGTAGGCCAGCGCGAGCGTCACCTCGCCACTTTGGTGCACCTCGTAGCGGGTGACGGACACAGCGCGACCGGTGCTGAACGGCCCGGCCGCGAGGTATTCCTCGCCGCTGATCCGGAAGCGGGTGTGTGGCCCCAGACCGGTGGCGGTGTCGCTGGTGACCTGCTCATGGAGGGTGAAGTGCTCGACCTCGCGCATCTGGTCCACCGCCGCCTGGAGCCGCCGTTCGTCGGGACGCGGGGGCCAGGTCACGTTGACCGCGGCACGACCGCCGCCGAAGGTCTCGTCATCGACGCGGAGAATGACGACATTTTCACCGTTGACCCAGGACACCGGCGCGACGAAGCAACCGAGTCCGCACCGCCGGAACTCCAGCTCCTGCGTGCTGGAGCCGAGCGACGTGAGATTGCCGGTGAGATCGATCCCCTCCTGGTCGCGGTTCCGCGTGTCGGGGGTGTTCGGCGCGGTGAGTTTCACGACCGCCTGGCCCTGACTCGCCGACACCGCCACCCCGATGTAGCCGGCCCGGGTCCCCAGCCCGACCACGGGCCCGACGTCCGGTGGAGGAAACGCCAGCGGAACGTTCGAAGAAACTGGCGGCGCCAGCACCGTCAGCGCACTGGAGACCGCCAGCACACCAGCGATGGCACCCAGCTCCACCCGGGCGGAGATCCCAGGCTGGGGTGCTTCTGGCCGGCGCCGCAGGTGACGCCGAGCCCACGCGGCAAGCGCGACGACGAGTACGACGAAGCCCAGCTTGACCAGCAGCCAGCGACCGTAGGACGTCTCGAACAGGGCGCCGGTGACATCGTCGAGCGGAACGATCGCCAAGGCAGCCAGGGTCCCGGTCAGGAACACCAGCAGGAACAACGCTAGTGCCATGCGGGCGTAGGACCGGACGACAGGCGTGGCTGTCTCTCCCCTAAGTCGCAACGCGACGCCGGCACGGACCACGTGGACCAGCGCCCCGACCCAGACCGCCACGACTGTCAGATGCACCGCGATGAGGATGACTCCCCACAAGCCGGACTCAATCCCCGAGTGAGCCCTGAAGCCCTCCGCGACCGGCAACGCCAGCAGCAGGCCGGCAGCAAGCCGGCGACGACCCGCTGCAAGCGCACCCAGCCCGATGGCCAAGGCGGCGACCTCGACGATCGCCACGAGCCCCGGAGGCGAGTCGACGAGGCCGCCGACCCGGCGCGGATCGAGTCCGGTTACGAACGACCACCCGCGACCAGCACGGCCAGACCGACAGCCGACACCAGCGCCACGCCCGCACCGAGCTTCAGCCACGGTTCGGGTGCCATTGATCGCGGAGCGGTTCGCCGCGTCAGCCAATCACCCACGAGCCCGCCCAGTGCCAATGCAAACCCGGCGAAGAGCGTCCACCGGAGTAAGCCGATCGACAGCGCGCCCTGCGTCTCGGTCCCACCCCCACCGGGGCTCAGGACGGACCCGGAACCGATCACGAAGCGGAAGTCGCCCACCATCGAGTCACCATCGCGAGCGACCACCTGCCACTCGACCCGGTACTCCCCCGCGGGCAACTCCTCCAGGACCCGAGCGCGGACAACGCTCGCATCCGCACCGGTCTCCACCGGCCCGAGCCGCGTGCTCTCGCCGCCGGCGGACCGCACCGACAGCGAGGTCTGGCCGGCGACAACCGGCTGGTCGAAGACCAACTGCACGAGCGGCGGCGAATCCGGGACAGCGCCATCGACGGCCGGGCTCGTGAAGAGCAAGGTCGCATGCGCTGAGGCCGGGGACCAGGGCAGCAAGGCGGCCGTGGCAACAGCCAGGACCAGCGCGAGAGCCAGCCTGCGGAGCCATACGGCTCCCATGGGCCACCACACGTGCGCGCACGACACCCTCACGACCGCTCTCCTTCACCTATCTACGAAGATGGATCGTAGACACCGCCGTAGACTCGAGCACAGCCGCCCTGCGAGAGGAGACGAGATGAGCGAAGCCCCGCTCTCCCCCGATGGACGGGGCATGAGCGGGGCACCGGCGCCGCCGCGATGGGTCCACCCTGCTGGCCACCGGAGCGCTCGCGGTGTTCGTCGTACTGGTACTTCGCGGCCGGCGACGCCGGACGCGAGGAGCGCATCGCCGGAGATCGGTGCTGATGCTGAGATAGCTGATGCCGTCGGTCACCAAGCTCATCTCTGACCAGGTCGAAGCCGCCACTGTCGACGCCTCGGGCCTCGACCCCGCCGCGGTTCACCCGCTCCCGTCGCCGGCCGCGCCGCTCTCGCAATCGCGTACGCGTCGTGCAGGGCAGCGCCGACGACCCCGTCGAGCTCTCGACGCAGGTGACGCCACCTACGGTGCGGTCTTCGACTTCGGAATCTTATCCGCCACGTCACCAACTGGCGCGATGCTGTCGCCGAGGACACCCCCGCGTCCAGCGGCCCGCTGGCCCGTTCTACTACCTCGAGGTCACGGCGGCCGCATTTGGCCTGACCGAGCTATTCGCCCGCATGGATACACCCGAACGTCGACCGGTTCACCGCCGGCCAGTTCCTCGCCGAGCTCACCAGCCAGGGACTCGACTCCGCCAGCCGGTGGCGCACCTACGTCGGCAGCGACTGCCTCGGGTGGCGTCGCCGGGAAGGCATAAGCCTGCGGCGGGCGGGCACTGCCGAAGCGTCGACCGGACGCCCACGAACGGGCATCCCCGTGAGACCCGGCAACCTTACGTTGGCCGATAGCACGCTCGCGCTGTTGCGCGACCCCTATCGTTCCGTCTCCCGCCGGGCTGCCGAGCTCGGCGAGGACGTCTTCGAGTCCAGGTCGCCGCTGCGCCGGACGACCTGAATGACCGGCCCCGAAGCCGCCGCGGTCTTCTACGACCCGCCGCGATCTCAGCGGGCCGGAGCCGCCCCACCATTCCTACAACAGTCCCTCTCGGCAAGGTGGCGTGCAGCAACTCGACGGCGACCATCATCGACAACGCAAGGCGATGTTCCTCCAGATCAACCATCCCGACCGGGTCGACGACTTGGCCGACGCCGTGACCCCCGAATGGCACAGCGAGCGGTGACGGACTGGGCCACAGCCGGCCAGATCGACCTACACCCGCAGGTCCAGGCTGCCGCTGACCCGACCGCTTGTGCGTGAGCCGGGGTGCCACTGCCCGACGCGGGGTCGAGACACGAGGGTCAGGCTCCCTATCCGCAGATCCCCACCTGCGCGGCCACCGAGGCCAGGCCCAGCTTCAACCTCATCGACACTTCCTGGTCACCGGATGCATCGTGATCGCGCTGCCGCAGTCTCGCCCCGGCGCACCGCCGACGACGCCGGTGATGACCGTTTATTGACGGCACCTCAAGTTCGGTCTCCTCGGTACAGCCGAGCGACCCCATAGCACCGCTACGGCGACGTGCACCAGCTCACCGGCGAGCACCTTCACTGACCGCAGCCATCGCGTGTGGTCGATGGTCGGGCCAGGGTTGGGGGTTCGGGCTCGCGGTGCGTTGGCCTGTCAGCCGTGGGCGTGCAGGGGTTTACCGGCCAGAGCGAGTGCCGCTTCGCCGATGGCGTCGTTCTGTGTGGGGTGCGCATGGACCAAAGTGGCGACGTCGTCGGGGTGCGCCTCCCAGTTCACCATCATCTGGCCCTCGCCGATAAGCTCCCCGACGCGGGCTCCTAGCATGTGAACGCCGACGATGGGACCGTCCGTCTCGCGCACCAGCTTGATCTGCCCGGCTGTTCCCAGCATCTGGCTCTTGGCGTTGCCAGCGAGGTTGTATTCGGCGGTCTGTACGCCCCCGGAGCCGTAGCGCTCGAGTGCCTGGATCTCGGTGAGCCCTACGGAGGCGATTTGTGGTTCGCAGTACGTCACGCGGGGGATGCCGGAATCGATGATCGGCGCTGGGTTGAGTCCCGCGATCTCCTCGGCGACGAAGATGCCGTGCTGGAAGCCGCGATGGGCCAGCTGGTATCCGGCGACGATGTCTCCGATCGCGTACACGTGGCCAACTCCGGTGCGTAGTCGCTCGTCGACCTTCACGAAGCCGCGATACAGGGGGATGCCACTTTCGGCGTATCCGAGATTCGCGGTGGCGGGCCCGCGGCCTACGGCGACGAGCAACACGTCCGCCTCCAGCCTCTGGCCGTCCTTGGTGGTGACCACCACGCCGTCGTCGCCTTGGGACGCGTCCGCGACCATGGTGTTGGTCCGGACGGCGATGCCGCGCTTGCGGAAAGCGCGCTCCAAGCCTTTGGTGAGTGCCTCGTCCTCACCAGCGACCAGCCGGGGAAGCGCTTCGACAACGGTCACCTCGGCGCCGAAGGACTTCCAGACGGATGCGAACTCGACCCCGATCACTCCGCCGCCGAGAACGATCGCACTGCTTGGCACGTGGTCGAGCTCGAGTGCCTGCTCGGAGGTGATGATCCGGCCTCCGATATCCAAACCGGGCAGCGATCTCGGGTACGAGCCTGAGGCGAGGACGATGTTGCGGCCCTGGTAGCGGGTTCCGTTGACCTCGACGCAGTCGGGTGCGACGAGTCGGCCCCAGCCGTCGGCGAGCTCGATTTTTCGTGCGGCGACCAGGCCCTGCAGGCCCCGGTAGAGGCGGCCGACTACGGCGTCCTTGAACGCGTGAACCTTGGCCATCTCGATGCTGCCGAAGGCGCTGGCAACTCCGAAGGCCTCGCTCTCACGGATGGTGTCGGCCACCTCGGCCGAGTGGAGTAGCGCCTTGGTGGGGATGCAGCCGCGGTGAAGGCATGTTCCGCCCAACTTGTCGCCCTCGATCAGGGCGACGGTCATGCCGAGCTGCGCGGCGCGTAACGCGGCAGCGTAGCCGGCGCTGCCGCCGCCGAGCACGACCATGTCGAAGTTCATGTCTTCTCCTTGGTGTTGGTGTGTGTCCCGGAACGACGGCTGTCACGTCGGGGATGCCCCTGACTCCTCAGTGCCGCGGGGAGATGTTCTGTATGCGGTAGCCGCCTTTGGGGAGCGCCGGGAGCCGTCGGTAGTCGATCGGGGCTGCAGGCCGCACTGGGGTGTAGGTCAAATGCCTGACCAGCTGATCGAGGGCGATACCCATGAGGCGGGTTGAAATGGGCTCCCCCGGGCACCGATGATGCACGGCCGGGTCGCCGCCACCCTGGGGCACGAACGCGAACGGATCCCGGTCGTCTCCGAGGAACCGTTCGGGGTCGAAACGCTCCGGGTCCTCCCACGCGCGGGGATCCCGGTTGGTTCCGTACAGGTCCAGCAATACCCGCCTGCCCTCGGGGAAATCATGACCCCGCCATTGGAAGGCCTCGTGCACGATGGCCGTGACGGCCGGGAAGAACGGGTAGGTGCGCCGAACCTCCTCGATGAATGCCATGTCCTCGGCGCCGTCGCCCTGCGCCAGGCGTTCCCGCCACGCGGGGTTCGCCTCGAGTGCGTGTGCGACGAAGATGATGTAGACGGCCGTTGCGACGGTGGGTCGGAGCACATTGAGGAGCTCCACGGCGGCTACGCGGGGCGCCATGGGCCGGCCGTCGGGCTCCTGGTGGTTCGCGATCACCGAGGCAGCGGACGAACTGGGCACAGCCAGCTGACCCGAGCGGATCTGCTCGATGAGGTCCGCAGCCCATCGTTCGGCGGCCCTCCGTGCAGCGCGAGACCGCAGGTGTCCCAGTCCGACGTCGCCGGCGGCGTCGAAGAGCGCGGTCAGCTGCCGAGTCCTGAGATCAACTTCCGCCTCCGAAAGGGGCACGCCGGCCCACTCGCAGACCGCTCGGGTCAGGAGCCGCTGGACTTCCGGGTACAGGTCGACCTGGTCGGGCGCCGCCCAATCCGCGACCGCTCGCTCCCACTCGCGGGTGACGACATCTGCCAGGGCTTCGACCCGGTCGGGGTGGTTGATCTGGAGGAACATCGCCTTGCGCTGTCGATGGTGCTCGCCGTCGAGGCCTTGCACACCGCCTTGGCCGAAGAGGGTCTTCTGCAGGGGCGGCGGCGCGGCTCCGGCGCGTTGGAACCGTGCCGGGTCGTAGAAGACACCGGCAGCCTCGGCGCCAGTCATGCAGGTGGTACGGCGCAACAGCAACCTGGTCTCGAAGACGGCCTCGCCGAGCTCCGCGGACCGGCGGGACACGAAACGATAGGGATCACGGAGCAGCGCGATCGTGCTATCGGCGGACTTGAACTCAAAGGGTGTCACGGGGTGCTCCATTCCTGGGTGTCGTTCGACGGTACTGACGTCTCCTGCAGTGCCCGATTGGATGGTCATGGCTTCCGGGCGACCCCGGCGAGGTAGTCGCTGCCGACGTAGGTGCGCCACCGGTCCGCAGGATCGAGTCCGTGGCGGGCGAGCTCGGCGAGGAACTGACCGGCAGTGAACCGGTCCTCGGTTGGGTGGTGCAGAAACCGGCGGTAGCTGGGTCGGGCGAGCGCGGTGGCGGTGACCTCGAGGTAGTAGAACGTCCCGCCTGGACGGAGGACTCGGGCGACCTCGGCCACGGCGTCGCGCCAGTTGGTGATGTGGTGGATGATCCCGAAGTCGAAGACGGCGTCGTAGGTGGCGTCGTCCGCTCCGATTGCGGCTTGTAGGTCATCGGCGCTGCCCTGCACGATGCGGACCTGATCGTGGTAGCGGCGCAGCAGGCGCCGGGCCCGGGTGACCATGGCGGGGTCGAGGTCCACGGCGTCGACGGTGGCGGCGCCAAACTGGTCAATGATGAGCTTGGTGCCGTAGCCCGAGCCGCACCCGATCTCCAGCGCGCGAGCTCCGGGGGTGCGGCCACCGAGCCGGCGCAGCATCGGCGCTTCGACGCAGCGCTGGAAGACACGGTTGGCGGGGCTGGTGACCATCAGGGTCTCCACCTTGTTCATCAACATGGATTTCACTGCCCTTCTTTATCGGCGACGGCTGGGGCATGTGGCGACCGAGGGTCATGATCGCTGCCGGCGGTGGGTTTGCCGGGTAGGAGCAGTGCGGTGAGCACAGCGCTGAGCCCGGCGGTGATCGCGGTGGCGATCAGCACCAGGGACATGCCGTGCAGGTAGGCGGCATTCGCGCTGGACGCGAGCGAGGGCTCACCGAGGCGTGTGCCGGCGGCGAGGGCTCCGGCGATGGATTCGCGGGCGGCGGCTGCTGCCTCGGGCGGCAGGCCGGCGGTGTTCACTCGGCCGGCGTAGCCCTCGGCGAGCAGGCTGCCGAGCAGGGCGACGCCGAGGGCACCACCGGTCTGCCGCAGGGTCATGGTGATCGCGGTACCGGTCCCGGCTTGCTCGGTCGGCAGCGCGTCGAGGACGGCGTCCATGGCGGGCGCCAGCGCCATCCCGATCCCGAGTCCCGCTGTGGCGAGCCAGGCTGCGACGAATCCATAGCCGGACTGCAGGTCGGTGAGCGCGCCGATTGCTACACCTGCGGCGAGCACGGCCAGCCCGGCCGCGACCGGCAACCGGTAGCCGACACGCGCGGCGAGCCGCTCCCCCGCCGGGGCGCCGACAACCAGGCCACCGATCAATGGAAGCAGCCGCAATCCCGTGCCGAGGGCGTCGTGACCGGCGACGAACTGCAGGTACTGCGGGACGACGAACAACAGGCCGAGCATTCCGAAGGTGACCAGGACGCCCGCGATGCTGGCCCACAGGAACTGCGGCCGGGTGAACAGATGCAGATCGATCATCGGATCGCGTACCCGCAGCTCCCAAGCCACGAAGCCGGCCAGCACCACCACGCCGGCACTGATCGCGCCGATCGTCACCGGATCCGACCAGCCCCGACCGGGGGCCTCGATCACCCCGTAGACCAACGACGTCAGCCCACCGGTGGACAACACCCCTCCAAGCACGTCAGGGCGCCGTGGCGACGGGTCCCGCGACTCCGGGAGCAGGACCGCGATCGCGATCGCGCCGATGATCGCGATCGGGACGTTGATCAGGAAGATCGACCCCCACCAGAAGTGATCAAGCAGATAGCCACCGATGATCGGCCCCAGCGGGATGCCGACGCCGAGCCCCATCACCAGGAAGGAGACCGCTCTGCCGCGTTCGGCCGGGCCGAACAGCGCGGCGAGGACCGCGAAGGCACCCGGCAGCATGATGGCCGCTCCCATCCCCATCACGCCGCGCGCGGCGATCACCAAGGCGGCCGAGGCCGCCCACGCGGCGACAGCCGAGGAGATCCCGAACAGGCCGAGCCCGATCAGCAGGAGCCGCTTGCGGCCGTACCGGTCCCCGAGCGCCCCACAGGTGAGCATCAGGCCGGCGATCACCAGCACGTAGGCGTTGACCATCCACTGCAAGCCGTCGGTTCCGACCTCCAGCTCGGTCGCGATGGTCGGCAGCGCGACGTTCATGATCGTGATGTCGAAGCCGAGCGTCAGGACAGCCAAGCCCAGGGCGGCCAGCGCCCACCAGCGCCGCGGGTCGTCGTAGCTCGTCGTCACGATGCTTCCTCCTTCCGGGTCGGGCGGTGGATCAGTCGGTGAGGCCCAGCCGGCTGTGCAGCCGCCGTAGCGGCGCGGGGGCCCACCAGTTCGCCTCCCCGGCCAGCCGCATGATCGCGGGAACGAGCAGGCCGCGAATGATGGTGGCGTCGAGGACGACCGCCAAGGTCAGACCGACACCGATCACCTTCAAAGCGGTCAGGTTCGAGGCGGCCAAGGCCACGAACACGGTGACCAGGATCGCGGCGGCGGCGGTGATCAGGCCACCGGTGCGTTGCAGACCTTGGGCCACTGCTTCGGTGGTGCTTGCGCCGTTGCGATGCGCCTCGGTGATCCGGGAGAGCAGGAAGACCTCGTAGTCCATCGACAAGCCGAAAGCGATACAGAAGACAAGCACCGGCAACGTGGTTTCCAGGGTGCCGGTCGGGGTGAAGTCGCCGACCAGCCAGCGCAGGTTGCCTTCCTGGAACACGTAGACCAGGGCTCCGAAGGTGGCGCTGAGGCTCAGCAGGTTGGTCACGATCGCCTTCAGCGGAATCAGCAGCGACCCGGTGAACAAGAACAGCAGAACGAAGGTCGACAGCGCGATCACGGCCAGCGCCAACGGCAACCGGTCCGCGATCGTGTCGGTCGCATCGACCAGGGTGGCTGCTGAGCCGCCGACCAGCACGTCCCCGGGCGCCGGCTGGTCCCGGATCTCGGACACGACGTCGCGTGCGCCGGCGGGGTCAGCCGCAGACGGCGTGACGGCCAGCCATGTTCCGGCCGGGGCGGTGTAGCGAGCACTCAGGCTTGCTGCTTCCTGGCCGGTGGGCCCGGTCGATTGCCCGTCGGCGTACTGTCCGGTGGCGGTCTCCACTTTGGACACTCCGGGCAGGGCCGAGAGCCGCGCGGCGTAGTCCTCCAGATCGTCGCCCCCTGCGCCGGCGCCGTTCACCGACGGGAGTACCACCGCGATCTGGTCCTCGGCCGCGGCCGGGAAGTCGCGCGCCAGCTGCTCGGCCGCTTCGGCCACGGGCTGCTCTGCTGGAAGGGTGCGGTGGTCCAACAGCCCGAACCGCACGCCGGCGAACGGCAGGAGAAGCACGATGAGCACGGCGCTGACCGAGACGAGGATCAGGACGGGGCGGCGCATCACGACGGCGGCGATCCGGGGCCAGGTCTGCCGCTCCTCTCCTACGTCGGCGCGGCGTCGGGTGATCCGCCGGCGGATCGGGGCGAACAGGTCGACCCGGTCGAGTCGATGTCCGACCAGGGCGAGCAGCGCGGGGACGACCACCACCGCGGTCACCGCGGCGAGCGCGGTGACCGCGATCCCGGCGAACCCCAGCGACCGCAAAAAGGGCATCGGGAACAACAGGAGCGCCGACAGCGAGAGCGCCACCGTGACCGCGGAGAACACGACGGTACGACCAGCGGTCCGCACCGCGATCACCACCGAGGACTCGACCGAGCGTCCTGCTCGGCGTTCCTCACGGAACCGGGTCACCAGGAACAGGCTGTAGTCCACCGCCAGTCCGAACCCCAAAGCGGTGGTCAGGTTGAGGGCATAGCTCGACATCGTGGTGGCATCGGCGATCAGCCCGAGCACCGCCATAGTCCCGACCACCGCACCGGCACCAACCAGCAGTGGCAGGCCGGCCGCGATCGCCGAGCCGAAGACCAGCAGCAGCACCAGCAGGGTGATCGGCAAGGTCACCATCTCCGCGGAGACCAGGTCCTTTTCGGCCTGCTCGTCCACCGCCAGCCCCACCGCCGCGGGACCGGTAGGGCTCACTCGCAGGCCGCTCGACGCCTCCTCGAGGTTGGCGATGATCCTTCCCGCCGTCTCCTGCGCCGCGTGCTCGCCACCGGTCAGCTGCAAGGCGATCAGAGCTGACCGGTCGTCGGCGGCGCGCAGGGACGGGTCCGGTGTCGTCCAGTAGGACTGCACACCGGCGACTCCGGGCGTCTCGGCCAGCTGCTCGGTGAGCTCCCGTCCCGACCGCGTAGCGTCAGGAGAGTCGACAGTGCCAGTGCTCGGCGCGACGATCAGGACAAGGTTCGGCGGTCCGCCGGGGAACTGGTGGGTCAGGAGTTCGGCTGCCTGTTGTGACTCTGCCGAGGGGTCCAGGTAGGCACCGGAGACGAACTTGTCGCCCGCATCCCGCCCGGCCACGCCAGCCAGAGCCATCAGCAGTAACGCCACCAGCAGCACCACGCCGCGGCGACGGAGCAGCAGACCGACGAACCACCCGGGCTCCGGACCCGACTCGCTCATCCCGCTCCGCTCGCGGCGCACCGCTGTCGTCGCCATCGTAGAACGCTCCTCAACCTGCTTCGCTGTCAGCGGGATTAGACGATCAATGTGGCGGACGCTATCATCGGCGCATGCCAATGACAACGCCCAAGGCTGACCCGGCGCTGCAGCGCGGCGCGGCACTGTTCCACGGGCTCGGGGACCGCAACCGGCTGGCGATCGTCCGACAGCTGTCCGCGGGCGAACGCCGGGTGGTGGACCTGACCAACACGCTCGGCCTGGCCCAGGGCACCGTCTCCGGGCATCTGGCCTGCCTGCGCGACTGCGGCTTAGTCGTCGGCCGACCCGAGGGTCGGCAGATGTTCTACTCCATCGCCCACCCCGAGTTGATGGACCTCCTCGCGGCGGCCGAGCAGCTCTTGGGCTTGACCGGCGAGGCCGTGGAGATCTGCCCCCGCTACGGCCCAGTGGACACCCACCCGCATCCTCAGACCGAGACCATTCCCACCACGACGGAGGAAGTAGCACCGTGACGGACGCCTGCGGCTGCGGCCACGACGAGCCCCGCAACGACGACGGCGAGCTGGAGGAACACGAGCCCGAACGGCTCTGGGAGGTCACTGAACTCCGCTTCGCCGCTCTCGCCGGTCTCTTCCTGATCACCGGGTACATCGCCGACCTCAACGACGCCAGCCAGGGCGTGGTCACCGGACTGAACGCCGTCGCGCTGGCGCTCGGCGCCTGGACGTTCGTCCCCAGCACCCTCAAGCGACTAGCCAAGGGCAAGATCGGCGTCGGCACCCTGATGACGATCGCCGCGATCGGCGCGGTCATCCTCGGCGAGGTCGCCGAAGCAGCGATGCTGGCCTTCCTCTACTCCATCAGCGAGGGCCTGGAGGAGTACGCCGTCGCCCGCACCCGCCGCGGGCTGCGCGCCCTGCTGTCCCTGGTCCCGGCCGAGGCCACCATCCTCCGCGCCGGCGCCCAGGTCACCGTCTCCCCCGCCGACCTGGTGATCGGCGACCTGCTCCTAGTCCGCCCAGGTGAGCGCGTCGCCACCGACGGCGTCATCCGCACCGGCCGCACCGCCCTGGACGTCTCCGCGCTCACCGGCGAATCCGTCCCCGTCGAGGCCGGCGCCGGCGACACCGTCTACGCCGGCTCCATCAACGGCACCGGAGTCCTCGAAGTCGAGGTCACCACCACCGCCGAGGACAACTCCCTGGCCCGGATCGTCACCATCGTCGAGGCCGAGCAGTCCCGCAAGGGCAACGCTCAGCGCCTCGCCGACCGGATCGCCAAGCCGCTGGTGCCCGGGATCATGATCCTCGCCGCGATCATCGCGATCATCGGTAGCCTGCTGGGTGACCCGGCGACGTGGATCGAGCGCGCCCTGGTCGTCCTGGTCGCCGCCTCCCCGTGTGCGCTGGCGATCTCCGTGCCGGTCACCGTGGTCGCCGCCATCGGCGCCGCGAGCCGCATCGGCGCCCTGGTCAAGGGCGGTGCCGCCCTGGAGGCCCTCGGCCGGATCCGAACCGTCGCCCTGGACAAGACCGGCACGCTCACCCGCAACCAGCCGGCCGTGGTCGACGTCGCCACCGCTGCGGGCCACACCCGTGACCACGTTCTGGACGTCGCGGCAGCCCTGGAGTCCCGCAGCGAGCATCCGCTGGCCCGGGCCATCCTCGCCGCGGTCCCCGAGCACCGCGACGCCGAGGGGGTCGAGGCCGTCACCGGCGCCGGCCTGACCGGAACGGTCGCCGGGCGGCCCGCCCGGCTCGGACGGCCCGGCTGGATCCCCGCCGGCGAGCTCGCCGAGCCGGTCGCCGCCATGCAGGAGGCCGGCGCGACGGCGGTGCTGGTCGAGTACGACGGGGCCGTGATCGGCGCCGTCGCCGTCCGCGACGATCTCCGTGCCGAGGCCGCCGAGGTGGTTGCCCGGCTCCGGGCGGGCGGCTACCAGGTCGCCATGCTCACCGGCGACAACGACCGCACCGCCGCCGCCCTGGCCGCCCAGGCTGGCATCGCCGACGTGCACGCCGAGCTCCGTCCCGAGGACAAGTCCACCATCATCGCCCGCCTCCGCGAGAGCCGGCCGACCGCGATGGTCGGCGACGGCGTCAACGACGCCCCGGCGCTCGCCACCGCCGACGTCGGGATCGCGATGGGAGCGATGGGCAGCGACGTGGCCATCGAGACCGCCGACATCGCACTGATGGGCGAGGACCTGCGCCACCTACCGCACAACCTGACCCACGCCCGCCGCGCCCGGTCGATCATGCTGCAGAACGTCGCCCTCTCCCTCAGCCTGATCGCCATCCTGATCCCGCTCGCCGCCCTCGGCGTGCTCGGGCTCGCCGCGGTGGTGCTGGTCCACGAGATCGCCGAGATCCTGGTGATCGGCAACGGCGTCCGCGCCGGCCGCGCCCGACCGCTACCGCCCGCACCAGCGGGCACACAGCCGACGCCGGCGCACATGCCGGCGGAAGCCGCCGCGAGGTGACCGCCGGTTCGAGCCAGGCCCCGACGCGAGCGGGAGCCGGTCGCGTGGCGGTCCTGCTGGCGGCCGCCACGGTGGCCGCGATCGACCTCAGCGCGAAGGCCGTCTCCGAGGCCCGGCTGGCCGACTCCTCGGTTGACCTCGGCCTGATCCAGCTGCGGCTGGCCTACAACCCCGGCGTGGCGTTCAGCATGGGCGACAAGCTGCCCGCCGGGGTGATCGTGGCCATCACCGCAGCGATCTCGATCTTATTCGCCGTCTACGCATGGCACCGGGCCCCCCAAGCGGGGTGGGTCGAGCGGATCGCCGGCGGCGCCGTGATCGGCGGCGCGGTCGCCAACGTGGTCGACCGCGCCCGCGACGGCGTGGTCACCGACTACCTGCACACCGGCTGGTGGCCCACCTTCAACCTCGCCGACACCTTCATCGTCACCGGATGCATCGCAATCGCTCTGCTGTACGCCCGCCCAGAACGCGCATCGAGCACGCCAGCGTCGGTGAAGGACGATTCCGGCGCACCTTCCATCTCCGAGCCTTGACCGGCGCTCGAGGGGGACCGGCCGGCTGCGCTGAGTGCCCGCAGCACCCGAGGCTCAGCCAGCTCAGCCTGCTAGCCACGACGGTTGCTGATGGCGAACTCAGGGGCCGTGCTCTCGCGACACAAGACGACCAGTGCGTCGACACTGCAGAACCCAAGGAGACATAGACATGATCGGCCCCGCGTTGCAGGCGATTGGCCTGTTTCTAGTCACCAACATCGACGACATCATCGTCTTGTCCCTGTTCTTCGCACGCGGAGCCGGGCAACGAGGTACCACCACCAGAATCATCGCCGGGCAGTACCTCGGATTCGGTGGCATTCTGCTGGCCTCCGTCGCGGTGACCTTCGGCGCGGGACTGTTCCTTCCCGACGAAGCCATCCCGTACTTCGGCCTCATCCCACTCCTTCTGGGTGTCTACGCGGGCTGGCGGGTCTGGCGAAACGGGGACGATGATGACGACGACAGCCTCGCCGACAGGCCGATCAGCGCCCTGGCGGTGGCTGCGGTCACCTTCGCCAACGGCGGAGACAACATCGGGGTCTACGTGCCGGTGTTCCTCGCGGTCGGCACCGGGGCGCTCGTGGCCTACTGCGTGGTGTTCCTGGCTCTCGTCCTCGTCCTCGTCCTGGCCGCGAAGTTCGTGGCCACCCGCAAGCCGATCGCGGAGGTGCTCGAGCGGTGGGAGCACATCTTGTTCCCTCTCGTGCTCATCGTGCTCGGCCTCGTCATCTTGATCGAGGGCGGTGCGTTCGGCTTGTGACCGCGTGGCCAACCCGCTCGCGAGGAGTTTGGACAGGGTCATGCAGAACGTCATGCCTGTCTAGGCGCAGAGCCGCCGAACAGCCAACGCCGACTCACTCGGTCGCCCACACTCCGGTCCGACAGCTTCGCGGCATGTCACCGTCCTCTCACCGGCGCATCGCGGCTATCGGCGCCGCCAGCTGCGAAGGCCACGCAGCCTCGGGAGTCCGCGACCGATCACCGCCGCGATGACAGCCGTGAGACCTGCCAGGACCAAGAGTTGTCGGATGAGCGAGCCGTAGCGCACTGCAGGCGTGTGTTCGTTGACCAGCGCGACCTGAGCGACCGCGATGTCGGTCGTCCTCGGTTCCAGCTGGGCCCGGACCGTGCCGTCCGGGCCGATGACGCCGCTGATTCCGTTGGTGGAGGCGACCACCACGGTGCGGCCGGTCTCCATGGCACGAGCCCGGCTGATGGTGAACTGCTGCATTTGCTGCGAGGTTCCGGTGAAGGTGGCGTTGCTGGTCTGCACCGTCACCATCTGGCCGCCGTTCTCGATCTGCGCGGCGACGGAGTCGTCGAACGCGACGTCGAAGCAGATCAGGTCCGCGACGCGTGTGCCGGCGATGTCGAGTGGCCGTGTGCGAGTGCCGGCGATCATGTCGCGCGGGATCATGTCCAGGCGCCCGATCTGGAGTCCGGAGAGCAGGCTGCGGAAGGGCACGTACTCGCCGAACGGCACCGGGTGGCGTTTGGTGTAGCGCTCCTTGGTCGAGCCGTCCGGCAGCCACGCCAGTCCCTGGTTGAGCACGGCGTCCGGGCGAGGACCGTCGACGATGGCACCCACCAACACCGGCACCCCGACCGCTGCCACGGCGCGGGAGATCCCTGCGTTGGTCTGCTCATCCGCGAAGGGGTCGACGGCGGTGGAGTTCTCCGGCCACAGCACGAAGTCGGGCCGGGGGACGGCGCCGGATTCGACCCGCTCGGCGAGGTCAACGGTGGCCTGGACGTGGTTCTCGGTCACCTGCTCATGGACGGCGACCAGGTCGTTCCCGGCGCCGGGAACGTCGCCCTGCACCGCGGCGACCGTCACGGTCGGCAGCCCGGCCTCCCATGACGACGTCAACGACTCGGGCCGGACCAGGACCGGCGCGGAGCCGACCAGCAGTGCGGCGCCAATGACCACGACCGCCCCTATCGGGCGTGCCTTGCCCTCCCGGACCACCCAGGCAAGCATGGCGCCGGCCAGGGCTACCAGGAAGCTGACGCCGCTGGCGCCGACCCACGGCAGCCACAGCGCGAACGGGGTGTCCACGGTGGCCCAAGCCAGCCGGGTCCACGGGAAGCCACCGAGCGGCCAGGTCGACATCGCGGTCTCGATCGCCACCCACACGCTCGCGGTCCACACCGGCCAGCCGCGCAGCCGACCCGCCAGCGCGATCCCGAGGCCGGCGAGGGCGTAGTAGCCGGCGACAACGGGGCTCAGCAGCAGCCAGGCGTCGGTGCCGACGGCCCGCACCCATCCCGTCAGGACGAGCGTGTAGCCGAACCCGAACAGCAGCCCCATCGCAAACGCGTGGCGCAGCGGCTCCCGCTGCAGCAGGAGCACCAGCGCGGCGACCGCCAACGGTAGGAGCCAGCGCTGCTCCCACGGAGCGCTGGCTCCCGCGGCGGCAACCCCGGCCAGCGATGCCGCCGCGAGTCGTGCGAGCCGATGGCGGCGTCGAGGCCGGTCGACGGATGCCGGGGCCTTCTCACCCGTCTGGGCTGCGCGGGCCGCCATGGGCGTGGGCGAGCGAGGCGTAGGAGGCGTGGGCGTGGGAGGCGTGGGAGGCGTGGGCGCAGGTGTCACCGCTCACTCCGGCCCGGTGAGAGAGTCCAGGAGCCTGGCGAGCTCCTCGCTGGAAGCTTCCCCGATCACCCGGTCCAGCACCGTGCCGTCCGCGTCCAGGGCGAGGGTCACCGGTAGCCCTGGGACGCGTGTGTCGGCGAGCACGACCCCGTCGACGTCCACGAGCTGCGGATACGTCACGCCCGTGCGGGCGAGGAAGTCCGCGGCCGCCTCCGGTCGGTCCTGGGTGTTGATGCCGACGAACCGGATGTCGGGGTTGCGGCTCGCCGCCTCGGCCAGCATCGGCATCTCCTTGCGGCACGGCCCACACCACGACGCCCACAGGTTGACCACCGCCGGACCGGCTAGCCGGGACGCGTCGACCGTCCGTGCCTCATTCAGACACGGCAGCTCCACCGCTGGCAGCCGTTCGGAGCTCTCCTCCCCGGAGCCCTCGCGCTCCAGCCCGGCGCAGCGATCGAGCCCGGCCACCGCGATCGGCTCGACCGGCGGAGCCGCGAAGTCCCCTCCCGTGGCCTGGTCGGATGGTCCGCCACACGCAGTCATCACCATGGCCGCCGCGACCCCGGCTGCCCCGCGGGTCAGGAGGTGTCCGCCCCGGCCCTGTCGTCGCATTCCCCACCTGCCATCTCGGACGCCGGTGCCGGCGCGGTGAACCTGATTGCCACTACGTAGGATAGGAGTTGGCTGCGGCGCGATCCGAGGCACCCTGCCGACGTCTGTCTGTTCTGGAGGAACCCCATCATGAGGACCAGCCGGTCGAGATCCCGGATGCGCGGCACGGCCGGCCTCGTGGTCGTGGCCGTGGCGGTGTCGCTGTCGGCGTGCGCCGCAGACCGCGGGAGGACCCCGACCGCGAGCGACGGGGTCGTCGAAGTGATCTCGGCCGAGGACCGGCGCCAGGTCGAGCCGTTCACCGGCAAACTGCTGGACGGCGGGGACTTCGACAGCACCGCCCTGGCCGGCAAGGTGGTCGTCTACAACGTCTGGGGCTCCTGGTGCGCGCCCTGTCGCACCGAAGCCCCTGTGTTGAAGCGAGTCTCGGAGGAAACCCGAGATCTGGGGGTGCGGTTCGTCGGGATCAACGTGCGCGACAACGACGCCGCCGCGCGAGCGTTCGAGGACAGCTACGGCATCGAGTATCCGAGCATCACCACCGGCACCTCAAGCGATGCGGTGCTCGCCTTCGGCCCGGCGCTGCCACCCAGCGCTGTTCCGAGCACCCTGGTCGTCGACACCCAGGGTCGCCTCGCGGCCAGGATCGTCGGACCCACGGATTACTCGACCTTGTCGACGATCGTCACCGAGACCGCCGCGGAATCGGACCCAGACCAGTGACTGACGTCCAGACACAGGCGACCGAAACCACCCCAGCAGGTTCGACGCCCGCGCCGCCGTCCTGGGGATGGCTGCGCTGGGCGTGGCGGAACCTGACCTCGATGCGCACCGCGGTGATCCTGCTCGCGCTGCTCGCGCTCGCCGCGATCCCCGGCTCACTGTTCCCGCAGCGCAACGTCGCCAGCGACCCGGCCGCGGTGATCAACTACGCACGAGAGAACCCCCGCATCGCGCCGTGGCTGGACCGGCTCGGGATGTTCGACGTCTACGCCTCCCCCTGGTTCGCCGCCATCTACGTGCTGCTGCTGATCTCGATGACAGGATGCGTCCTGCCGCGCTCGCGCCGGCTCTGGCAGTCCGTGCGCAGCGCCCCCCCGCCGGCCCCGCGCAACCTGACCCGGCTCGAGGGGCACCGCAGCTGGGGAACCACTCGTGAGCCGACCGAGATCCTCGCCACCGCCGCGGCGCACCTGCGCCGCAAGGGGTTCCGCGTCGTGACCACTGGCGAGGAGGTCCGCGCCGAGCGAGGATACCTGCGTGAGGTCGGCAATCTCGCCTTCCACCTCTCGCTGCTGGTGTTCCTGGTCGGCATCGCTGCCGGCAGGCTGTTCGGATTCGAGGGCCGGGTCGCCATCGCTGAGGGCGGGTCGTTCGCCAACGACCTTTCCCAGTACGACGCCTTCACCCCCTCGGCATGGACTGATGTGGACGGCCTGGAACCGTTGTCCTTCCGGCTCGAGGAGTTCGACGTCTCCTACCAGACCAGCGGCCCCAACCTCGGCCAGCCGACAGAGTTCGCGGCCCGGCTCGCCTACCGCGCCGGCAGCGCTCAGGAGAAGACCATCACCGTCGAACCGAACCACCCCCTCGACGTCAACGAGACCAAGTTCTTCCTCACCGGCAACGGCTACGCCCCACTGATCACGGTCCGCGACGGCCGCGGCGAGGTCGTGTTCACAGGGCCGGTGATCTTCTTGCCCCTGGATTCAAGTTTCGCCTCCGACGGCGTGGTCAAGGTGCCGGACGCCCAGCCGACCCAGCTGGCCTTCGAGGGCTTCTTCCTGCCCACCGCCGACATCGGACCGCAAGGGCCCTACTCGGCGTTCCCCGACGCGTTGAACCCCCAGTTGTTCCTCACCGCCTACACCGGTGACCTCGGGTTCGGCGACGGCGTACCGCAGTCGGTATTCACCCTCGACAAGGACCAGCTCACCCAGGTGCGCCAAAACGGCCAACCCCTCAGCCAGGCGCTCTCGGTGGGAGAAACCATGCGGCTGCCCGGTGGTCAAGGCAGCCTCACGTTCGACGGGGTCTCCCGGTTCGCGAACTTTCAGGTCGCCTACGACCCTGGCAAGGAGATCACCCTGGTGGCGGCGGTCGTCCTCATGGTCGGGCTCACCGCCTCGCTCGTCATTCGCCGCCGCCGAGTCTGGCTGCGGCTGCGACCCACCGAAGACGGCGGGTCCCTGGTCGAGGTTGCCCGCTACTCCCTGACCCGCCGCGAACCCCCGCCCGACGAGATCGAGAACCTCATGGCCGCACTGCACCGCCCGGACCGCTCCGCCACCGCAAGCAAGGACGCTCCCGCATGATGTTCGACGCACAGACATTCGCCCAGCTCTCCAACGGTCTGGTGTACTCCGCCATCGCCGTCTACGCGCTGGCGCTGCTGGCCTACGCCGCCGAAACCGCCGGCCGGGTAGCAACCACCGGCACGGTGGGCGCCGACTCCCAAGCCCGCAGCCGGCTGGCAGACGCCGCCCCGGTGGTCGACGACCCACCCTCCCGCAGCCGCCTGCTGGGCGCGGTGGGCACGTCGCTGACCGTACTGGCGTTCGGGCTCAACCTCGGCGGCGTGGTCACCCGGGGCCTCGCCGCCGGCCGGGCGCCATGGGGCAACATGTACGAGTTCGTCCTCGTCTGCGCACTCGCGGCCGCCGCGGCGTACCTGGCATTCCTGTCCCGGCGCCCGGTACGCGCCTTCGGCGTGTGGATCGTGGCCGTCGTCCTGCTGGCCCTCGGCCTGGCCGTCACCGTCCTCTACACCCCCGCCGGCGACCTGGTACCGGTGCTGGACTCGTACTGGCTGGTGATCCACGTCGCCGCCGCGATCACCGCCGGCGGGGTCTTCACCGTCGGAGCCGTGGCGACCGCCCTGTTCCTGGTGCGCCACCGCCAAGAACGACGCGGCACCGCACAGGAGCCCCGGGGGCGCTACGCCGCCAGCCTGCCCACCACGCGCACCCTGGAGCAGGTCGCCCACACCGCCCACATCTTCGCCTTCCCGATCTGGACCTTCGCGGTGATCGCCGGCGCCATCTGGGCCGAGAACTCCTGGGGCCGCTACTGGGGCTGGGACCCCAAGGAAACCTGGGCCTTCATCACCTGGGTCTGCTACGCCGCCCACCTCCACGCCCAAGCGACCGCCGGGTGGCGCGGCGTCCGCGCCTCCTGGTTCGCCCTCGCCGGCTACGCCGCGTTCCTGTTCAACTTCTTCGGCGTCAACCTGTGGATCACCGGCCTGCACTCCTACGCCGGCGTCTAACCCACGCCCATCGACCCGGGCTCCTCGAAGTCTTTAGGTACGCACTCCCGCGAACCCCGCAGCCCCTCACCACGAAAGGACCAGAATCATCGTTGCCATGAGCGCCAGCGACCTGGTGATGTCGGGACCGCTCGTGGTCGCGGCACTGCTAGCGGTCGCCGCAGGCCTGGTGTCCTTCCTCTCCCCGTGCTGCCTTCCCCTCGTGCCCGGTTACCTGTCCTACGTCGCCGGGATGTCCGGCGCGGAGAACCACCAACCCACCGACGCGTGCGCCACCGGAACCTCCCCCGACAGCTCCACCGCGACGAAGACCGAGACCAGCACGACCACCGCCCGTGCGCCAGGCACACGCCGGGTGGTCCTGGGCGCGGTCTTGTTCGTTGCCGGGTTCGCCGCGGTGTTCACCAGCTACGGCGTCCTGTTCGGCACCTTCGGCGCACTGCTGATCGCCCACCAGGAGACGCTGGTCCGCGTCCTGGGCGGCCTCACCATCGTCTTCGGCCTGATGTTCACCGGCCTGTTCTGGCGACTCCCCGTTGCCAGCCGCAGCCTCAGGCTCGGCTACCGTCCGCGCGCCGGACTCGCCGGCGCACCACTCCTCGGGGTCATGTTCGGGCTGGGCTGGACCCCGTGCATCGGCCCCACCCTCGCCGCCGTGCTCACCTTGGCCACCAGCAGCGCCGGCGCCGGCCGCGGCGCCTTCTTGTCCTTCGCCTACAGCATCGGCCTGGGGATCCCGTTCATCGTGGCGGCGTTCTCCGTCTCCCGGGCAATGGCCCGGCTTCAGTGGGCGCGACGCCACGCATCCACCGTGATGCTCATCGGCGGGCTGGTCATGATCGCGCTCGGCATCCTCCAAGTCAGCGGCCTATGGCTCGACTTGATGACACGGCTCCAAGGCGTGGTCGCCAACTGGCAGACGCCGATCTAGCCGATCTGACCAGTGATACCGCAGACGTGTCTTGTCCCGGGAGCTACCCGGCGTGCCGGGCGGGCTTGTCACCGGCTGTGGTGGGCACCAGTCGCGGGACGAGCCGGATGTAGACGAGCAGGTCCAGTGCCTGCCAGACATCGCAGGATTGCATCAGGAGGTAGACGCGCTCCCCCACCTTCTCCTCGTCGCCCAGGAGTGCGTCGTCGTCACGCGAGAACTCGAAGGCCACGTCGGCGCTGAGCCTGTTCAGCAGCTGCGCCGCTTCAACTTGTTCCTGGTTGCAGCTGGGAGTGGGGCCGGTGAGCCGCGCAACCAGGAGTGCGCTGAGCAGATGCACCAGCGCAGTTGCGGTGTCCCAGGGAATCGCGAGCTCGACTCGCGAGGTCTGGGGGTTCTCGGGGTAGTAGGGCTGGCCTGCGTAGTGAACGGCAGCGCAGGCGACAGACTCTGCGGACCCGGGCTCCTGCCACCGGGGAATCTCCTGCTGGGGCAACGGAGTGAACGTGCCGCCGTCGTCGATGACGAAAACCGGCGCGGACAACAGTTCGACGGTGCGTCGCAGCCGTTCCGCTGCCTCCGACCACGTGATGGGCACGCCGTGGCGTGCAACATTCCGGGTGACCTCCGCCGCGCTCGCGAGCACCCATTCGTCGACGTCGGTGCGAGGGGTGCTCATTCCTGGCCTCCCCACAGCAGGTCGAGGTCGGGTTCGTGAATGACGTCAAGGCGCTTGTCGGCGGCGTAGGCCGCGGGCTCGGGCACGACCAGGCGTCGCAGCTGTCGCTCGGTGGCGCTGTGCTGCACCGGGGTGTCGTCGTCGTGGTTCATCGGGGTCCTCCTCAGCGGCCCGGGGCCGGGCGGTCGGTGACGGGCTGCTTGCCCGGGATGTCGCGCTGCTGGCCGGGTGGCTTGGGGACGAAGGACTCGTCTAGGTCGGCGGCGATGTCGCGCATCTGGGTCT
>Ga0310345_10000902_pt1 | contig 36743 bp, 23 predicted proteins | sample HC15DNA20500_MG_FD_204667 | JGI IMG/M metagenome (GOLD analysis project Ga0310345, IMG submission 204667) | Marine microbial communities from station ALOHA, North Pacific Subtropical Gyre - HC15-DNA-20-500_MG | ecosystem: Environmental > Aquatic > Marine > Oceanic | place: Pacific Ocean: North... | reverse complement strand
TCGCTCAGCTCGTCGACCTCGTTTCCGCCCGTCACACCCTCACGAGATCACATCGGGATCTGCGTGTCGATCCCGGATCTCGAAGTGAGCGGGATGATCCAGCTTTCCCAGGGCCTGAACGGTTACCGGCCACCCCGCCCATCTCTGCGCCTCTGCGACTCTGCGAGAGACAAATTGTCGCCGAGGCGTCCGCCAAGCCGACCCGACGCCAAGCCGTGGCCAGCCGCCATCCCGCGGCCCCCCGGCCCTCTTTGCGTCTTTGCGCCTTTGCGTGAGTAATTCGCTCCCGAAACGTCCTCACGAACGACGTCGACCCGCCGAGAGCCGGCGAGCTGCCATCCCGCGGCCGGCCAGCCCCTTTGCGGCTTGGCGGCTTTGCGAGAGCCAATTCGCCCCCCAGGCGTCCATCGAGAACGTCGCCAACACGCCGAGAGCCGGCGAGCCCCCATCCCGCGGCCACCCCGCCCATCTCTGCGCCTCTGCGCCTCTGCGAGAGACAATTTGTCGCCGAGGCGTCCGCCAAGCCGTGGCCAGCCGCCATCCCGCGGCCCCCCGGCCCTCTTCGCGGCTTGGCGGCTTTGCGCGAGTAATTTCGCTCCCGAAACGTCCTCACGAACGACGTCGACCCGCCGAGAGCCGGCGAGCTGCCATCTCGCGGCCACCCCCATCTCTGCGAGAGACAGTTGTCGTCGGGGCGGCCGCGACGACAGCCGGTTTGCAGGCTGTTCCTCCTCGCCTCCCTCCTCCCCTGAATTGCGTCGCCCAACAGGACCGCCATTCCGAGGGCGAGGGGCGATGGATCAAGCGCCGGGGTTGGTGCTCTCGCCTTCGAGGGGAGGCAGGGCGTAGGTCTCGGAGGCGAGCTGTTTGCCGTGGACCTCGAGGGCGCGGTCCTTGAGCTCGCGGGCCTCGGCCGCCTTCTCGGCGTCGTTCGGGGCGATGCGCTCGAGGAAGGCGGCGAAGCGCTCGCAGGTCTTGGCGAGCTCCACCTCGTTGCCGAGCTCCTCGAAGATGGCCATCGACTGGCGGTACGCCTTGTCGGCGTCGAGGTGGCCCTCGGCGCCGCGGGAGGCCTCGACCTCGGCGAGGGTCCGCAGCGCCGTGCCGAGGAACGGCTTGCTGCGCGCCTGCTCGAAGAGCGAGACCGAGCGGGTGATGTAGGCGTGCGCCGCCGCGTGGTCCTGGAGGAACATGTGGCTCTTGGCGAGGCCGCGGAGGATCTCCGCCTCGAGGATGCGGTCGCCGAGGGTCGCGCTGATCCGCTCCGCCTCCTGGAGCACCGCGATGGCCTCCTCCGGCTTGCCCTGGCGGTAGCTCGACTCGCCCAGGTTCGTGAGGATCACCGCCTCGCGCATGCGGTCGCCGACGCGGCGGGCGTACTCGAGCGCCTCGTTCCAGCGGGCGCTCGCCTTCTGGTGCTCGTCGTTGTCCTGGTGGATGGTGCCCAGGTTGTTGAGCGTCTGGGCCATGCCCGGGGCGTCGCCGATCTCGCGCCGGATCTGCAGCGCCTCCTGGAACGCCTCGAGGGCCGCGTCGAAGCGGCCGCTGTCCTGGTAGACCAGGCCGAGGTTGTTCAGGCTGAGCGCGATCGAGCGGCGGTCGCGCACCTCGCGGCGGAGCTCCAGGCTGCGCCGCATGAAGCGCTCGGCCGGCTCGTAGGCGCCGCGCATCCAGTGCACCTTGCCGACGTCGTCGAGGCTCGAGGCGACCCCGCGGGTGTCCTCGGCCGCGTCGAAGAGCGCGTGGCCGGTGCCCAGGTTGCGCATCGCCTCCTCGAGCTGCCCGATCGCCCGGAAGACGCGCCCGATGCGGTTGTGCGCGGCGCCGCCCTTGGGCTTGCTGTCGAGGCGGTAGGCGAGCGAGAGCATCTTGCGGAAGGCGAGCAGCGCCTCCTCGTTGCGCCCGAGGAGCTGGAGCACGTCGCCGTGGTGGTGGTGGGCGTCGAGCTGGCGGACCACGTCGGCGTCGCCGAGGAGAGCCAGGCCCTTCTCGTAGAAGTCCGCCGCCTTGGCGTTCGCGTAGCGCTCGCGCGCCCGGTCGCCGGCCGCGAGGTAGTAGTAGGCGGCCTGCAGCTCCGAGCCGCCCCGCTCGTAGTGGCCGCCGAGCAGCTCGCTCGCCTCCTCGCCGCGGTCGGGCAGCCGCAGCTCCAGCCACTCGGCCACCGCGCGGTGGTAGCGCTTCGCGTCGGCCGCGTTGATCAGCCGGTAGAGCGCGTCGCGCTCGAGGTTGTGCTTGAACGCGTACTCCTCCTCGCCGGGGATCGACGAGTCGGAGAAGCGCATCACGTAGTCGCGATCCTCGAGCTGCTTCAGCAGATCCCGGTAGTGCGCCGCGAGGTCCTCGGCGCCGCCCCACATCTCCGGCGCCTCCCGGGCCAGCCGCCCGAGCGAGACGAGCGCGCCGAGCCAGAAGACCCCGCCCATCGCCGCCGCCTTCTCGAGCAGCTGCCGCTCGGACGGGCCCATCGAGGCGATGCGGGCGGCGATGGCGTCGTCGACCGAGAGCGGGAGCTGCGCGTCGTCGAGCTTCTCGAGGTGGACCTCCCAGCTGCCGTCGGGCTGGGGCACCAGCGTGCCGCTGGAGAGGAAGGTGCGCACCATCTGCTCGAGCAGGTACGGGGAGCCGCCGGCCATGTCGACCGCGGCCTCCACCAGCTCGGACGGCGGGCTCTTCACCGGCGAGAGCAGCGCCCGGACCATCGACGCGGCGTCCTCCCCGGTCAGCGGCGCGAGCTCGAAGCGCCGATGCCGCGCCCCCTCGGTCCAGTCGGGGCGGCGGGTGAGCAGCTCCGGGCGCGCGCTGACCACGAACAGGATCGGCGCGTCGGTCACGCTCTCCGAGAGGTAGCGCACGAGATCCAGGGTCTCGTCGTCGGCCCCGTGGAGCTGCTCGAAGGTGAGGATCATCGGGCCCGCGCCCGCGTCGGCCTCGAGGAAGCGCCGCAGCACCGCCCGCGAGATCCGGCCGAGCTGCTCCTCGTCCGCCTCGAGCGCCTTGGTGAACGGCGACTCGGGGAAGGTCACGTCGAGGTACGCGCCGAGGAAGTGCAGGAACTCGGTCACCCGGCGGTCGTCGAGGAGCGTGGTGACCTGCTCGCGCAGCTGCTCGCGCGCCTCGACCTCGTCCATCTGGTCGGACAGCTCGAAGCGCTCGCGGAGGATGCGCTGGATCACGCCGTGGGCCGGGCCGCCCTGGTGCGCGATCCCGCGGAAGGCGCGCGTGCCCTCCACCGGCGCGCAGCGGCTCAGCAGCTCGGCGACCATGCGGCCCTTGCCCATGCCCGCGCCGCCCAGGATCGTGACGATCCGGGGCGAGCGCTCGCGCACCACCAGCCGCCAGGTCGCCTCGAGCTCCTCCATCTCGCGCTCGCGGCCGATCAGCGGCGCGCGCGGAAGCGGCATCGACATCGAGATCTGCGTGGCCTCGCCCCCAAGGTCCGTGCTCATGATGCGCGGAGTCTACACGCTGCGGTGCCCGAGGCCCGGGATTGTGACGCGGGGGGTTCGGGACCCATATTGAAGGCCGATGGGACACGCCCACGCCCACGGTCACGCGCACGGTCATTCGCACGACCACGCCCACTCGCATGGGGGCCACGCGCACGACCACGGGCAGTCCGCGCCTCGCCGGGCGCTGCTGGGCGCGCTGGTGCTGACCGCGTCCTTCATGTTCGTCGAGGTCGCGGTGGGCCTCTGGTCGGGCAGCCTCGCGCTCCTCGCCGACGCCGGCCACATGCTCAACGACGCGGCGGCCCTCGGGCTCTCGCTCTTCGTCACCTGGATCGCGGCCCGGCCGAGGACCACCAAGCACACCTTCGGCTACCGGCGCGCCGAGGTGATGGGCGCCTTCGTCAACGCGGTCGCGCTCGGCGTCGCCGGCGTGCTCATCGTCGTCGAGGGCGTCGAGCGCATCGGCGCGCCGACCGAGGTCCGCGGCATCGGCATGCTGCTCACCGCCGCCCTCGGCCTCATGGTCAACCTCGGCAGCGCCTGGATCCTCACCCGCCACGGCGGCGACTCCATCAACGTGAAGGCGGCCCTCTTCCACGTGCTCAGCGACGCCCTCGGCTCGATGGCTGCGGTGATCGCGGGCGGGCTCATCCTCGGCTTCGGCTGGACGATCGCCGATCCCATCGCCTCGCTGCTCATCGCCGTCTTCATCCTCGCCGGCGCCTGGCGGCTCTTGAAGGACACCGCGCACGTGCTCATGGAGGGAGCGCCCCGCGGCGTCGACGTCGAGGATCTCGAGGCGACCATCCTCGGCACCGAGGGCGTCGACGAGGTCCACGACCTGCACGTCTGGTCGCTCGTGCCCGGCGAGGTCCTGCTCAGCGCCCACGTGATCCTGCGGCCGGGCGCGCACGGGACGGACGTGGCCCGCCTGGTGGGCGTCCGGCTCGGACTCCACGGCGTGCAGCACGCCACCATCCAGCCCGAGGCCCCCGGCCCCGGCCTCGTCGAGCTGCGCCGCAAGTAGGTCAGCGCCCGAGGCCGGCGAGGGGGCGCCAGCTCACGGCGTCGTCGCTCCCCAGCACCCGGAGGTCGTCCTCCTGGCGCGCGACCAGCGCCACCGTCTCGCCGTCGGTCGCGAGGCGGGGCTCGCCGCAGAGGCCTTCGGCGGGGTCGGTCCAGCACGGCGCGGGCACCGACGTGGTCGTCTCGTCCGCGATCCGCGCGAGGCGCACCGGGCCGGTCTCGGGGTGGGCGGCCCAGGCGACCACCGTCGCGCCGCGGAAGCGGGTCACGTCGAAGGCCCGGGCGGCGCCGCGGGGGGCCTCGGCCGGAGCGCAGCCGTCGCCGTCGCAGCGCGCGCGGCGCAGCGCGCCGTCCTCCAGCCACCAGAGCTCGGCCCCGCCCGCGTCACACGCGATCCGGAGCGAGCGCGGCCCCGGCGGCCGGAGCGCTCCGTCCACCGAGACCGTGGCGCCGCTCGGGGCGCGCATCGCGAGGCCGCGCGCGGTGCCGATCGCGATCCAGCCGCCGCAGGTCGCGAGGCGCGGTCGCCCGGGCGGCCCCTCGAAGGTGGAGACCGCGCCGTCGAAGCCGATCCGGCCGCCCTCCCCGTCCGCCGCCCAGACGAGCGCGTCCTCGGTCCAGCGCAGCGTCGGACGCTCGGGCAGCGTGAGCGGGTGCTCGAGCTCGGCCGCGATTTGCGGCGGCTCGCGCTCCTCGCCGATCGCGCGCACCGTCGGCTCGGGCAGCGTGAATCGGCGCAGCGCGTGGCCCTCCTCGGCGACCGCCGCGATCCAGGCGGTGCGCCCGGTGACGAAGATCCCGCCCGGCACCGACGCCGGGTGCCCCTGGAGCCAGAACATCGGCTCCAGATCTTGCCGGGCCTCGAGGAAGGCGCCGACCCCGGTCGCCCGGTGCACGCAGCGGTCCTCGTCGCACTGCGCCTCCGGGGTCGTCCAGAAGGCCCACGGCGGCGCGGCGTCGGTCTGCATGCCGCGCACGCTCCGCGGCCGGCGGGTGTAGCGGAGGTCGACGCCGCCCTCGGCCACCCGCACGTGCGAGACGCGCCCATCGTCGATCGCGCCGGCGAGGAGCGCGCCCTCCCGCATCGTCAGCGCCCACTCCCCCTGGAGCGACACCCGGAGCGGGATCAGCGAGGGCGTCGGCACCTCGGCGGGCGCGAACCGGATCGCGTCGTGGTCGGCGCTCAGGCGCTCCACCCCGGTGACCAGGCCGAGCTCGGCGAGGGCCCCGCGGAGCTGCTGGAGCGCGCGCATCGGGCGGTCCGGCACCGAGACCTCGCCGTCGCCCCGGGCCCGGGCGAGCGCCTCGAGCTCCCGGCGGGTCAGCCCCACCGCGGCCCGCAGCTCCGCCTCCGCGTTCTTCACGTTGGGGAAGAGGAAGCGGGACTCCTCGGGGGGCAACGCGTCGAGCGCGGGCAGGCAGCGCGCCGGCCAGTCCGCCGGGCCCCGGATCACCAGCGACGCGTATCGCGCGCGCTCCCCGCTCGGCAGCCCGAGCCCGGGATCGTCGAGCGCCTCCCCGTCGAAGAGACAGGCGGAGAAGGCGGCGAAGCGGCCGGGCACCGCCTCGGCGCGATCCGGGCCCCGCGAGTAGGGGATGCCGAGCAGCACCGCGCCCAGCGCCACGTTGACCGCGGCCGCGATCAGGAACGGGCGGATGTTGGGGCGGAACTGCGCGCTCTCGTCGTCGAGATCTCGGCTCATGAGGAGGGAACCGAAGCGGCCCCTCACGCGTCCTAACGCCACGGGCCGGCAAGGGAAAGGAACGATAGCGGGGTCTGAGGCCCGCACCTATACTGCGCCGGTACCGAGCCCCCCTCGAAGAGACGGAATCGAGCCCGAATTTCATGGACGAACAGCCTCGTACGCCCTCCAAGCGCCCCCCGCAGTGGTGGAAGCCGGTCCTCGCGGTGGGAGCGGTCGCCGCCGCCTTCGCGCTGACCTTCTCCTGGCACGAGCGCAACGGGCTCGATTTCAACATCGACGGCTCGGCGCGGGCGCAGGAGGTCCGGGAGCAGGAGGCCTACGACCTCACCGAGCTCCGGGTGATGAACCGCGTGATCCTCCACGTGAAGAACCACTACGTGGAGCCCGAGCGGATCGAGCCGCGGCGCATGCTGCTCGCCGGCCTGAACGCGGTGCAGCGGCAGGTCGCCCCGGTGCTGGTCGAGTACGAGGACGGCCAGAGCCACCTGACGCTGCACGTCGACAACCAGGAGCGCCGCTTCCGGGTCGACGACGTCGACAGCCCCTGGGCGCTGAGCTTCCGGTTCCGCGAGATCTTCGGGTTCCTCCAGCAGAACCTGCGCGGCGAGGACATCGAGCTGCGCGACGTCGAGTACGCCGCGATCAACGGGATGCTGCGCACCCTCGATCCGCACTCCGTCCTGCTCACGCCCGACGTCTACGAAGAGATGCGCATGAGCACCCGGGGCGAGTTCGGCGGCCTCGGCATCGTGATCTCCATCCGCGACGGGCAGCTGACGATCATCCGGCCGATGGAGGGCACGCCGGCCGGGCGCGCCGGGCTCCAGCGCATGGACCGGATCGTGATGATCAACGAAGAGTCCACGATGAACATGCCGCTGAGCGAGGCGGTCAACCGCCTCCGCGGCGCGCCGGGCTCCCAGGTCTCGATCTTCGTCGTGCGCGAGGGTCAGGGCGGCTGGACCCGCCCCCGCCGCTTCGATCTCACCCGCGCGGTCATCCACATCGAGTCGATCGAGTCGCGCATGCTCGGCGACGGCATCGGCTACATCCGGATCAAGAACTTCCAGGGCAACACCCACGAGGACATGCGGCGCGCGCTCGCGCAGCTGCACCGCGAGGGGCTCCGCGGCCTGGTGCTCGACCTCCGGGACGACCCGGGCGGCCTCCTCGAGCAGGCGGTCCGCGTCGCCGACAGCTTCCTGCCGAGCGGCACGATCGTGACGACCTCGTCCAACGATCCCGCCCAGCGCGACGAGAAGTTCGCCCGCCAGGAGGGCACCGAGCCCAGCTACCCGATGGTGGTCCTGGTCAACGGCGGCAGCGCCTCGGCGTCGGAGATCGTCGCCGGCGCGCTCAAGAACCACGACCGGGCGCTCATCGTCGGTCAGCGCACCTTCGGCAAGGGCTCGGTCCAGGTCCTCTACGACTACGAGGACGGATCGGCGCTCAAGCTCACCATCGCGCAGTACCTGACCCCGGGCGACGTCTCGATCCAGGGCACGGGCATCGCGCCCGACATCGCCATCGACCCGATGACGGTCGACCGGGAGGACATGGACCTCGCCGTCGACCAGCAGTACATCCGCGAATCGGATCTGGCGGCCCACCTCACGAGCGACCGGGCGCGCGACGCCGACGCCGCCGCCGAGGTGCTCCGCTACTACCTGCCGAACGACGTGCGCATGCGGCTCCGCGAGGCGAGCCCGGAGGACCGCGAGGAGAACGAGGAGGAGCAGGAGTTCCTGCTGCGCTTCTCGCGCCTGCTGCTCTCCCGCGCCCAGCACGCATCCCGCCGCCAGATGCTCGCCGACGCCCAGCCGGTGCTCGAGCGGGTGCGGCGCGAGGAGATGGGCCGCGCGGCCGAGGAGCTCCGCCGCCTCGGCGTCGACTGGTCCGAGGGCACCGACCAGGGCGAGACCACGGTCGACGTGGCCGTGAGCACCAGCCGCCCCGACAACACCGCCACCGCCGGCGAGCCCTTCGAGCTCCAGGTCCGGGTGACCAACACGGGCTCGAACCCGCTCTTCCAGCTCCGCGGGGTGACCAAGAGCGACAACCGCCTCTTCGACGGCCGCGAGGTGGTCTTCGGTCGGCTCGACCCGGGCGAGACCCGCGAGTGGACCGCGACCCTCGGCATCTGCCAGACCGAGAACGAGCGGCGCACCTGCACCCTGCCCCGCCACCTCTCGGACCGCGCGGACGGCATCCGCATCGAGTTCGAGGACGCCCATGGCCACGCGCCGGAGCCGGCCGAGGTCCGGGTCCAGACCCGCGCCCTGCCCCGCCCGCGCTTCAGCTACCAGGTCCAGGTGGCCGACAACATCCAGGGCAACGGCGACGGCCGCATCCAGCGCGGCGAGCAGGCCACCGTCTACCTGCACCTGCGCAACACCGGCCAGGGCCGCACCTACGAGACCCAGGCCAACCTCCGAAACCTCAGCGGTGAGGGCGTGCTGCTCCGCGCCGGCCGCTTCCGCATCGACGACATCCAGCCGGGCGACGACCGCACGGTCGCCTTCACCTTCGAGGTGCTGCCCGACTTCTCCCGCGACACGGCCAAGCTCGAGGTCTCGGTGGTCGACACCGATCTCCGCGAGGCCTTCACCGAGCGGGTGGAGATCCCGATCGTCGACGCCGGGCCCACGCCCACCGATCGGCGCGGCCGGGTCACCCTCGGCGACGGCGCGGCCCTGCGCGAGCAGCCGGCGTCGGGCGCGGACGTCGTCTCCCACGTGCGCGGCGGCGCCCTCTCGGTGCCGGTCGAGGCCGAGCTGAACGGCTACCTCCGGGTCCAGATCGCCGAGGATCACCCGGTGTGGGTCGCCGCGAGCGACGTCACCCAGGACCGGGCCAGCCGGAGCGCGCGGGTCGAGGACGACCTCAACCACCGCCCGCCGGAGCTGACCATCGAGATGCCGAGCCTCGTCACCCGCGACGAGCAGCTCCGCATCCAGGGCACGGCCCGCGACGAGTCGCGCCTGCGCGACCTCTACATCTACGTCGGCGCCCGCAAGGCGTTCTACCAGTCGAACCGCGACAGCGACACGCCGCGCGAGGCGACCTTCGACACCGCGGTCCGCCTCCGCCCCGGCACGAACTACATCGTCGTCGTCGCGCGCGAAAACGACCAGTCCATCTCCCGACAGACCTTCGTGGTCCGCCGAGACGGCCCGAACGGCGAGCTCCTCGAGACGCCCGATCAGCCCGACGAGTGGTTCCACATGGGCGTCGACGAGGAGTAGACGGACGGCGCCGCCTCCTCACGCCTGGCAGGCGAGGAGGCGGCCGTAGAACCGGCGCCAGTCCTTCTTCACCTGCTGGCTGCCCTCGCGCAGGTGGTAGTCGGTCACGCGGGTCACCGTGAAGCGGGCCGCGGCGGCGAGGCGCGCGGTGCGGACGAAGGCGCGCTCCCGCGGCTCCAGCGGCCGCACCGAGGCGTAGCCGCGGCCCATCGCCTCGAGCAGCCCGGGCTCGAGGCGGTCGCCGTAGCACCACGCCAGCTCGGTGACCGCGAGGTCGTAGACGAAGAGCCCGTCGCTCGCGCTCTCCCAGTCGAGCACGCCGACCACCGCGTCGCCCTCCCACCGGAGGTTGTCCCGGAAGAGGTCGCCGTGGATGACGCCCCCGGGGAGGCTCGGGTCCCAGGCGCGGTCGACCTCGTCGAGGGTCTCGCGCAGGGTGGTCACCGCCTCGCGCAGCTCCGGGCGGTCGAGCGGCGCGATGTCCGCCTCGAGGCGTCGGCGCACGTCGGCGCGGGTGAAGCGGCCCTCCCGGCGGCGCGGGAAGCCCTCGGCCGCGGCGTGGCAGCGGGCGAGCAGCCGCCCGACCGCCTCGGCGCGGGCCTCGGTCACCCTCGCCTGGCAGACCTCCTCGCCGCCGAGCACCTCGAAGAGCGCGGTCGGCTTGCCGGCCACTCGGAGCTCGCCCGGCCGGGCGCCCCGGATCCGCCTCGGGACCGGCAGCCCCGCCGCCTCCAGGTGCGCGAGCAGGGCCCACTCGTAGTCGACGCCGTCCTCGCCCTGCTCCTCGTAGATGCGGGCGAAGACGCGGCGGTCGGCCTCGACGAAGAAGTTCGAGTTCACGCTCCCGGCGAGCACGCCCTCGACCGCCCGGGCGGGGCCGAGCCCGTGGGCCCGGGTCAGGCGGTCGGCGTCCTCGAGCGACAGATCGGTGTAGACGGCCACGGCCGCGGAGGATAGCGCGCGGCCCCGGTCTGGTTTACAGAGTCCGGCTCACCGGTGTACCCACGATCCATCAGGATGGAGCCCGCCGAGGCCATTCGCGGGAGCGGAGCAGCGTGATCGCGCTCCTACTGTCGCTCGTCTGCGTGGCGGCGAACGCGTTCTTCGTGGCCGCGGAGTTCGCGCTCGCCAAGGTGCGCCCGAGCGCCCTCGAGGCCATGGCCAAGCAGGGCGACGCGGACGCGCGCCGCGCCTTCGAGATCACCAAGCGGCTCGACGCCTACCTCTCGGCGACCCAGCTCGGGATCACGCTCGCCTCGCTCGGGCTCGGCTGGCTCGGCGAGCCGGCGCTCGCGCACATCATCGAGCCCCTCCTCGTGAAGGCCGGGATCACCGACCCCACGGTCATCCACGGCATCTCCCTGACCCTCGCGTTCGGGGTCATCACCATCGCGCACATCGTGATCGGCGAGCTGGTCCCGAAGTCGCTCGCCATCCAGCGCCCCGAGCAGGTCGCGCGCTGGAGTGGCCGGCCGCTGCGCTGGTTCTTCTACCTCAGCTACCCGGCGCTCTGGGTCCTCAACGGCTCCAGCAACTTCGTGCTCCGCGCGCTCAAGCTGCCGGCGCCCGACCACGCCGAGGGCAAGCTGAGCCTCGAGGAGCTCCAGCTCCTCATCCAGGCCTCGTTCTCCGATCGCGGCCTCGAGGGCACCAAGCGGGAGCTGCTCGAGCGGGTGCTGCGGGCGACCGACCGGCCGGTCCGCGCGGTCATGGTCCCGCGCGTGGACATGCACGTGCTGTCGCTCGCCGACGACTTCGACACCTGCATGGGCCGGGTCCGCAAGTTCGGCTTCAGCCGCTACCCGGTGGCCGAGGACGGCGACCCCGACAAGATCGTCGGCTACCTCTACGTGAAGGACATGCTGATGGCGTCGCGCCGCCCGCGCGGCCGCATCGGCGACCTCAAGCGCGACATCCTCTTCGTGCCCGAGAGCCGCTCGGTCGGGGAGCTGCTGACCGAGTTCCAGAAGACGAAGATCCCGATCGCGCTCATCGTCGACGAGTACGGCGGGACCAGCGGGCTGGTGACCCTCGAGGACGTGGTCGAGGAGATCGTCGGCGACATCCAGGACGAGCTGCACATCGACGAGCCGCGCATGCGCCTGACCGAGGAGGGCGGCGCGGTGGTCGACGGCTCGCTGCCCATCGCGGAGCTGTCCCTCGACGGGCTCGAGGCGCCGCCCATCGAGGGGGCCGAGACGGTCGGCGGCTATGTGCTCGCCACCCTCGGCCGGCTCGCGCACCCGGGCGACCGCATCCGCCTCGGGAAGTTCGTGGCGGTGGTCGAGGACGTGCGCGAGCGGCGGGTCAACCGGGTGGCCGTGCGGCCCGCGACCGAGGACGAGCTGACCGACCCCAACTCCCTGACGAGCGTCCGCCCTCCCCCGACCTGAATCACGGTTGACCCCGCCATTCGCAGGGCGGCGTCGACATGCTAGACCCGCCCGATGCCTCCGAAGCTGTCGCTGATCCGCGGGGAGAGCCCGTTCGACGCGCTGATGCGCGCCGCGGATCAGGACGCGGAGGCGGCCGAAGGCTTCGCCCTCGCCTACGCCTCGATGTCGCGCGAGGAGCGAGAGAAGCTCGTGGACACGGTGGTGGCCGACGCGGAGGCGGCCGGGCGCTCCCCGGCCGGCCCGCTCATGCTGCTGCTCGCGGTCGAGGAGGAGCTGGATCTCGCGCGCGGCATCGCCAACGCGCTGCTCGCCTCGGAGCCGAAGCTCACGCGCCGCGGGCTCGACGCGGGCTGGGTCTGGGGCAAGGAGGGCGACGGCGGGGTGGCGGTCGTGCGCCACCTGCACGGCGGCTTCGTGGAGCTGCTCCGGGTCGGCTGGCGCGGCACCGACGTCGAGGTCGACAGCGTGCCCCTGGCCCACGAGGAGGAGCTGCCCGAGCGTCGCCGCGCCCTCGGCGTGCCCGAGCAGGCGGAGCGCGTCCCGCTCGAGCGGGCCATCGACCGGCTGACCGAGCAGCTCTGGCGGGTGCGTCGGCGCGGCGGAGATCTGCCCGAGGGCCTGCGGGCCTACGCCGACCTCTTCCAGGTTTCGCGTCACGCTTGACCGCGACCGGTGGGCTGGTGTGTCCTCGCCGGTGGATGAGCGGGGCGGACGACGCGTTCGTGAGGGAGCACGAGGACCTGGTGCGCAAGCACGCGCTGCGCGTGAAGGCCCAGATGGACCTCACGGTCGACGTGGGCGAGCTCATGGCGTACGGCTTCAAGGGCCTGCTCGAGGCGAAGGAGCGCTTCGACGCGAGCCGCGGCGTGAAGTTCGAGTCCTACGCCTACTACCGGGTGCGCGGCAGCATCATCGACGGCGTGCGGGAGATGGCCTACCTGCCGCGCCGGGTGTACGCGAAGCGCAAGGCGGCGGAGGCCCTCGACCGGGCGGCCGAGGAGGTCGCGCTCCAGCGCGCCAGCACCCCCGAACAGCGCGCCGACATCCAGAAGACCCTCGAGGCCGTCGACGACATCCTCGGCAAGACCTGCGCGGCGATGGTGCTCAGCGTCGTCGGGCAGGCGAGCGAGGACTCGCCCGACGGGGCCGAGGCCCAGATGATCGAAGACGAGGAGCACTCCGCGGTGCGCGACGCCCTCGAGGTGCTCGACGACCGCGAGCGCGCCCTGGTGGAGGGCCACTACTTCGGCGACCGCACGCTCGAGGAGATCGGCGCCGAGATGGGCATCTCCAAGTCCTGGGCGTCCCGCCTCTGCACCCGCGCGCTCGGCAAGATGCGCCTCGCGCTCGAGTCGGAACCGTAGTCATTCGCAGCGGGCGAGCGCTCGCCGCACCGGGGGCGCGTCGGGCGCGCAGGCGCGCGCGGCGGACACGGGGTCGAGCGGGCGCGCCAGGAGCCGGAGCGCGGCCTCGTAGCGTCGCAGCTCGGCGCGCTCCTCGGCGCTCAGGTCGTCGAGCGACAGGAGCGCCCGGTACGCGGTCAGCGCCTCCGACCAGGCGCCGCGCGCGCGGGCGAGCTCGGCCCGGAGCCGCAGCCCCTCCCGGTGATCGGGATCGCGCGCCAGCAGGCTCCGCACCGCTCGCGCCGCCTCCTCCGGCTGCCCCGCCTCGAGCAGCGTCCGGGCGAGCCCCAGCCAGAGCGGCGCGTGGTCCGGATCGCGCGCGAGCCCCGCCTCGAAGACCTCGCGCGCGTCGACGTGGCTCCCCCGCGCCCGGTAGGCCTCGCCGAGCCGCTCGTACGCCCGCATCGAGCGTGGATCGGCCTGCAGCGCCTCCCGGAAGTAGCCGATCGCGCTCCCGCGGTCCCCGGCCCGGAGGTACGCCTCCCCGGCCCGGATCAGCCGCGCCGCCCGCGGCGACGGCCCCCGCTGCGCGGCGGCCGACGAGGCCACGGTCGAGACCACCGTCGAGGCCACGAGGATCGCGGTCGTCAGGGCGAGGGCTCTCACGACCCAGAACCTACCGCCCGATCGCGCCCCGCGCCGCGTCGAATTCGACGCCGGATCGTCGCGCGCGAGGATTTTTCGTCGAATTCGACGACAAGTCGATAGTCACTATCGGAAACTCGTCGAATTCGACGACAAGTCGATAGTCACTATCGAAAACCCGTCGAATTCGACGGCCAGTCGATAGTCACTATTGGAAACCGTCGAATTCGACGAAATCGAGGCTCCCCCACCCGCGCGGGCCTCGAATTCGGCGCCGCGAAGCCGCCGGCGACGATTTCGGCTCACTCGCACCTCGAGCGACCTCGCCAGCCAGACACCGGGGACGATCTTCCCCATCCCCATCCCCATCCGAGTCCGAAGTCCGACGACTCGGACTCGGGTTCGGTCTCGGACTCCGCGGAGGGGTCCGCCTGACCGGGATCGTCCCCGAACCAGCGCCACGCGCCCTGGCTGATTCCTCCTCGCCTCCCCCCTCCCCTCTCCCGCCCTGCCCGAGCGCCTCGCGGGGCGGGTGGTGCGCCTCAGCCCCGCTCCCTATACTGCGGCGCTTTTCACGCCCCCTCAGCACGCACGGCCCCGCCCTCGGTCTCGAGGAGCGCGGCGGAGACCCCATCGTGGCTTCCCGAACCCTCGGGCGAGCGAGCGCACCTGGCAGCGTCCACGGCCGCGCCCTCGCCGCATACCTCGCCTTCTTCCTCTCCGGCGCGTCCAGCCTGATCTTCCAGACGATCTGGACGCGCATGCTGCACCACGTGTTCGGCGCGACCTCGGTCGCGATCAGCACGGTGCTGACCGTCTTCATGGCGGGGCTCGGCCTCGGCGCGTGGCTGGGCGGCAAGTACGCCCACCGGATCAAGCACCCGATCATCACCTACGCGGTGGCCGAGATCGGCGTCGGCCTCTGGGGCCTGCTCATCCCCCTGATGATCCAGTCCGACGGCTGGCTCGCGACCGTCAACGCGTTCCTGCGCGCGGAGCTGGGCGCGGAGTCCGGGCTGTTCATGGTCGCTCGGTTCCTCTGCGTCGCCCCGCTGCTGATCATCCCCACCACCCTGATGGGCTCCACCCTGCCGCTGCTGACCCGCCACTTCGTGCGCGCCAGCGAGAACGCCCGCGAGGCCGGCAAGCAGGTCGGCTGGCTCTACGCCATCAACACCTTCGGCGCCTCGACCGGCCCGCTCCTCAGCGCCTTCGTGCTGCTGCCGACGGTCGGCCTCTCGGTCACCAACATCGTCGCCTGCTCGATGAACTTCGGCCTCGCGGCGATCATCTGGATCTTCCGCAAGCCGCTCCTCGCCGGGCTCTGGGAGCCGGGAGAGCCGCTCGCGTTCCTGCCCGGCACCGCCGGGCCCGAGGACGTGACCGAGACCCCCGCCCCGCCCGCGGACGAGAAGGCCGAGACCGAGGCCGAGCCGGAGAAGGCGAAGAAGACCAAGAAGAAGCGGAAGAAGAAGAAGAAGAAGAAGACCGCGGAGACGGCGAGCGCGGGCGACGACGAGCTGCCCATCCCCGAGCTGGCGCGCAAGGGCGCGTTCCTCGCGTTCGCCGCCAGCGGCGCCGCCGCCCTCTGCTACGAGGTCGTGTGGTCACGCGCGCTCGCGATGACCATCGGCTCCTCGATCTACTCGTTCGCGCTGATCCTGGAGACCTTCCTCATCGGCATCGCGGTCGGCGCGGCCGCGATGAGCGCGTTCCTGGGCAAGAAGACGGCGCCCTTCGCCGGCGTCGCCGCGACCTCGATCGTGCTCGTCTTCCTCGCCAACGTCCCCTGGGCGGTCGACATCGTCGATCCGCAGGACACCTCCACGCGCTTCGAGGGCGGGGTCACGAACTACCTGCTCCTGAGCCTCTTCTACGTCGCGCCGATCGTGCTCGCGCTCATCTGGGCCAGCCGCCGCGCCACCAGCGAGCGCCTCAGCGAGATCGCCTTCCGCGACGACGAGGGCTCCTGGAAGTCGCTGGTCGTGGTGGTGATGGCCGCCATCCCGGTCGCCGCCGCCGTCGTCAACACCATCCGCTTCCCCGGCTTCCTGCCGCAGATCATCATGACGGTGGTCGCGCTCGTGGCCACGTTCCTGGTGCTCGCCTCGCTGCTGAGCCGCTCGAGCGTGCTGCTCGTGGCCATCATCCAGCTGTTCATCGCCGGGGCCACCGTCGCCTCCTACATCTGGCAGGACGAGATCCCCTACGCCTTCGCGCAGCTCGTCGTCAGCATCCCGAGCGCCGCGCTCCCCGACCACGTCGGCCAGGTCCAGTTCTTCATGTTCCTGACCGTCGTGCTCTGCACGCTGCCCGCCACCCTGGGCATGGGCGCGATGTTCCCGCTCGTGGTCCGCATCTGGACCAAGGGCGGCGACGGCATCGCCCGCGACGTGGCCCACGTCTACACCGGCAACACGGTCGGCTCGATCATCGGCGCCTGGCTGCCCGGCTTCATCCTCTTCGCGCTCATCGGCGCCGAGCGCACCCTGCACCTCGGCGTCGCGCTGAACATGGTGCTCGCGCTGGTGATGCTGATCCTCGGCGCCGCCGATCCGCACGAGGACCAGCGCTGGTGGAGCTGGCGTCGCGTCGCGGCCATCACCCTCCCCGTGCTCGCCGGCCTCGCCGTCGCGGGCAGCGCCTACCCGGTGATGACCGGCGACTGGCGCTGGTGGACCCGGGTGGGCACCGCGCTCGGCTTCTTCGTGCTCTGCGCGATCGAGTACCAGTGGCTGCGCGAGGTCTCGGCCGCCCAGAAGGGCGAGCCGCGCGGGAAGCTCGACGGCCGCGCGATGGCGATGGTCGTCGTGCCCACCTTCGCGGCGGGCGCGCTCGCGGTGGTGCTCGTCGATCCCTCGCAGGCCGACAGCTGGGCGCTCGGCGCCGTGCAGTGGGTGCTCCGCGCCTTCCTGGTGCTCACCGGCCTGGTGGCCAGCTGGGCGAACTGGCGAGAGATCGTCGCGCCGGGCCCGACCCCGCCGCCGGTCGACGAGGACGCGCCGCCGGAGGCCGACCTGCCCACCTGGCACGCGGTCACCGTCTACATCCTGAGCCCGCTGATCCCGGCGCTGCTCGCGGTGCTCTTCGTCTTCACCCGCAACCCCTACACCGACGACAGCTACAACATCCGCTGGAACCTCACCCAGATGACCCTGGGCGTGTTCCGGGTGTCGCTCGCCGAGGGCATGCTCGACCCGGCCAGCTGGGGCGCCCCCGACCTCGTCTACTACGAGGACGGCCTGACCACGACGGTCAGCGTCGAGCGCTGGGGCCGCCACTACGCGATGAAGAACAACGGCAAGGTCGACGCCAGCAACGGCGACGACATGCCGACCCAGATCAACGTCGCCGCCTACCCGCTGCTCCTCCACCCCGAGGGCCCGGCGGGGCTCGACGTCGCCGTCATCGGCTTCGGCTCGGGCGTGTCGGTCGGCACCGCGCTGCAGTTCCCGGTCGAGCGCGTCGACGTGGTGGAGCTCGAGCGGCACATCCCCGAGGCGGCGCGCTTCTTCGAGGACGTCAACCACCTCGACTACCGCCTCGACCGCTGGCCCTACGTCGAGATGGATCGGCTCACGATCATCAACGACGACGGCCGCAACTACCTCGCCTCGACCCGTCGGCAGTACGACGTGATCGTCAGCGAGCCCAGCAACCCCTGGATCACGGGCGTCAGCGATCTGTTCACGGTGGATCACTGGCGCATCACCAAGCAGCGCCTCCGCCCGGGCGGCATCTACTGCCAGTGGGTGCAGCTCTACGAGCTCAGCCCGCAGAACATCAAGACCATCTACCGGACCTTCGCCTCGCAGTTCGAGCACGTCGTGGTGCTCAGCGCGGACGACCGCTCGAGCGACACCGTGATGCTCGGCTCGGACCAGCCGATCCGGCTCGACCTCGAGCGCGTGCAGCAGGCCTTCGCGCCGGTGGAGTGTCAGGACGAGGACCCCGCGCGGCACTGCTACTGCGAGCGCGACGCCGAGAGCGGTGACCTCCGCAACCCGACCTGCCCCTCCGAGATCGCGATCGAGCTCGAGCGGGCCAACGTCTACACGCCCTTCGACATCTTCGCCCGCACCCTGCTCGCCACCCGCGACGAGGTGATGGCCTACACGATGATCGAGGAGCGGCGGCGCGAGGGGAGCTACGAGCCGGTGCCCGCCTCCCACAACGCCGGGCGGTGCGAGGAGCCGGAGTGCCGTCGGCGCCCCGCGGTGCTCAACACCGACGACAACGCCCACATCGAGTTCAACGCGCCCCGCGACCTGATCGGCTTCTCCCGCTACGAGGGCTACCTCTCGAGCATCTACTCGGAGGAGTGGCCCTACGGTCACCCGATGAACGCGCGGGTCGCGGAGGGCGACGCCCAGATCCCGGTGCTCGCCGGCTTCGGCGAGGGGGACGCGGCGGCCCGCAACTACGCCGAGCTGGCGATGAGCATGATCGCGCACGGCCGCTACGGCTGGGCCGGCGACCTGATCGAGCGCAGCCAGCGCGCCGGCCGGGCCCGGGAGACCGCGGTCGCGCTCGAGGTGCTCACCCACCTCCTGACGAGCGACAACGAGCCGGCCATCCGGATCACCCCGCCGATGCCCGGCCCGGAGATGGACCGCGACACCGCCGAGCAGCTGCTCGAGGGCTTCGACGCGGTGCGCGACTCGGTCGACGAGCGCGCCTACGGGGCCGCGCTCATCGCGATGGAGAACATCCCCGCGCCGCTGCGGCTGCACAGCGGGCCTTCGATGCGCTTCCTCTACGGCTACCTCCTCTACAAGGCGGCCGACGGCAGCTACGCGCAGCACCGCGCGGCCATCGAGCACCTCGAGGAGCTGGTCCGGACCGAGCCCGACTACGTGCTGCGCCACCCCGAGGTGCACTACTTCCTCGCCCGCGCCCAGGACGCGGAGGGGCAGTACGGTCGCGCGCTCCGGGCGATGCGGGCCTACGTCGAGGCGCGGCTCGTGCCCGTGAACCGGGACACGGACGAGGTCCCGGAGCCGGAGGACGGCCAGGCGCCGACCTCCGACGCGCCCGGCGAGGCGCCGAAGCTCGAGCACGACGACCGGGGCTGATCGGCGCCGCATGTCTCGGCGGTGTTTCGAACGCGATCCGGAATTCCCCGAGATCACGCCGAGATCGGTGCGTCACCACGTGCGCATCTGGCGCGGGTGCGTAGCTGTTTACGCGGCGATCGGGGGGGCTGACGTGTAGTCCCCTTCGCACCTCTCGCCAGATATTCGCACCCCCGAATTCCGGCTCGATGGCCGACTTCCCATCGAAGTCCACGGAAGCATGATGTTTTCGGGTTTGCGGCCAGCCGGCCGGTTTCCGTGGCACGAGCCGTGCTGAATGAGAGGGCTGGAGGGAGCGCCATGCAGACGATGAGCAGTCAGTCGAACGTGAGCCCGAGTCAGGAACCCCGCGCGCTTCGCATCCTCGCGAAGTCGGTCTTTCGCGAGCTCAAGTCGACCGGGCACTCGCGCTCGGACATCGTGGCCTTCGCCACCGAGATGCTCTCGCTGGTCAGCAGCGACATCCGCGGTGACGAGACCCTGAGCGAGCCGCCGCCGCCGGCCGAGTAGCCCGGAACCGAGCCCGCGCTCCGAAGCCCCCGCCCTCCCGGACGGGGGCTTCTCGTTTTCCGTCACACCCCTCCGCGGGGTCCGCTTGACGGTGGGAATTCGCGCGGATATCTAGGCCGGACTGTCACGCTCTTCACACACGAGGACTTCTCCGATGGCCACCAAGATCGCGATCAACGGGTTCGGACGCATCGGGCGCTGCGTCGCCCGCATCCTCTTCGAGTCGGGCCGCACTGACCTCGAGCTCGTCGGGATCAACGACCTGACGACGAACGACATGCTCGCGCACCTGCTCAAGTACGACTCCGTGCACCGCACGTTCGGCCCGGAGGTCACGAGCGACGACGACGCGATCACCATCGGCGGCAAGAAGGTCCCCTGCTTCGCCATCAAGGATCCGGCGGAGCTCCCGTGGAAGGACCTCGGCGCGGAGATCGTGCTCGAGTGCACTGGCGTGTTCCGTGACCGCGAGGGCGCGGGCAAGCACCTGAAGGCGGGCGCCGAGCGCGTGATCATCAGCGCGCCGGGCAAGAGCGTCGACGGCACCTTCTGCGTCGGCATCAACACCGCCGACTACGACGCGTCGAAGCACCAGGTGATCTCGAACGCCTCCTGCACCACCAACTGCCTCGCGCCCATCGCGAAGGTCGTGCACGAGCAGTTCGGCATCGTGAAGGGCCAGATGGTCACCGTGCACTCGTACACGAACGACCAGCAGATCCTCGACCTGCCGCACAAGGACATCCGCCGGGCCCGGGCGGCCGCGATGTCGATGATCCCGACCACCACCGGCGCGGCGAAGGCCATCGGCCTCGTGATCCCGGAGCTGAAGGGCAAGCTCGACGGCAGCGCCATCCGCGTCCCGACCCCGAACGTCTCGATCGTCGTGCTCACCGCGCACCTCTCGAAGAGCACCTCCAGCGAGGAGGTCAACGCGGCCCTGAAGGCGGCGAGCGAGGGCGACCTGAAGGGCATCCTCGGCTACGAGACCAAGGAGCTCGTCTCGAGCGACTTCATCGGCAGCACCTACTCGAGCGTGGTCGACGCGCCCTGCACCGCCGTGATCGAGGGCGACCTCCTCCAGGTGCAGAGCTGGTACGACAACGAGTGGGGCTTCTCGAACCGCATGATCGACCTCGCGGCGCACGTCGCGAAGAAGGGCTGATCATGCTCGAGAACATCCGCTCGGTCCGCGACCTCGACGTCGACGGCCGCCGCGTGTTCGTGCGCGTGGACTTCAACGTCCCGCTCGACGGCACCACGATCACCGACGACACGCGCATCCGCGCCGCGCTGCCCACCATCCGCTACCTGATGGAGAACGGCGGGCGGCCGGTGCTCGCGAGCCACCTCGGGCGGCCGAAGGGGCAGCACGCCCTCGAGCTGTCGCTCGAGCCGGCGGGGCAGCGGCTGGCCGAGCTGCTCGACTGCGAGGTCCTCCTGGCGGACGACTGCATCGGCGACGGCCCGCGCAAGGTGGTCAGCGACCTCCGCGACGGCCAGCTCGCCCTCCTCGAGAACCTCCGGTTCCACGAGGGCGAGGAGGCCGACGACGAGGCGTTCGCCAAGGAGCTCGCCCGCAACGGCGAGGTCTACGTGAACGACGCCTTCGGCGCGGCCCACCGGGCCCACGCGTCGGTCAGCGCGCTGCCCAAGCTGATGCGCGACCGGGGCGCCGGGCTGCTGATGCAGGCGGAGCTCGAGGCCCTCGGCAAGCTCGAGCGCCAGCCGCCCAAGCCCTACGTGGCCGTGCTCGGCGGCGCCAAGGTCAGCGACAAGATCGGCGTGCTCGAGGCGCTGATGACGAAGGTCGACACCCTGGTCATCGGCGGCGCGATGGCGAACACCTTCCTGGCCGCGCAGGGCTTCCAGCTCGGCCGGAGCCTGGTCGAGGAGGACAAGCTCCCCCTCGCCCGCACCATCCTCGGCCGGGCCGAGGAGCGCGGCATGACCATCCTCCTGCCGATCGACGTGCGGGTGGGCCTCGACCTCGGCGACGCCGAGGGGCGGGTCGCGCCGGTGACCGAGATCGGCCCGAGCGAGATGGCGCTCGACATCGGGCCCGAGAGCGTCGCCCGGTTCGCCGACGTGTTCCGCACCGCCAAGGCGGTGTTCTGGAACGGGCCGATGGGGCTGTTCGAGAACGACGCCTTCGCCCAGGGCACGCGCGACATGGCCGAGGCGATCGCGGCCGCGCCCGGCTTCACGGTGGTCGGCGGCGGCGACAGCGTCGCGGCGGTCCAGCAGGCCGACATGGCCGACCGCTTCGACCACGTCTCCACCGGCGGCGGCGCCTCCCTCGAGCTGCTCGAGGGCAAGAAGCTCCCGGGCGTGGAGGCGCTGCGCGGCAAGGAGAGCGCCTCGTGAGCCGCCGGCCGATCATCGCCGGCAACTGGAAGCTGCACAAGTCGGTGACGGAGTCGGTGGAGCTCGCCCGCGGCGTGCTCCACCGGGTCCCGCGCGAGGCCAGCTGCGAGGTGGTGGTCGCGCCGGTGTTCACCGCCCTCTACCCGGTGCACGAGGCCCTCGGGGACAACGCCCGCGTCGTGCTCGCCGCCCAGGACGTCTACTGGGAGAACGAGGGGGCGTTCACCGGCGAGGTGAGCCCCCCGCTCCTGAAGGACGTGGGCTGCGAGTACGTCATCGTCGGCCACTCCGAGCGCCGCCACGTGTTCGGCGAGACCGACGACGAGGTGCGCCGCAAGGTCGCCGCCCTCCTCTCCCACGGGCTCACGCCCATCGTCTGCGTCGGCGAGAAGCTCGAGCAGCGCGAGGCGGGCGAGACCGAGGCGGTGGTGCTCGGCCAGGTCGACGCCGCCCTCGAGGGCCTCACCGCCTCGTCGGTCCGTCGCCTGGTGATCGCCTACGAGCCGGTGTGGGCCATCGGCACCGGCAAGACCGCGCAGCCGGAGGACGCCCAGGCGGTGCACGCCGCCATCCGCGGGCGCCTCCGCCAGAGCTTCGACGCCGAGACCGCGGACGGCATGCGCATCCTCTACGGCGGCAGCGTGAAGCCGAAGAACGCGGCCGATCTGCTCGCCCAGCCCGACATCGACGGCGCGCTGGTCGGCGGCGCCTCCCTGAAGGCCGACGACTTCGTCGCCATCATCGAGGCCGCCGGCTGACGGCCCCTGGAATCTCCCCCCGGACGGGCTGTTATCGCCCCGTTCATCGGCGCGTTCCTGGCCCTGGTCATCGGGGCGAGGTCTGCTAGCCTCCGCGCTTCCTGAGGACTCCCTATGTGGTTCACCATCGTCTCGGTCTTCTACGTCCTGGTCTGCGCCTTCCTGATCATGGTCGTCCTTCTCCAGCAGGGTAAGGGCGGCGGCATGGGTGCGGCCCTCGGCGGGGGCGGCGGCAGCAACACCGTGTTCGGTGGCGCCGGCGCCGGTAACTTCCTCACCCGCCTGACCGCGATCGCGGCCACGCTCTTCATGGTGCTCTCGGCCCTGCTCGCCTACATGTCGACCAGCGGCGAGCGCAGCATGAACGTCATCGACGAGGTCGTCGCCGAGGAGACCGCCGACAGCGTCGGCGCCGCGGACGAGGGCGAGGGCGACGCCGAGGGCGACGACGCCGAGGAGGCCCTCGACGTCCCGGTCACCACCGAAGAGGTCATCGAGCAGGAGGCCGACGAGGCCCTCGACGCGCTCGACGACGAGCCGCTCTTCGAGGACGAGGCCCCCGAGGCCGACGCCCCCGAAGCCGAGGCTCCCGAAGCCGAGGCCGAGCCCGCCCCGGAGGCCGCCGCGCCCGCCCCCGCCGCCCGCCCGGCGGCCGCCCGCCCGGCCGCCCCGGCTCCCGCGCCCGCCGCCGAGGCCCCCGCGCCCGCCGCGGCCCCGGCTCCGGCCCCCGCGCCCGCCGCCGAGGCTCCCGAGGCCGCGCCCGAAGCGGCCGAGTAGCCCACCCGCTCGGCCCCTCCCACTCGCAGGAAGCGAGGAAGGGCCGAAGCGAGGAAGAGAGAGAGCCCAGAGGGCGAGCGGTCACCGACCGGCTCGCCCTCTTCGCGTTCTCCCTCCTCCCTCCCTCCTCCCTCGTCGGCTCCCTCACCGCGACCCTCGTCGGCGACGAAGACAGGGAGGAGGGAGGCGGGAGGCGAGGAGGAAGTCGCGACAGCAGTCGCGACCCGGCCTCGGCCCGACCCGTCGCGACGCACCGCTGGCCTGGCGGTCGTGCTCGTCGGGGCGACGAAGACAGGGAGAAGGGAGGCGGGAGGCGAGGAGGAAGTCGCGACAGCAGTCGCGACCCGGCCCCGGCCCGACCCGTCGCGACGCACCGCTGGCCTGGCGGTCGTGCCGACTACTGTCGGCACACTCTCCTCGCCTCCCCCCTCCCCTCTCCCCCTTTTTCTGCCGACCGGCTGCCACGGGCCGAGCGGCGCGGCGCCCCGGTCCGACCCGGCGAGCGGCCGAGACGGGCCCACCCTTCCGCGGCGCAGCCGCACTCTCCTCGCTTCCCACCTTCCTCGCTTCCTGCGAGTTCGGGGGGGCCGACGTTACCCGCCTGACCTGGTGGTCGTGCCGACTTCTGTCGGCACACTCTCCTCGCCTCCCCCCTCCCCTCTCCCCCTTTTTTCTGCCGGCCGGCTGCCACGGGCCGAGCCTCGCTTCCTGCGAGTTCGGAGGCGGCGGGAGCGAGGACGAAGGGTCAGCCGGGAAGCTGGATGGTGCTCCCCTGCTCGAGCGCCCGGAGGGCCTTCTCGGCGGCCTGCACGTAGTCACTGAACCCGTGCTCGGCGGCGAGCCGGAGGATGTCGCGGAGGCCGGCGCGGGCGGCGTCGTCGTCGCCGCGGCCCTGGTCGACGATGGCGAGGTAGTAGCGGCCCTGGATGAGGTCCCAGACGAAGCCGTGGCGCTCGGCGAAGTCGTTGGCGCGGACCACGTGCTCGCGGCCCTCCTTGCTGCCGAAGCGGGTGGCGTCGATGAAGCCGAGCACCCGCATGTTGGACCACTGGAGCTTCTCCCAGGCGTGGTCGCGGGCCACCTCGTAGCTGTAGCGGAGCGAGGCGAAGGCGCGCTTGTAGTCGCCGAGCCGGAGGTGGGCCTCGCCGAGGTTGTGGGCGTTGACCGCCGCCTCGTAGGTGAGGCCGTACTCCTTGGCGAGCTCCAGCGCCTGGCTCGCGGCCGCGCGGCTGCGCTCGTAGTCGTTGGCGAAGAAGTGGGTCAGCGACTCCATCTTCAGCATCTCGCACTCGGTGAAGCGGTCGCTCTCCTCGCCCCCGAGCCGGCGGGCCTCCTCGAGCGCCGAGAGCGCCCGATCGGTGCGACCGTCCGACGCGCTGGCGAGCGCGAGGGGCACGAGGGCGCGGATCTGGGCCTCGGTGTCCTGCAGCTCGCGGCTGATCGCGAGCGCCTCCTCGAAGTGCTGGCTCGCGCTCCGGTGCTCGCCGAGCCGGATGTCCGCCTCGGCGGTCGCGAGGGTGACGTCGTGCAGGAGGCGGCGATCGCCGGCGCGGCGGGCGATGGTCTCCGCGCGGTCGAGCCAGCGGCGGCCCTCCTGGGAGCTCACCGGCATGTTCACCAGCAGGCGGCCGCGCAGCATGCTGAAGCGGGCGACCTCGTGCTCGCGGTCGAGCGCCTCGCAGAGCTCCACCGCCGCGGCCATGCGCTTGGCGCCGCCCTCGAGGTCACGGCTCCGGAAGCAGAGATCCCCGATGCGCGCGTAGAGATCGATCATCCGGTCGCGGTCCGGCTCGGCCATCTGCGAGAGCAGATCGATCGCGCGCTCGAGCGCGGCCACCGCGCCGGGCAGGGAGTGCTCCACCCGGAGCCGCTCGGCCGCCCGCACCAGGTAGTCGACCGCGCCCGCCCGGTCCCCGGACTCGCGCCGGTGCGCGGCGAGCTTCTCGGCCAGCTCGTCGAGCCGGTCGGGGTGCAGGGTCTCGAGCGCGTCGGCGACCGCCGCGTGCAGCTCGCGCCTGGACTCCAGGGTGAGCCCGTCCCGCAGCACCTCCCCGATGAGCTCGTGCTGGAAGTCGTACTCGGCGTTGCCGCGGGTCACGAGGCCGCGCCCCTCGAGCACGTCGAGCGCGGCCGAGACCTGCGCGGGATCCTCGCCCGAGACGTGGGCGAGCAGCTCCGGCGTGAAGCGCTCGCCGGCCACGCTGGCCACCTGGAGCAGGCCGCGATCGGTGGGCCCGAGGCGCGACAACCGCGAGGCGACGATGCCCCGCAGGGTCTTGGGCACCTCGACCTCGGCGACCTCGACGTCGTAGTCGACCCGCCCGCCGTGCACCTTGATCGCGCCCGCGTCGGCGAGCGCCTTGAGGTACTCCTCGACGTAGAGCGGGTTGCCGCCGCTCTTGGCGGTGACCTCGCGCAGGAGATCGAGCGGCACCTCCTCCGCCGCGAGGCGGGTTCCGGTGAGCCGGGCCACGTCCTCGTCGCTCATCGGCCCGAGGGGCAGCTCGAAGTAGCTGGGCACGTCGGCCCAGGCGTGCACGAAGCCCGGCCGGTAGGAGAGCACCACCGCCATGCGGGCGTCGCGCGAGTCGCGGATCAGGCCGTCGAGCAGCGCCTGGGACTCGTCGTCCATGCTCTCGGCGCCGTCCCACGCGAAGACCGTCAGGCGGTCCTCGGCGAGCTTCATCGCGATGCGCGCCAGCGCGGGGCGCAGCATCTGGGCCGGGTTCTCGACCGCCTCGTCGGCCTCGTCGAGGGCCACGCCGAGCGCGACCGTCACCGCCGCGATCTCGCCCGGGCCGAGCCCGAGCTCGCGGAGCCGGCCGATCTTCTCCTTCGCCTCGCTCTCCGCCTCGAGCTCGTCGATGCCGAGGATGGTCCGCAGCATCTCCTGCATCGCGGAGAGCGGGACACTGCGGCCCTGCCGCGCGCAGCTCGCCACGTACATGCCGACGTCGTGGCCGCCGAGCTTCAGGCGGCGGCGCGTCTCCATCAAAAACCGGGTCTTGCCCGAGCCGGGCTCGCCCACGATGCCGATGACCTTCATGCGGCTGCGGTTGGCGGCCGCGAGGAGCTCGCCCATGCGCCGCAGCTCGTCCCGCCGGCCCACGTACTTGCCCGACGCGTCGGCGAGCGAGCGCTCCTCCTCGACCACGAAGGGGGCGTCGCCCTCCCCGGTCGCCGTCGCCTTGAAGAGCCCGGCGATCGCGCGCCGGCCCTCGGGGCTGATCCAGACCGAGCCGGTGGGGGCGCGGTCGGCGAGGCGGCGCGCCCGGCCGGCGAGCTGCTCGAACTGGTCGTCGCGCACCGGCGCCCCGTCGAGCCCGACCAGCATGCGGCCGCAGTCGATGCCGACCTGCACGTTCACCCCCGGCCGGCCGGTCTGGGTGCCCGAGCGGGCCGAGCGCGCGATCCGCAGCGCGCAGCTCGCCGCCGCCTCGGTGTCGCGCCCGTCCGGGTCGCGCACGCCGAAGAGCGCGAGCAGGGTCGGCGACGTGCCGGGCGGCGGCTCGTAGGGGACCTCGACGCCGCCGAAGCGCTTGAGCAGCCGCTCGATCACCGGGTCGGTCAAAAAGCGCGCGTCCGGCGAGCGCACCACGAGCGCGGTCACGTCCCGGCGCTCCTGGGTGATGCTGCTGAGGGTCGGCCGGCGCGGGCGGCTCGAGCGGCGGGCCCCGGTCCGCGCGACCGGCACCTCGACCGGCGTCGCCTCGGGCGCGTAGGCGGGGCTGCTGCTCGCCTCCTGGTCGAAGACCGCCCGGAGCCGCGCGTCGTCCGGCGCCTGCTGCGCCAGCTCGCTCGCCCGGCGCAGCTCGAGCAGGAAGTCGGCGAGGTCGTGCCCGCTGACCCGGCGGCCGCTCGAGTAGAGGAACTGCACCAGCTCCTCGTAGAGCGCGCCCGCGTTGGGCTGCCGCTCGTCCGGCGTCGCGCTCATGGCCCGCTCGACGATCGCGGCGAGCTCCTTCGGGATCTCGGGCAGGCGGGTCGAGAGCGGCACGAAGTCGTGCTCGCGCACCTTGCGGAGCGTCTCGTAGGAGCTCTCGGGCACGTAGAACGGGTTCTGCCCGGAGAGCAGCTCGTAGAGCACGGTGCCGAGCGCGAACAGATCGGTGCGGCCGTCGACCGGCTCGCCCCGCGCCTGCTCGGGCGACATGTAGGCGTACTTGCCCTTGAGCACCCCGGCGTCGGTCTTCTCCTCGACCGCCAGCGCCGCCTGCGCGATGCCGAAGTCGGTGAGCTTCACCTCGCCCTCGAAGCTGATCAGCGCGTTCTGGGGGCTGACGTCGCGGTGCACGATGTGGAGCGGCTTGAGCTGCGCGTCGCGCCGCCGGTGCGCGTAGTCGAGGCCCTTGGCGACCTCGCTCACCACGTAGACGGCGAGCTCCTGGGGGATCGGCTTGTTGAGCTTCTTGCCGCGCGCGAGGATGGTCGCGAGGTCGTAGCCGGCGACGAACTCCATCGCGATGAAGTAGGTGTCGTCGGCGCGGCCGAGGTCGAAGACCTGCACGATGTTCGCGTGGCTCAGCGAGACGGCGATCTTCGCCTCGTTGATGAACATCTCGACGAACTGCGGGTTCTGGCTCAGCTCCGGCAGGATCCGCTTGATGACGAGGATCTTCTCGAAGCCCTCGACGCCATGCGACTTGGCCTTGAACACCTCGGCCATCCCGCCGCGCGCGAGCAGGTCGAGGAGCTGATACTTTCCGTAGAGAACCGGAGCTTGCTCGTCCATGGGCCCGCCAGCGGCCGCCAGCCGCTGATCCCCCGCCCCGGCGGGGCGACGACGCCAGGACCTCCCCCGCGCCGATTCGGAGAAGTATAAGCGATTCCCCTGGGTTTGCGCGAGTTCAAGCGACCGGGGCGGTCAGCTCGGTCTCGGCGAACTGCAGCCGGTGGAGCCGGGCGTAGACCCCGCCCCGCTCGAGGAGCTCCCGGTGGGTGCCGCGCTCGACGATCCGGCCCTTGTGGAACACCAGGATCCGGTCGGCCTTCCGGATGGTCGAGAGCCGGTGGGCGATGATCAGGGCGGTGCGCTTCTCGAGCACGCGCTCGATCGCCCGCTGGAGCCTCGCCTCGGTCTCGCTGTCGATGCTGGCCGTCGCCTCGTCGAGGATCAGCACGTCGCGGTCGACGTAGAGGGCCCGCGCGAAGGCGAGCAGCTGCCGCTCTCCGGCGCTGAAGTTGGCCCCGCGCTCGTCGACCCGCCCCTCGATCCCGCCCGCGCGGCGCGTGACGAGGTCCCAGGCGCCCACCTGCTTCAGCGCCATCTCGACCCGGTCGGGGTCCGGGGTGTCGTCGCCGACGGCGACGTTCTCGAGCACGGTGCCGGCGAAGAGGAAGACGTCCTGGCTCACCACCGCGAACCGGCGCCGCAGCGCGCTCGGCGACAGGGTCCGGACGTCGTCGCCCCCCACCCGGACGCTGCCCGCCCAGACGTCGTAGAGACGCAGCAGGAGCGAGGTCACGGTGGTCTTGCCCGCGCCCGTCGCCCCGACGATGGCGATCTTCTCGCCCCGCTTCGCGGCGAAGGAGACCTCCCTCAGGATCTCGATGCCCTCGCGGTAGCCGAAGGTCACGTCGGTGAACGACAGGGCCACGTCGTCCGGATCGGCGGGCAGCTCCGGCACCGGCACCCCGGCCGGCGCGTCGTACTCCTCGAGGTCGAGCACCGCGAAGATGCGCTCCGCCGCGGCCAGCGACGACTGCACGATGGTGTACTTCTGGCTCAGGTCGCGGATGGGCACGAAGAAGCGGCGGATGTAGCCGTAGAACGCCACCACCGTGCCGACCCAGGGCGCCGTCTCCGCCATCGGCAGGTCCCCGAGCCGGACGGCCGCGTACCAGAGCACGAGGGCGATGGTGACCGCGCTGACCGACTCCACCACCGAGTAGAGGAGCGCGTCGTAGCGGATGGACTGGTGGTTGGCGTCCCGGTAGGCGGCGTTGATCTGGGCGTACTCGGCCTGACACTCGGCCTCGCGCCCGAACGCCTGCACGATGGCCACGCCCTGCACCTGCTCGGCGAGGTAGGCGTTCAGCTGCGCGATGCGGGTGCGGATGCGGCGGAAGGCGTCCCGCGCGAAGCGGCGGAAGAGGTTCACCACGATCAGCAGCGGCGGCAGCGCGGTGAGCGCCACCAGGGTCAGCCGCCAGTCGAGGTAGAACATGAAGCCGACGATGCCGACCAGCATCAGGAGATCGGCGAGCGCGAGCACCGCGCCCGACGCGAACAGCTCCCCGAGCGTGTCGGCGTCGTTGGTGACCCGGGTGACCACCTTCCCGACCGGGGTCCGGTCGAAGTAGTCGATGTGGAGCCGCTGGATCTTCTCGAAGGTGTCCATGCGCAGCCGGGCGAGCACCCGCTGGCCGGCCATCTGCATCAGGTAGATCTGGGCGAAGCTCGCCGCGAACTGGGCGACGATGCTGACCAGGAAGAGCCACACCGCGGTGGTCAGCGCCTCGGTGGAGTGCGTGACGATGGCCGCGTCGATCGCGTCCTTCTTGAGCAGCTCCTGGTAGAGGGCCGCGAGGCTCGCGATCGGCATCATCGCGAACGCGACGCCGAAGAGCACCCAGTGCCGCTTGGCGTACGGGACCAGCCGCCGGAGCAGCGTCAGGTCCGCGTTCATCTCGTGCCGGAGCTCCTCCTCGGGAGGCGCGAGCTGCGCCGGCGCGACGTCCTGGGCTCGGGCGCTCACAGCTCCGCCAGCTCCTCTTCCAGCCGCTGCCGCGCGGCGATGCGGGCGTAGAGCCCGTCCGACGCGACGAGCTCGTCGTGGGTCCCCGACTCGACGATCCGGCCCTCGTCGAGCACCAGGATGCGATCGGTGCGGGCCGCGGCGGCGACCCGGTTGGTGATCAGGACGAAGGTGCGGTGCTGCTTGGCCCGGTCGAGCGCGGCCAGGATGTCCGACTCGGTCTCCGCGTCGACCGCGCTCAGGGGGTCGTCGAGCACGAGCACCTTCGGCTCGTTGAGCAGCGCGCGGGCGAGCGACAGGCGCTGCCGCTGGCCGCCCGAGAGCTGCACCCCGCGCTCGCCGACGATGGTCGCGAAGCCGTCCGGCATCGACTCCACCTCGTCGAGCACGGACGCCTCGGCCGCCGCGTGCCGGATCCGCGCGTCGGCGTCGGGCGCCTCCGGGTCGTCGAGCGCGAGCTTGAGGTTCCGCTCGACGGTGGTGGAGAAGAGGAAGGGCTCCTGCTGCGCGTAGCCGACGCTCTCCCGCAGCGAGCGCAGCTCGAGCTCGGTGACGTCGACGCCGTCGAGCGAGACCGCCCCCTTCGGGGTCGGCAGCAGCCGCGGGAGCAGCGCCGCGAGGGTGGACTTGCCGCTCCCGGTCGGCCCGAGGACCGCGACCGAGCCGCCGGCCGCGACCTCCATCGAGACCCGGTCGAGCACGCGGGTGTCGCCGTGGGCGAAGGAGAGCGCGTCGACCGAGAGCGCCCCGGGGCCGGTGGCCTTCGCGGGCGCGTCCGGCTCCACCACGTCGGGCTCGGCGGTGAGGATCTCGACCACCCGCTCGAACGACGCGCGGCCGCGCTGGACGACGCTGAGGATGTAGCCGAACGCCAGAGTCGGCCAGACGAGCAAGGCCAGGTAGGCGTCGAACGCGGCGTACTGCCCCACCGTCAGCTCGCCGTCGAAGACCTTCTGCATGCCGAGCCAGAGCGCGATCAGGGTGCCGAGCGACGAGACGCCGAGCAGCACCGGCCACATCAGGCCCCGGAGCAGCACGAGCCGCATCGTGGTGTCCACCGCGCGCTCGTTGGCCTGCCCGAACCGGTCGCGCTCGCGCCCCTCGAGGGCCATCGCCCGGACCAGCCGCACCCCGGCCACGTTCTCGTTGGCCCGGTCGGCGAGGTGGCCGAGCGCGGCCTGGTTGTCGGTCGAGGCCCGGTAGATGGCCGAGCCGAAGCCCCGCGTGGCGAGGATGAGCAGCGGGTACGGGGCGAGCGCGTACATCGTCAGCTCGGGGCTGATCGCGATCATCAGCGCGATCGCGCTCACGAAGGCGATGGACGAGTTGACGACGTTGAGCCCCGCGAAGCCGACCAGCAGCCGCAGCTGCCCGAGGTCGTTCGTCGCCCGGCTCATGATCTCGCCGGTCGGCATCTTGCGGAAGAAGCTCGGCCCGAGGAGGTGGATCCGCGCGAGCACCCGGTTGCGCAGATCGAACTCGACGTCGCGCCCGACGTTGAAGATCCAGACCCGCGAGAGCGTGCGCACCAGCCACATCACCGCCGCGACCGCGACGACGACGAGCGAGAAGTCCCGCACCGTCTCCAGGTCGTCGGCCTGCAGCGCGTCGAGGGCGTGCTGGAGCAGCCACGGGATCGACTTCTCCGCTGCGTTGGTGCAGAGGAGGAAGAAGATCCCGACCGCCAGCTGCCGCCGGTAGGGCCGCACGGCGCCCCACAGCGTGGGCCGCTCCGCCGCGTCGTTCACAGTGCTCACGAGGGGGCGGCGAGCATGGTGTCGACGCCCCCCTTTGTCGACCCCCGCCCTCCCGGGCAGGGGTCGGGCAAAGGAGCGCTCAGCGGCGGCGGCGCAGGAGCAGGCCGAGGCCGAGCGCCAGGAGGCCGAGCACGCCGAAGCCGGTCGGCGCGGGGCCGCCGGTGACGCGGCAGCCGCAGCCCCCGCTCGGCGCGGCCGTCGGCTGACAGATGCGCACGTCGGGATCGGCGGTGGCCACGCAGGCGAAGTCCGCGCCGGGGCACGGGGTGGTGTCGTCGCAGAGGCGGGTGCAGTAGGTGTCGTCCCCCTCGACCGCGCAGATGCCGCTGAGGCACTCGCCGTTGTCCTCGCACGGCGTGCCGAGGCCGCCGAAGTCGGGGACGCAGACGCTGGTGCTCTCCCCGACCGGGGTGCAGGTGAAGCGGTCGGGGCACGGGGTCTCGTCCGAGCAGAGCTCGGTGCAGAAGCGGTCGTCCCCGCGAGACGCGCAGATGCCGCTGGTGCAGTCCTCGTTCACCTCGCAGCCGTCGCCCGGCGCGCCGCTGACCCGGCAGGCGCCGCGACACGGCAGCGTGCCGACCTGACAGGCGTAGCCCGCCGGGCAGGTCGCCGCGCCGTCCGGGATGCAGCTCTGCGAGCAGACCCCGCCGTCGCAGACCAGGGTGGCGCAGTCGGTGTCGGCGCTGCAGCTCGCGCCGAGGGCCCCCGCGCCCGCGCCGCCGCGCACGCAGTAGCCCACGTCGCAGCTCGTCGAGGCGTCGGCGTCGCAGTAGAAGCCGCCCGGGCACGAGCCGCTCGGGTTCAGCCAGTCGCAGCTCTGGGTGCAGGTCCCCGCGAGGCAGAGGCCCGAGTTGCACGCGTCGTCGTTCGTGCAGGCCTCGCCGAGCCCCGCGCCGCCGGTCGGGCGGGCCATGCAGGTGCCGGCGGAGCAGATCTGATCCGCCGCGCAGTCGCTGTCCCGGGTGCAGCCGCCGGGGCTCGCGCCGGCGCAGCTCGGGGAGCTGCCCTGCACGCGGATGCACTGGTTGCCCGCGCTCGTGCCGACGCAGCGATCGCCGCCGCAGTCCGCGTCCGAGCCGCAGGCGCGGCCGCAGTAGCCGGAGCCGTCCGGGTAGCCGAGGCAGTAGTCGCTCGGGCCGCCACACTGGCTGGAGTCGGTGCACGGGGCGCACACGGTGCCGTCGCCGACCACCGCCTGACAGGCGCCGTCGACGCACTCCTGGCCGCTCGGGCAGCCGGTCATCGTGCAGTCGGTGCCGCTGCCCGGGTAGAGGGCGCAGATGCCGTTCTCGTCATCGGGGCCGAGCCCGATGATGCCGCCGCCGTAGCTCGGCCACATCGAGGAGCCGCGCACGTTGGTGTGCCCGAGGCCGTAGTAGTGGCCGCCCTCGTGGAGCACGATCGAGTAGGTGTTGACGTTGCTGAAGCTGCCGCCGGCGGTGGTCCACGTGAAGTTGACCCCGTTCATCTCCATGTCGGCTTCGATGATGTTGCGGCCCCAGCGCGGCCCGGTGACGCCGATGGCGCTGCTGCCGTGCCGCCAGCCGGACTCCACCCAGCCGATGGTCGAGGTGCCCTCGTAGCTGCCGGGCGTGCGCGACGTGCTGCCGTTGTAGCGGGTGGTGAGGCTGGTGCAGGACACGCGGGTCCAGTCGTCCATGCCGCGCCGGACCTCGGTCTCGGTCGGGCCGAAGCCGCCGAGGTCGGCCGAGCCGGCGCTGTGCAGCGAGTACGGGACCGGCGGGCTCCAGGTGGGGCTCCCGGACGCGATCGGCTGCCAGGCGAAGGCGGTGCTCGCGGCGAGCAGCGCCAGGCAGAAGAAGAGCGCGAAGACCGAGCGCCTCATCGCGCACCTCCGGAGGCGTCGCGGCGGACCTGGCGCACGAAGTCGAGGAAGGACTCCAGCATCATCGCGGGGTCCTCGCCGGCGTGCTGCACCGTCTGGCGACCGTCGGCCCAGCGGGCGAAGGCGATCCCGTCGAGATCCCGCTGCACCGTCGAGGGCACGCCGGGCACGCCGTGGCGCACGGTGAACTTGCCCTGGACCATCTCCAGGGTGCGCAGATCGTGAGGCGCCTCGGCGCGGCGCTCGAGGAAGATCACGACCTCCTCGCCGACCGCGTACTCGGGCGTGCCGATGTAGCGGAGGCCGCCGCCCTGCCAGGTGCCGCCGAGCTCGCGGAGGGTGACGGTCTCGCCGCCCTCCCCCGCGATCCACTCGTGCACGCGCAGCGTGACGATCGTCTGGGGCTCGAGGCCGCCCTCGCGCATCTCCATGCGGGTGCCGGTGCGCGTGACCGTGGCGTGCACGATCGCGTCCGCCCGCTGCACGAGCTGCTCGAGCGGGACCTCCACCATCACCGTCGCGGACGCGCTCGAGGCGCCCAGCCAAGCCATGCACGCCAGAAGCCCGAGGGCCGCCAGCGAGATTCGCCGTCTCATGAGACCTCCGATCTCTGGCCGGAGCCCCACCAAGCCCTCGGCCGGCGGGGAACGTAGCACATCGGTCAAGCCCGTTCCGCGACCACGGACGCCGGCGCGTCCGGCTCCTCGCTGCCCGTCGGGAGCCGCAGCCATCGCCCCAGGAGACGGACGAGGAGGTAGAACGGGCCGGTGTCCAGCAGCGCGGTGACCAGCTTGAACGTGTAGCTGGCCGCGATGAAGGTCAGGAGCTGCGGCCAGAGCGCCTCCCCCTCGTCGATCGGCAGGGCGTGGCTGAGGAAGTGGGTCACCAGGGTGACCGCGACCGCGTCGACGAGCTGGCTGGCGAGGGTCGAGCCGTTGTTGCGCAGCCAGAGGTGCTTGCCGCGGGTCAGCGTCTTCCAGAAGTGGAAGAGCTGCACGTCCACGTACTGCGCGGCCAGGTAGGCGGCCATCGACGCGGTGACCGCGCCGAACGCGAGCGCGCGGACCTGGAAGAACACCCCGCTCGCGTCCTCGCCCTCGAAGCCGGGGAGCGCGCCGCCGAGCCAGAGGATGAAGACGACCCAGGCGTTGAGCAGCAGCCCGACCGTGACCACGAAGTTGGCGCGCTTGCGGCCGTAGAGCTCGCTGATGAGGTCGGTGCAGAGGAAGGTGATCGGGTACGGCAGCACGCCGACCGCCAGCGGCATCGGCACCCGCCAGCCGAGGCCCGGCACCGTGAACGAGAGGTCGATGAAGCGCGTGATGCCGAGGATGTTGAGCATCGCGAGCGTGCCGAGGAACAGCCCGGCGAGCACGATGAACACCCGCTCGCGGCGCTCGTGCAGGACCGGCTCGGGCAGCCGCGGCAGCCCCGGGTGCGCCACCTGCTCGGAGGGCAGCAGGAAGTCGCGGGGCTCGCTCACTGACGGCTGCCGGGCGCGGTCGCGGTGCGCTCGATCGTGCCCCAGCGCTTGTGGTGCTTGCCCGCCTGCGCGGTGTCGCCGAGCGCCTCGTAGAGCCCGGGGATCGCGAAGAGCACCCCCGGCTGGCCGGCGCGGGCCGCGTCGAGGGCCTCGGCGAACCGCGGCAGCGGCAGCGCGGCCGGCACGACCACCTTGCCGAAGACGATCCGGTGCTGCTCGGCCGGGAGGTGCTCGTGCTTGACCAGGGTGTCGCCGGCGGCGCAGCGCGGGCACACCATCTCGACGCGCTCTCCGTGGGGGTAGAGGATCGCGCCGTCGGGCAACGCCTCGCCGACCGCGGCCACCTGCCCCTCCTCCTGCTGGAGGGCCATGAAGCGGAAGCGGCGCTCGTCACCGGCCTTGAGGCGGCCGAGGAACGGGAAGCGCGGCACCGGCCGGCCTTCGATCTCGCGCACCCCGATCGGGGCCCCGTCCCAGAGGATCACGTCGCCGAAGTCGGCCGCCGCCTCCCGGTGGGTCGGGGAGCGCACCACCCCGTGGCACGGGGTCAGCGGCTGCACCCAGACGACCTCGAAGCCGGCCGCCTCCTCGGGCACCACCCGGGTCGGGTCCTGACCCGAGCCCAGGGTGGGCAGGCGCACCTGCACCGGGTCGAGCCCCTCGACGAAGGGGAGCCCGCTGCCCGTCTCGGGGCGGAGGCCGAGCGCGCGCCAGGCGTCGGCCGCGGTCTCCCCGTCCCCGCACGCGGTGGCGCAGAGCGCCACGTTCCAGAGGGTGCCCTTCCCCGGCTCGGTCTCGCCGCGGCGCGCCGCCTGGAACGCCTCGAGCGCGTCCGGAAAGCGGCCGGCCCGCTTGTAGACGAGGCCGAGATCGAAGCGCCACGCGGGGCGGTCCTCCAGGCCGAGCGCCCGACCGAGCGCGGCCACCGCGTCGTCGACCCGCTTCGGCCCGAGCAGCCCGAGCGCGTTGCCGCGCAGCGCGTGCAGCATGCCGCCGACGTCCGGATCGGCGCCGAGCTCGCCCGGGAGCTTGCCCAGGCAGCGCCCCGCGGCGGTGGCCGCGATCGACGCCGGGCCCTCCTCGAGCGGCGGCTCGTCCACCGGCCGGCGGCCCTCCACCCGGATCAGCGCGTCGCAGCACGCCCCGACGATGCCGGGGTCGGCGGCCCACGCCTCGAGGATGGTCTCGGCCTCCTCCCGCAGCGTGGCTCGGCGCGGGGTGGCCCCGAGCGCCTCCGCCCAGGCCCGGGCCACCGCCGGGTCGTCCGCGAGCCGACCCTTCAGCGGCTCGAGCGCCGCCCAGAGGGTCTCGTGGTCCGTGGCGCGGACCGCTCGGTCCAGCAGCGCCTCCCGGCTCTCGCTCGTCGCGCTCATCGCGCGAACCATAGACCTACTCTTCGGAGGGGGCATGTGCGCAGCCCCGATCGAGTCGAGAGGTGGCAAACAATGGCGCCGGGGCCCCCCGCCCGCTTCCACGGCACTGACCCGAGGCGACGGCAGGCGACGAGCGCAGCGACGTCGCCCCGTTCGATCCCACGGCAGCGGGCGGCCAGCTCGCGCGCAGCGCGAGCGCGAGCCGCAGGGCCCCCAGCGCCCCGTCGCTGGGGTCGCGGAGCGAGCGCGAAGCGCGAAGCTCCGACGGAGTCGGGAGGGGGGCCCCATT